>Ga0068859_100001878_pt1 | contig 21383 bp, 18 predicted proteins | sample KBSSwiS22_FD_66585 | JGI IMG/M metagenome (GOLD analysis project Ga0068859, IMG submission 66585) | Switchgrass rhizosphere microbial communities from Kellogg Biological Station, Michigan, USA - KBS Switchgrass S2-2 | ecosystem: Host-associated > Plants > Roots > Rhizosphere > Soil ...
CAGATAATACAAAGTATCCAAAACAGGATCTATGAAATAAGGGGTGAAAGGGTAATGGTGGACAGGGATTTGGCAGCACTTTATGAAGTAGAAACCAAACGTTTAACTGAAGCTGTAAAACGAAACATCAAACGGTTCCCGCCAGATTTCATGTTTCAACTTACAAATGCTGAATATGAAATGGTAAGATTTCAAGTTGAGAGTAGAGAAAGAGATAATTCTTTAAGGTCGCAAATTGCGACCTTAAAGACTGGGAGGGGTCATCATACTAAATATTTGCCTTATGTTTTCACTGAACAAGGTGTTGCAATGCTGAGCGGCGTTATTAATTCTGACAAGGCCATTGAAATGAATATTGCCATCATGAGGGCTTTTGTAGCAATAAAAAAGGTTTTACTGCAACAAAGTGATATGAAACTGCAATTAAAAGAAATAAAAGAAAGATTAGGTGAACATGATGTACACCTGAACCAGATATACGATGCTATGGAAAATTTACTGGATGAAAAAGCTGCCCAAAGAAAATGGGATGACCGGGAAAGAATAGGTTTTGTAAAAGATAAATAATAGAAAATTGTGCAGGCTTATATTCTCAATTGAAACCCCGCCCCAACAATAGATTTTAATTGCAAAGCCAGAGCATCTTTGTCTTCACCAAATATCCCGGTATCATCATCATAAATTACATCAAAACTCCAGTTAAACGAAAGCATTTTAAAGATCTTTACAGCCAATATATTGGTCATATACACATCAATATTCCAGGGATTTTACATAACAAAATATTTGAAGAGAGAGGACAGAAAGTAATGCTGGATTTTGATTTGGCGGAGCTTTATGAAGTTGCAACAAAGCGTTTGAACGAACAAGGTAAACGAAATAGCGACAAATTTCCTGAAGATTTTATGTTTAGACTAACTGAAAACGAGTGGGAATTTATCCAATTAAAAAGCTCTTCTGCTCCTGAAAATGGCAACTGGTCGCAAATTGCGACCGGTTCTGAAAATGGCAACTCATCACAAATTGTGATGAGTTCTGAAATTAATTCATCATCACAATTTGTGATGATGGGGTTATTTTTTTAATAACAATCATGCTAAAATGAGTTTACAAATAATACATAACAAAATATTTGAAGTGAGAGGACAGAAAGTAATGCTGGATTTTGATTTAGCAGAGCTTTACGAAGTGGAGACAAGGGTTTTGAACCAATCTATTAGACGTAATAAGGATAAATTTCCTGAAGATTTTATGTTCAGATTAACTGCAAGCGAGTGGGAATTTATCCAGTCTCAATTTAGGGATGCATCAGAAAGAAGAGCTAATAAGCCATCATCGCAATTTGCGAAGATGGATTTACCAAAAAACCGTACCGGTAAATATCTACCTTATGCTTTTACAGAACACGGTGTGACTATGCTGGCAAGTGTTTTAAAAAGTAAAAAAGCCATTGACATGAATATTGCTATAGTTCGGGCTTTTATCGCTATGCGACATTTTGCTAACAGCCATAAAGACTTGTTTGAACAGATAAATGATTTGCGAAAAGAAATGCAAACCCGTTTAGGAGAACATGATACACAACTGGCAGCAATTTATGATGCATTAGAAAATCTACTGGATAAAAAAGAAGAAGAGCAAGAAGCAAAACAAAATTGGAAGGAAAGGCAACGGATCGGGTTTAAAAAATAGAAAGGCCAGAATGTGAAGCTGGATATTTAAAACATGATAAAATCTCAAGGAGATTTTATGCTTGCACTTACTAAAAATGAGTTTAAAGTTTTGAGGTCCAATATTAGCACCTCAAAACGTTGTGATATAAAAAAAGCCTTCGTTTTTTAACGAAGGCTATTTTTATAATGCTGTAGGGGGAGGGATCGAACCTCCACGAGGCAGTTAGCTGCAGTACAAAGTTCGGTGGTCGACCCCGGTCGCAACGTCCGCCTTACAGCGGATATCACGGCTCTATGCTGCGTTTATCCTGTTATCCTCACCCCCGAGACAAGGGGGCATGTCTGCCAAAAATTTCATCACCCCACAATTTTTAAGAACTTACCTGCCCAAAAGCATATTGGGAAGACAAAAATAAAAAATAAAAACTAATTTAAAAATAATTCAATAAAAATTTTGAAAATATAGAAATTATTCAAATATTTGCATTGATAATTGAATTAATGCTAATAAAATAACTATAATGGCAGCAAAATTAAATTTGGATAAACTCGATTTGCAGATCATTCACGAAATGATGGAGACCGCTGAAATCTCTTATGCCGACCTTGGAAAAAAACTTTTTGTAAGTGGCGGTACCATTCACGTACGTATCAAAAAACTCCAGGAGTTTGGCATCGTCAAAGGTACAAGGTTGAATGTAGATTTAAAACAATTAGGCTACGATATTACGGCTTTTGTAGGTATTTATTTAGAAAAGAGTTCTTTATATGATAGTGTTGCAAAAGACCTGATGAAAATTCCGGAGATCGTTCGCCTGAATTATATTACTGGTAACTACAGCATGTTCATCGAAATTGTTACCAAAGATATTAACCAGCTGCGGTTTGTATTGCACGACGAATTGCAAAAAATAAAAGGTATCGAACGTACTGAAACTTTCATTTCTTTAGAAGAAGGATTTAACAGGAATGTGCAGGTGGCACCGGCGGAGTAAAACGCCCCTCCGTCCCTAAAGGGGAACTTTGCACCAAAATAATTTATATCGCTTTTCAATTTTTGAAGGACATTTTAAAGAATCATTCTCTTTGTGGTTCCCCCTTCAGGGGGCGGAGGGGGCTTTAACATCCACCGCATCTCTCAACCCATTGCCCAATAAATTAAAAGCTAACACCAGCAACATTATTGCAAAGCCGGGTATCAATGCCAGCATAGGATTATGGGTGATGATAAAATTGTAATTCTCTTTTATCATTAAACCCCAGCTGGGTTGTGGCGGTTGTACACCAATTCCCAAAAAGCTTAAACCAGCTTCTACAATAATAGCAGTGGCAAAATTGCTGGCAGCAATAACCAATATGGGTCCCAGGATGTTGGGCAAAATGTGTTTTGCAATTATCCTGAAATTAGTAAATCCTAATGCCTTTGCTGCTTGTACAAATTCCAGTTCTTTTACTGCCATTACCTGCCCACGTACCAAACGGGCCACACTAACCCACATGGTTAGCCCAACTGCAATAAAGATCTGCCAAAATCCTTTGCCCATAGCCAATGTAATGGCAAATACTAAAAGTAAAGTAGGAATACTCCAGGTAACATTTACCAGCCACATTACCACCTCATCCACCCAGCCTTTAAAATAACCTGCCATTGCACCCAAAATAATTCCGAGGGTTAAAGAAATGAGTACTGCTATCAATCCAACGGCAAGGCTTACCCGGGTTCCAATAATTAAACGACTTAAAATATCCCTGCCAAATTTATCGGTACCTAACCAGTATTTTTTTGTTATAAAAAATTTCGGAATGATGTCTTCGGAATGATTTTGCATTAAAAATTTCACAGCATACGCCTGCCTTACAGAAGTATCTTCATCAATGTATTTATTTACAATTATAGAATCGGCTTGCTTGTTATCAGTTGGATTTCCTGTAACAGGAATAAGCCGGTAATTTAATTTTTCACCAAACAGCAATTTTGAAAACCAATTTGAGGATTCTTTACTGTTCTCATAAATTTTCAGAAACTTTTGGGTGTATCCTGGCTTTTTAGCCTGTATCTCCACAGTTTGCAGATCAGCATTAGGCGAATTATCAGGAGCAATTAAATACCCAAACAATGCCAGCAATACAGCAATGATAATAATAAACAAGCCTAATAAAGCACTCTTATTTTTTTTAAGCCGCTTCCAGGTTTGTTGTGTAAAAGAAAAAGATTGCTGCATATTGTAAAAGTAGCAAGTAAACAGAATCAAGTAGCAAGAAAAAACTCCACTCACAATCCTGAGCGAAATCGAGGGCACCACTTACTACTCACGACTGACCACTCACGCATTAAGTTCCAAAACATCATTCGTCCACTCTCTTATTTCCTGGCACAGTAATTCATACTCAGCCCAGGGTTTTTCTAAAGTGGGGATGATCTCTTTTAGTTTGGCCTGCCATTGCTGGGAATTAAAATTCGCTGTAAAACATTTTTTTAAAACACTGATCATTACAGGTACTGCTGTTGATGCACCTGGTGATGCGCCCAACAATGCAGCTAAGGATCCGTCAGCGGCACAAACCAGTTCGGTACCAAACTCAAGTACGCCATGTTCCCGTTCATCTTTTTTTATTACCTGTACTCTTTGCCCTGCTATTACCAGTTCCCAGTCTTCCATTTTTGCAGCAGGAAAATACTCTTTTAATGCCTGCAACCTGTCTTGTTCAGATTGTGTTACTTGTTGTATCAAATATTTGGTGAGCGGTAAATTATGCCAGCCTGCTGCCAGCATGGGAACCATATTGTGCCATTCAATACTTTTAGGCAGGTCAAAGTAAGAACCATGTTTTAAAAACTTTGTACTAAAGCCTGCAAATGGCCCAAAGAGTAATTCTTTTTTTCCATTGATGATCCTTGTATCCAGGTGTGGTATACTCATGGGTGGTGCGCCCACACTGGCTTTGCCATATACTTTTACAGCATGCTGCTGAATAATATCTTCGTTAATACATTTAAGCCATTGACCACTTACAGGAAAGCCGCCATAACCCTCTGCTTCTTCAATACCCGATTTTTGCAGAAGTGGTAAAGAGCCACCGCCGGCCCCAATAAAAACAAAATCAGCATTTGTTATAACGGTATCATTCCGTACTAAATTCTTCAACGTTATTTCCCAGCTGCCATCATCTTGTTTTTCCAGGTCTCTTACTTCATGGTTAAGGTATAATTTTACGTTGTCCAAAGTTTCCAAATGGGTTATCATAGCATCAGTAAGAAAGCCAAAATTTACATCGGTGCCAATATCCATTTTTGTGGCAGCAACTTTTTCAGCAGCATTTCTTCCCTGCATTACTAAGGGCATCCAGGTTTTTAATTGTTGGGGATCATCAGAGAATTGCATGCCGCCAAACAATTTACTTTTAGTCAACGCATCAAAACGTTTTTTTAAGAACGCCACATTTTCATCTCCCCAAACAAAACTTAAATGTGGTACATGGTTTATAAAATCTTTGGGTGAAGCAATATATTGCTGCTGTATTAAATAAGCCCAGAACTGTTTGGATATTTCGAACTGTGCCGCAATTTTTATGGCTTTGGAAATATCCATGCTGCCATCTTCTTGTTCAGTTGTGTAATTCAATTCGCAAAATGCGGAGTGGCCTGTGCCCGCATTATTCCAGGCATCAGAACTTTCATCTGCAGGTTTGTTCAATCGCTCAAAAATGGTGATGGAAATGCCAGGCAACAATTCTTTTAGTAATACAGCAAGTGTAGCACTCATAATTCCAGCCCCAATTAAAACTATTTTTCGATTACTATTCTCCGTTAGGTTCATGTGTTTTATCATTTTACATTTCTGTCTTTCCATTGGTAGGTTCCAAATTTACCCAACCATCCTGCAATAACTGTGTATACAATATGGAATGGTTGCATTACAGGAAACCACCACAGCAATTGTTGTTTTTTAAAAAATTTTGCTACGGGAAAAAGGAAAAACAATTCAACCAATGTTTTTGCGAAAAGCAAAAATAACCACAATTCAAAAAAAGAAGAAATAAGTGTGATGGGATATACACGAACGGCGAATATATTATTGTTAAATATTGCAATAACAGGTAAGATAACCAGCAGCAGGTTAAAAAGATACACCAGTAGCAGTACAAAAAAAATCCTTTTGTCATCGTACTTATCAGCCTTGCTGGCCCAGCGTATACGTTGGTTAAAAAATTCTTTCACTGTTAGTACGGGTTGTGTTTGTACAATCACTTCTTTCGATCTTAAAAATAAAACTGAACCCGGATCTTGCTTATAGATCTTATGCATCAGCAGCATATCGTCTCCGCTGGCAATAGTATCAATACCGGTAAACCCATTAACAGCAACGAAAGCTTTTTTCGTGTAAGCCAGGTTAGCGCCATTGCACATACTGTGCATTTTTTTATTTACCGATGCCCCTGTAATGCCCTGCAAGGTCATAAAATCAAGGGCCTGGAATATCTGTAGGAATTCGCCTTGCGGCGAATTCGAATTCGCCGCAAGGCGAATTCCTACGGGCATTACAATAAATGCCGGTTTTTTTTCTTGATAAAATGCAGCAATGGTTTGCAACCAGTTTGCTGGTACAATACAATCTGCATCTGTTGTAACAATCAATTCGCCCGTTGATTGCTGAATAGCAATTTCTATTGCTTTCTTTTTGTAAGAATTGATTTGATCTGCGGTTACAAAATCTTTTAACGCAATCAATTTAATATTGGGAAGATCAAAAGCAGTAACCACAGCTGCGGTATTATCTGTGGAGTGATCATCTACAACAATTACTTCAAAAAATTCTTTAGCATAAGATTGGACAATGATAGATTGAAGACAGGCACCAATGTTTTGCGCTTCATTTCTTGCCGGAATAATTACCGATATTTTAGTAGCGGGCTTAAAATCCGAAATCCGAAATCTAAAATCCGAAATAGACCTCCAGCTTTGGCGGTAATAAGTAATAAGCAAGGCGTAAATGACAAATAATGAAATACTTATTGTAAATAAAGCCTGCTGCATAAAGAGTATGCCGTACAAGTAGTCCCCGGGCAAACGGGGAGGATGAAATTCATCTGTACCGGTAACGCAAAAATAAATTTTAAATTTTCAAATGAATTATTATCTTTGTTTAGTTGCATAAACAACTATATGTCAAACAACCAATTTAAGAAAGGCGAATTATACAGTTTTATAACAGGGAAAGCCAGCACGGCAATAGGCAGGCGGCTGCAAAAGAATTTTAAGCAGGCTAATATTGAGATCACGATAGAACAATGGAGTGTACTGTATCATTTATGGAAAGAAGATGGGCTTAGCCAGCAGCAATTGTGTGATGCAACGTTCAGGGATAAACCAAGTATTACAAGATTAGTGGATAACCTGGAAAAGATAAAGCTGGTGAAAAGAAATGCCTCCAAAGAAGACCGGCGCATTAATATGATTGTGCTAACAGATGAAGGCAGGGAATTGGAGGAAAAATGTATGGCGATTGCAAACACCACCTTAAACGAAGCACTTGAAGGCGTAACTAACGGGCAGATTGAAATTGCGAAGGAAGTGTTACAGATGGTGTATGATAACTTAAAATAAAAAGAGCCCCTCCGCCCCTAAAGGGGAACTTGATTGTAGCGAATGGGGACTACGAAAATTGAAAAAAATTATAAATAATAACACTCCGGCTCTCCGCCAGTTGGCGGACTGGGGGCAAAACTTCTATTATGAATACAACATCATCAACCCAAACATTATTTAAAGGCGGTGAATGGTTAATTAAAGAAAGCAACGCTTTTGAAACATTCACTCCCGAAGATTTTAATGAAGAGCAGCAGATGGTAAAAGATATGTGCCTTCAGTTTTTGGCTGCAGAAGTGATTCCCGTTATTGATAAGATCGATAAAATGGAACCCGGCCTGATGCCATCACTGATGGTAAAAGCAGGTGAGCAAGGCTTGTTGGGAGCCAGTGTGCCAGAGGCTTTTGGCGGATTGGGAAAAGACTTTATCACATCTACATTAGTAAATGAAGGCTTGGGCGGTGGCTATTCTTTTAGTGTTGCAGTTGCGGCACACACCGGCATCGGTACATTGCCTATTTTATATTTTGGTACCGAAGCGCAAAAACAAAAGTACATTCCCAAATTAGCCAGTGGCGAATGGAAAGGCGCATACGGACTAACGGAACCGAATAGTGGCAGTGATGCATTGGGAGCAAAAACAACCGCCATACTTTCTGCCGATGGCAAAAATTATATTTTAAACGGGCAAAAATGCTGGATCACCAATGGCGGCTTTGCAGATGTATACACCGTATTTGCAAAAATTGACGGTGATAAATTTTCGGCATTTATTATAGAAAGAGGAATGGAAGGTTTTACGCAAGGCCCCGAAGAACATAAGATGGGGATTAAAGGATCTTCAACCGTACAATTGTATTTCCAGGATTGTAAAGTGCCTGCAGAAAATTTATTGGGAGAAGTTGGTAAGGGCCATATCATCGCTTTTAATATTCTGAATATTGGCCGTTTAAAATTATGTGCTGCCGCTTTAGGTGCTGCAAAAATGTCAACAGGCAATTCAATTGAATACGCAAAAACAAGAGAACAATTTAAAACACCCATTGCAAATTTTGGCGCCATTAAATATAAACTAGCGGAAATGGCTATACGCATTTTTGCAAGCGAAAGTGCATTGTACCGTACCAGCAAATGGGTGGATGATAAGGAACTGGAATTAGCAGCAGCAGGGAAACCTTTTAATGAAGCTTTATTAGGTGCTGCAGAAGAATATGCTGTGGAATGCGCTATTTTAAAAGTACACGGCAGCGAAGTGTTGGATTATGTGGTGGATGAAGGCGTACAGATACATGGTGGTAATGGTTTTAGCGATGAATATGCAGCCAGCAGGGGTTACAGGGATAGCCGCATTAACCGCATTTATGAAGGGACCAACGAGATCAACCGCTTACTTACTGTAGACATGATCTTAAAAAGGGCGATGAAGGGTAAATTAGATTTAATGGGCCCGGCAATGGCAGTAAGCAAAGAATTAATGAGCATACCAGAATTTGGCAATGATGATGACAGCGCATTTGCCAAAGAACGCAAAGCTATTGTGAATATGAAAAAAGCGATCTTAATGGTGGCTGGCGCCGCAGTACAAAAACTGATGATGAAAATAAGTGACGAACAGGAAATACTGATGAACATTGCGGATATGGCGATAGAAACTTTTGAAGCTGAAAGTACTTTATTACGTGTAATGAAATTAATGGATAAACAAGGTGAAGCCGCGGCACAACTGCAAACTGATATGATGCGCTGCTATTTAAATGATGCGGTGGACAAAGTGAATAAAGCTGGTAAAGAAGCTATTAATGCTTTTGCAACAGGAGATGAACAACGCATGATGTTGCTGGGCTTAAAACGCTTTACTAAAACAGAGCCATTTAACAGTAAAGATGCAAGAAGAAGGATTGCTGATAAAATGATAGCAGAGAATAAATATCCGTGGTAATTAAATCACGGTACTATATAAAAGAGGCCCGGTAACAGGCCTCTTTTATTTTACTATGCTTATCGTTATTTGGCGTTGTAAGGAAATTTCCTGGATGCATTTCTCATTAAAGCATTAACCAACCTGTCGGTACTGCTTCCTACAGAACCTGATGCATTGTAATCATACTTCCAAACCAATTCTCCTTTTTTGCCTTCGTGTATAGAAATAGTTGTTTGTACATCATTAGTGCTTCCCCAGGATCCAATCAATAAACCTACTGCAAGCGCAGCGCCTTCGCTCATCGGTTTTCTCATTGAAGAACGTGATGATATTACAGCATCAACACCCAGTAACTGGCACAGCTGCTCCTTTGTTTTGGTTGCGATTGTACTGTAAGATAAACCGGCCTGGCTTAACAGCGCATTGGTTTTACTGATATCCTGGAAAGCAACGGTGTATTTAAATTTATCACTCCTTTTTAAAAACCATGAATACATTTTATCCTGGATATCCTTACCTGTAGTTTCTTCTGATTGACTAATTTGTTCAGGAGTAGTTTTTTTCATTTCATTTGGCCGTAATTGAATATTAACCTCTGCAGGCAATATGGCAACAATTTTGTGTGCACTTGTTTTATCACTAAAATCTGCTGTTTTGTAGATAGTGGGTCCGCAACTGGTGATAAAAATGGTAATCGCCGTCAGTACTATTAAGGTTTGTTTCATAAAGTTTTTTGATAAAGATAAAAGCAAGACTTTGCGAAACAAAATATTTTACTTTAAATGGCATAAATTTAGCAAAGTAGTACTGTTAAAATAAAGGGAGATGAATTAAAATGTAATACTTTTAATGCTGGATGTAATACTATAAAGCGATGAAAAAAGCAATGCTGATATTTTTAGTTTTTTTAGCAGGTAAAATATTTGCACAGGAAAAACCATTTATTAAATTAGTTGAACCTTTAAAAGATAATAATGCTGTTAAGAGTTCCCGCAATTTTTTAATTGGCAGTACCTGCAAAACCTGCAATCTCACCATCAATGGTACACCTGCAAAAGTATACCCAACAGGGGCATTTGCTTATGAACTGAATTTAAAAACCGGTGATACTGTATTTAACATGATCGCATTTTCAGCACCAGGCCAATCAGTTACTAAAAAAATATTGTACAATTATTCTTTACCTGCACCACCTGATACTGTTAAAACATTGGACATTGCCAGCATTGAAACTTTTCCTGAAGGAAATTTAATGCTGCAACCGGGAGATAAAATAAAATTTAAAGTAAAAACATTAACAGGCTGTACTGTTGTTGCAGGAAAAAATATCCCTTTGTATGAAGTACCAGTTGCTATGCCGGGCATTTACCAGGGTGAATATACTGTTAAAGCCAATGATAGTTTTTTAGTCACCAAACTTCCGGTTACTATTACTGACAAGGATGGCCAAAGTGTAACTAAAGAAACTGCCAGCACCATATCGATGTTTTCGCCGTATAATCCCACCATTGCGGTTACAAAAGGAAGGTTGGCACATTTGCTTTTTGGATTGGGAGAAGACAGATTAGGCGGAGCAAAAATTGGTTACTTAGATTCACTGGTGGTGTTGAATGTGGTAGGAAAGGTGGGTACCAAATATAAAGTGCAGTTAAGTAAATACAAAACTGCATATATTGATGATGATGCCGTACAGTTTTTGCCAAAGGGAAATTTTACGCCCGAGTCGCTTACCAATAATTTAAGAACTTATGGCGATTCATTGTACGATTATGTTACAGTGGGGTTATCTGAAAGATTGCCTTATCAATCCTTTCAACTGATCGACCCATCAAAAATTGTAGTGGATGTTTTTGGTGCCACCAATAATACCAACTGGATAACACAACTGGAGAATGTAAAAGAAATAAAAAATGTGTATTACGAACAGGCGGAAGATGAAATTTTCAGGATCACCATTGAATTGAAACATCCGCAGCACTGGGGTCATCAAATTTATTACAAAGGCAATATGCTGGTAATAAAAATAAAACGCCAGCCCGAAAATTTATCACTGAATAAATTAACCATTGCAGTAGATGCAGGACATGGTGGCAGTAACACAGGAGCAGGTGGACCAACAGGTTCATCAGAAAAAATGCTTACGCTGGCAGTTGCTTTAAAACTGCAAAAAACACTGGAAGCACAGGGCGCAAATGTTATAATGACAAGAACGAAAGAAAAATTTGTGGACAATAAAGACCGCATTTTATTTTACAGAGATAGTGTACCCGATCTGTTAATAAGCATTCATTTAAATTCCGCTGCCGACCCGATAAGAGTAAGTGGTACGAGTACGTATTACCGTTATATTGGCTTCAGAGAGCTGAGCCATGATATTTATAAACGCATGCTGGAATTGGGATTAAAAGAGTACGGCAACACCGGCAGTTTTAATTTTATGCTCAACAGCCCGATTGAATATCCTAGTGCGTTGGTGGAAACACTGTTCATCAGTAATCCTGAAGATGAAATGAAAATATTAGATGAAGGATTTCAGCAGCAGATCGCTGATAAAATTGTGTTAGGGATAAAAGATTTTTTGGAGGAGTGTAAAAGCAGGAATTGAGATGTTGGTTGTTGCCCTCGTCCTCGTCTCTGACGAGGATGAGCTGGTTTTGAGACTTTGTCTCAAAGTTGTTAGTCAAAGACTAACAACCAATGCATCCTCGTCAGAGACGAGGACGAAATTAATTACAACCACCGCTAGCCATCAGCTTCAATACAATAATAACTACCCATATTATCCAGGTATAGCTCGTTGATTTTTCCTTTGGGTTAAATACTTTATCGTTGTTTAAAATAGTTTCACGCAAGTTGTTGGGCAGGTTGCGCAAACCCACCAGGCCATTACTGATAGCCCAGCAATCTTCCTTGTTTGATTTTTGAATTTTTACAGTCAGGTTAATTAATTCAATCGCAATCTCAGATTTATAATCATAAAATTCATCGGGCAGGTTATTCATAAATTCATCCCAGCCTGTAGTTCTCCAGGGTTGTACTTTAGGCCTGAAATTGTTATAATTTTCCCTGATGATATTTTTAAACAAGCGCAGGTTCTCTTCTAAAAAAATACGTATGGACCTGAAGCCTTCTTCCTTTTCGGCCGGTTGTAAAAAATCTTCGTACAGCAGGAGCGTTGACAGTTCACATAATTTGCCCTCGTTTAAATAACTCCTGCAAATGTAATTGAATGGTGCAGCAAACCAGGGAGAGAAAAAAGCATCAAAATCTTTATCATTCTGAAACTTGCTGAACTCTTGTTGTAATGCATGCAGGTCGCCGGTATTGTTCTCTAAAATAGAAAGGATGTTTTTGCTTTTCCATATTTGTTTATGATAACGAAGCCGGTCTGAAAAATCGGGCCTTTCAAGTTCCTCTAGCACATCGGTTTTATTATAGGTATAGCCGTTGATCTCTATAAAACCGGAAGCTGCAAAATCAAATTCTGCTGCCAGTTGTTTTTTTATCCTGGATGTATTGATCTCACCATCATAGGGAACCGAACAGTGATCAAATAACCGTATGGGAGATATATATTGTTTATTAGCCAATGCCTGTTCCTTTAAAGTCGATGTTGTGATTAATTCTTGTTACCCTCAGCAATGCAGAAATACTGAATACGTACCTTCTGAATTCGGGGTACCTTTCTTTTTCAAGCGCTGCATCTGCCATTTTCATAATTGACTTTGCGGCATTGTAATCTTTAAATTCATCCCCGCTGCAGTTTTTATATTCAATAAAACGGGTGATTAAAAAACTGGTGGTGTTGCTTAATGCCTTCCAATATAAATCGTTCAACTGCTTTAATTTATTCTCCACCACCGATACATTTTTAGAATGTATGAATGAACTTTCAGACTGCTCAATTTTTGTAAACTGTTTTTTCAATTCTTCCTTTTCAAAATCTGCCATGGAGATTGCCTGCAATACCACATCCTTGGCATGAAAGTATTCTTCAATAAGCGCTGCTATTCTTTCATTGCCGCCCAGTTTATCATATTCCTTAGAGATACGGGTGATCTTTTCTGCAATGATATATTTTTCGTCTGACTTGTCTTTGTCTTTTAATTTAAATAATTTCTCTTTTACAGTTTGCAGGTCATCTAAAAGGGCAGTGCCTTTTATTTCCCAGATGGTATCCTGGTTGTATTGAAAATCCCTGACTGTATCAATCAATTCGCTTTCCAGCTGTACATATTGCTCTTTTAATCGGGCAATGTTGATCTGCTTTTCTGAAACGGAGAAGACATTTTTAAATTCCTGTTGCGACATTACTAAATACACAACGGTATTCAATACCCTGGAATCGGTTAGGTGAATTTGTATTTCAATATCTGAACCTTTAATAAGATCTGTTTGCAGGTCTTTACCCGATATTTCAATACAGCCAATGGTAAGATTGGAAGATGCCCTGGAATTTTTATCGCCTTCCAGGATATTGATGATGATACTGTCTTTGCTTCCTTTTTTTATTGTTTTTGAAATCTCCCTGTATAAAGTTCTTTTTTGCGGCAGAAGAGAGTTACGGTCAAAGATAGCTTCTAACTTCGTGGTTTTATTTTCCACGTCATCCACTTCAATGCATATATCATGCGGCAGTGGTTGCCCGTCTATATTATACATGCCCTGTGTAATGCTGATCTCTTTTTTAAGGCTTAATATCTCATTACCACCATTGTCATATACATTCAGGGTAAATAAATTATTCATCCCCGGTATCAGCGGAAGAAATTCTGTTTTCTTTGATTTTAATGTTACAAAGCCGGTATCAAATCCACCATCAGTTCGTGTAACCCTGTAGGTTTTATTGTCCATCTCGCCACTGCTGGTGATCAGTAAAACTTCTTCTTTATCTCTTGATGACCTGCTGTAGTTAACATCAATTTGAAGATCGACCGGGTTAAAATCAACGCTGGCCAGTATATCGTCAGCAATTTTATCTCCCGGTTCGGTTTGTACGGCAGCGGGCTCGTAATATTTGTTAGCAGCATAAAAAGCCGCACCTTCTGCAACAGAAGTAGTGGGATCAACAGCATAATTTAACGGAATACCGGTTTGAGCAGCCAGTTGTGCTCTCACCTGGGGTAAAAAAGTACTGCCACCCACCAATATGATCTCGTTAACATCGGTAGCGGTTAAACGATTATTTTCTAAAACTTTGTTTAGTAATGCGATGGTTTCATTAACAAGCGGTAAAAAGATCCTGTCCACCTCTTCTCTTGTAATGGGAATATAAAAATCATAGTTTTTATCGTCCAGTACGGCAGAAAATTCAATAGCAGTAGCAGCTGCATGTGATAATTCTTTTTTTGCTTCCTCGGCATAATACATTACCTGGTAATACAACATTTCGTACTTACCATATTTCACCCTGAATTCTTCTTCAAAATTTTCAATACCGGTTTGTTTAATGATCTCAGGGATCACAATGCTATCGATGATTGCGGAATCAAAATTCAGCCCACCTAAAAAATTGTTGCCTTCGTGATCAACAATTTTTAATTCATCCTGGTTGGATTTTATCAATGCCACATCAAAAGTACCACCACCTAAATCATACACCAGCCAATTGCCATTAGCTTTTTCTTTTGCAGCACCTTCATTAAAAAATGCAAGACAAGCGGCTATGGGTTCCTGTAACAAAAAAACATTTGTAAAGCCTGCTTCCTGTCCGGCTTTTATAGTGGCATTACTCTGCATACTATCAAATGAAGCAGGGATGGTGATCACAGCGGCTTCAACCGGTTCAGATGGGGGAACAAATTTTTTAAGCTCTTTTAATACTAAAGCAGAAAGATCAACCGGGGTAACATTATCATCAATATTTACAACATAATATTTTTCATCGGTACCCATCTTGCGTTTAAAACCACCAAATACATTCACTGCATCTTTGGCAAGATATTCACGTGCTTTATCACCTACTAAAATTCTATCTGGCCGGTAAGCAACTACAGATGCCAGTGTTTCTTTTTGGCCAATAGGATTTTTGTAAACATGTATCTTACTGTTTTCATATTTTGCTATTAAGGAGTTGGTGGTACCCAAATCAATACCAAAGTTTACGGATCTCATTGCACTGATTTAATTTTTTTCTACAAGTACTACAGCTTTTTGAATTAACTGAACAGCATTGTCTGCTTTTTTATAAATAATAGGTTTTAGGGTTTTGGTGATCTTCATTTTAGAGGAAACATTGCCCACAATACTGGCTTCACAATCAGTTCTTGAATCCTGGTATATTTCATTGGTTGGGTCCTGGATGATAAATCCTTCTTCTTCAAATATAGAGGTGAGGCGATTAAAATTTCTTTCAAAACCCGGCGCCTGGCCCAATTCTTTTATTTTATGCTGAATTTCAAATAGTTGATTGATGATCTGGAGGGTATTATTGCTCATTAGGTTTTTTTAACCGTGTAAAAATAAAGATTTTTTTGCAGGGCTGTAAAATGTACGTCGGCTATTGCAATGTTTTATAAAATTGGTTGAATGACAGTTCAGTTTCCTTAGCAGCATTTATCATCTGTGATGTTGGTGGCCAGTCACTTTCCTGTAATACATTTTGAATGCCTGTAAAGCTGCCAATATATTTGGAAAGGGTTTTCGCTTTTTCACTATTGGCATCAAGGTCTTTTAATGCCTCCATTCCTATTTTAATATTGTTGTAACACATTACACTCAGGTCGTGCTGTAATTGTAAATCTTTTGCATTCGTTTTTACTCTTGGATCCATCTTTATCTCAATGATCTGACTGTACTTTTTTCCATCAACAGTTAATCTTACGGTATATCTCCCCGGCAATACCCATGGTGAAGTTTCATTAGGAGCTGTATTCATGTAGATTGCTGCAATGGGATAAGCGGGTGGCACATTTAAAGGTTGATAATGCATATCCCACATAAAACGATGACAACCTGCTTCACCAGATAAAATTTGTTGCGAACGAATCCAGTATGGCGGAATATTTACGTTGCCAATTTTATACATGGTATCAGCAGAAGAATATTTTCTTATCACGTTATTTTTTGCATCCATTATTTCAAGGCTTACATTACTTGCTTTTTTATCAATGTAATAATCAATGATGGCACCGTCAGGCGGATTTTGTCCTGCCGGTTCTTCCTGCGGTAATGGTGTATCGCTGTTCATATTCCATCTTACACGAACGGCAATTTGAGGGTCGTAAAGAATTATTGATGCATTTGCATATTGACTGCTTACTTCTCTTAATGGCTTTATATTATCCAGTATCCAAAAACTTCTGCCATGCGTACCAATTACAAGGTCATCATCTTTAATTACCAAATCCCTTATCGATGTAGCCGGCATATTTAATCTTAATGATTGCCAGTTGGCACCATCATCAAAAGAAACATACACCGCTCTTTCACTTCCGGCAAATAACAAACCTTTTATTTTCGGATCTTCTTTTACCACATTGATAGGATCATTGGGCAACCCATGCACAATTTCTTTCCATGTTTTACCTCCATCAGTAGTTTTATAAATATGTGGCTGCATATCATCCAAACGAATTTTATTTACTGCCGCATATGCGGTGTTTTTATCGTTATGACTGGCATCCATTAATGATACTTTACTCCAACTGGTGATCTGTGGCGGAGTAACATTGGCCCATGTTTTACCACCATCATGCGTTACATGAATTAATCCATCGTCAGTACCACACCAGATGGTATTAATATCCACATAAGAAGGCGCAACGGTATAGATAACACCACGGCGGGGCATTTTTTTCATATCTTCTTTCGTGTACACACCAACGTTTGACGGAATATCCCAGCTTTCCCTGGACAGATCCGGACTAATGATATCCCATTTGCTGCCACCAGTGGTTGTTTTAAACAAAACATTACCTGCGTAGTACAAAGTTTTTTTATCAATAGGATTGAATAATACAGGTGCTGTTCTTAAAAAACGATACTTACCGCTGCGTACTGCTTCCGGCGCAATGTTTTGAGCCTGCCCGGTTCGTTTATCGTACCGTGTTATCTTACCGCCATAAACAATGTTGTTATCCATTGGATCTGCAACTACATAACCATACTCTTCGGCACCAACAGGATGCCAGTCACGAAAAGTAATACTACCATTATTACCTCTTGAAACAATACCCACGCTGCCGCTTTCCTGCTGGCCGCTGTACACATTGTAGGGAAAAGAGTTGTCTGTACTTACATGATAAAATTGTGCAGTAGGTTGATTATACCATGATGAAAAAGTTTCGCCACCATTCACAGTAATGATTGCACCCTGGTCGTTAGCAATTAAAATGATTTTATTGTCATTGGGATTGATCCATATCCTGTGGTAATCATCACCACCCGGCGCACCACGAAAGGCATTCCATGTTTTGCCGCCGTCCATACTTTTCCAAACCACTACGTCGGCAGTATAAACAATATCTGCGTTTGCAGGATCAACTTTTACTTCAGCAAAATCACTGCCTCTGCCCCAAAGCCTTTCATCTGCATTGATATTGGTCCAGCTTTCACCGGCATCATCGCTGCGATAAATGCCACCATATTTTCCAGCATCAACGGTGGCGTATAGACGATTTGAATTGGATGGCGCAATGCAAAAACCAATTCTTCCCAAACCTTGTTCGGTGGTGGGTAACCCTGTGGTTAATTTTTTCCAGGTGGTACCGCCATCGGTGGATTTGAATATGCCACTTTCTTTCCCGTTCCAGGCGCCGTTTTCCCAGGGGCCTTGTCTTCCTGCCCACATGTCCGCATATAGAATGTTGGAATTATTGGGATCGATAGTAACTTGTATAGCGCCTGTATTTTCATCTTTGTATAAAACCCTTTCCCATGTTTTGCCGCCATCAACAGTTCTGTACACACCACGTTCTTCATTGGGGCCATACGGATGGCCGAGTGCAGCAACAAATACACGGTTCTCATCTTTGGGATCGATAGCGAGTCCGCCAATCTGTTGTGCATTTTTTAAACCTGTATTGGTCCATGTTTTTCCGCCATCAGTTGATTTATAAATACCATCACCAACACTAAGGTCTGGCCTTTGCAAGCCTTCGCCACTGCCCACATACAATACATTAGGATTGGATGGCGATACCACCACATCACCTACACTGCCCGTAGGCTGATCATCAAAAATCGGTTTCCAGGTTCTGCCAAAATCGGTGGTTTTCCAAACGCCACCATTGTTTACACCAATATAAAATACATTGGGTTGAGAGGGAACACCTACTGCACCCACTGTTCTGCCACCACGATGTGGGCCAATGCAGCGCCATTGCATGGCGTTAAAATATTTTGCATCGATATTTTGAGCAAGTGAGAAACAGCAGTGTAAAAACAATGGTGCAAAAGCAGCGAGGACTTTTAATTTCATGGTAAATGGTTTGGGTTTCAAATTTAGTTTTTTGTAGCCAGCTTTTAAAGCATTGTTTGGTTTACATTTTATCCCGGTAATTTCGGGATACATTTGTATTTTAATGTATAAACTTTAAAATTATAAATATGGCTGATCTTGTAAAAGAATTTAACGACTACCGCACCAAAATGAACGAGGTTATTTTAAGCAAGGATAACCTGGTGATAAAACGTTTATGGAATTTAGACACCAACACTTATGCCGAAGGCGCACTGGATGTAAAAACAAAAGAACTCCTCGGCCTTGTGGCAAGCATGGTGTTGCGTTGTGATGATTGCATCAAATACCACCTGGGCAAAGCACATGAACTGGGCATAACCACCGAGCAGATGTATGAAGTATTTGCGGTGGCCAATATTGTAGGCGGCACCATTGTAATACCACATACCCGCCGGGCCGCTGAGTACTGGGAGGAGTTGACTGTAAATACTCAATAATCAATTTTCAATATTCAATGCTCAATGTGAGCCACATGCCGATTTGATGGGAATTAAAAAAGGCCTTGTTAAAATGGTATATTTAATTTGAATATTGGGCAATGAACAACACATTTTGAGCGTTTTTTCGTTAACTTTATGCCCAATTTTATCTAACTATGTCTGATACAGCAACGATAGCTCCAGCTACCCCCCTTACCTCAAAAGATTTTGTAACCGACCAGGAAGTACGCTGGTGCCCCGGTTGTGGTGATTATTCCATTTTAGCGCAAGTGCAAAAAGTGATGCCAACACTGGGTATCCCTAAGGAAAATATTGTAATTGTAAGTGGTATTGGCTGCAGCAGCCGTTTCCCGTATTACATGAACACTTATGGTATGCACAGCATTCACGGCCGTGCAACAGCGGTGGCCAGTGGTTTAAAAGCTGCCAGGCCCGAGCTAAGTGTTTGGGTGGTAACCGGTGATGGCGACAGTTTAAGTATTGGTGGTAACCATACCATTCATTTGCTGCGCAGAAATTTCGACATTAATATTTTATTGTTCAACAACCAGATATATGGATTGACCAAAGGGCAATATTCTCCTACATCAGAAGAGAATAAGATCACTAAATCAACGCCTTTTGGAAGTATCGATCATCCGTTTAATCCACTGGCTTTGGCCATGGGTGCCGATGCAAGTTTTATTGCACGTACTATGGACAGGGACCCCAAACATTTGCAAGCCATGTTGCTGCGTTCGCAGGCACATAAAGGCGCTTCGTTTTTAGAGATCTATCAAAACTGCAACATCTTTAATGATGGTGCTTTTGAAACATTTACTGAAAAAAGTAGCAAAGCTGATGAAGTGTTATTTTTAGAACAAGGCAAACCATTGATATTTGGTGCTACACAAAATAAAGGCATCAAGTTAGATGGCTTTAAACCTGTGATCGTTGACTTAGCCGCAGGTGAAAGCACAGATGATCTTTGGGTGCATGATGACAAAGATTTTTATAAAGCACAGATATTGACCCGCATGTTTGATGATCCTAAATTACAAGGGCATTTGCCACGTCCGTTTGGTGTGTTTTACGAAACCGAAAGAGCTTGTTATGAAGATAGTTTACAATTGCAATTAGATGATGTGATAGCAAAGAGAGGGAAAGGTGATTTGGATAAGTTGCTGAAAGGAAGTGAGACTTGGGTGATAAGTTAAACTCATCAAAATATAAAATAAAAAGCAGCAATTAATTGCTGCTTTTTATTTATGGGATGTTTTTTTTTACAGTATGGTTTGAAGAGAGAGTCCTATTGATCTGCAGTATAGAATTTTCATTTAGTATTCATAAATAAATTTATACTTTTCAGAATAGTCTTCTTTTTCAACAAAGTGCCCGTTTGCTTTATTGTAAAGAAATACAAATTTTACTTTTGCAATTTTATCGTCCGTACCTAAATCTATTTTTGAATACCGAACCTTTCCGAAAAATATAAGGTCATTTAACCCATCATTATTTTCATCTGAAAAATTATGATAAAGTTCGTTGGGGATATTTACGTCGTTATTATATCCCGTGCTATAAGTTTGGGGCCCATCTCCTAAAAAACTGTCAAAAACCTGTTCAATTGTATCTTTGTTTATTCTAAAAATTTGGTGTCCACCATTTCCGTGAGCAGTTGATAATAACGCAAATAGATAAGGATTTTCTGCAGGGGATATTTTAATTATATCCACCCGAACTGCAGATATAGCTTTCAAGAAATTTCCTTTACTATCTAAAATGATTTGATACCTTCCTGGGAACTCGCAATTTGCTGAAATTGGAAAACTATATTCAATGTAATAAAAGTCTTTAGTTGAACCATTGAGTTTTATTCTTTTAAACTTGTCTAAGTGTTTAGATTTATCAGTTAAATATAAATGGCAATTCTCCCCAAGTGCTTTTACGAATTTAGAAGTGTCTGAAACTTTTGGATAATATTCTTTTATTTCAAAAGGCACTGTCTGATACTCGAATTTTTCAACGGGCTCTGCTTCTGAAGTACTAACTAAATCTTGACCTTTTAACGTTGTATCAACGATGCTAACAGGGGTTGTGTCAACAATACTAAGAGTGTTGGAATGTTTAATATCTTTTTTGTCTCGTAAATTTTGATTACAGGAAACTGTAAGAAATGATATAAATATTAGGGGGTACCAAATTTCTATAGCAACAAACAACTTTATTGGCATTCCCTTTTTCAACTAAAATTTTATTTTTCTTCGCTAATAATATTCTTCATCCCTTATTTTAGAGAAATAGAGCTCTTAATCTTTT
>Ga0068859_100001881_pt1 | contig 21380 bp, 18 predicted proteins | sample KBSSwiS22_FD_66585 | JGI IMG/M metagenome (GOLD analysis project Ga0068859, IMG submission 66585) | Switchgrass rhizosphere microbial communities from Kellogg Biological Station, Michigan, USA - KBS Switchgrass S2-2 | ecosystem: Host-associated > Plants > Roots > Rhizosphere > Soil ...
GTCCGGGCACGGCGCTGCGCGGCCGTCCTCGCCTGGCGGCTCGGACGACCACTCCGCGCCGTGTCCTCCTCCGCGGACGGGTGCTCCGGCGACCTCCGCTGCGGCCCAACCCCCTTCGCTCCGCTCGGGGGCCGGGCCTCCGCGGAGGCACGCCTACGCACCCAGCTCGGTCGCCCCCCGCTGCACGTCACCAACCCGAAGCTGCATCTCCCCGGGGCCACGTCGCTCCGCTCGGGGGCCGGGCCTCCGCGGAGGCACGCCTACGCACCCAGCTCGGTCGCACGCCGCTGCACGTCACCAACCCGAAACGGCGTCTCCGTGGGGCCACGTCGCTGCGCTCCATGGCCGGGCCTCCGCGGAGGCACGCCTACGCACCCAGCGTGCCAGAAATATCATCCGGCTGCGGCGGGCTCCCCAGCAGGCTGCCGGGCTGTGAGTGGGCGCGCCCGTGGGGCGACCAGTAGCGAAAGGGTGAAGAGGGCGGCGAGGGTGAGGACGATGGCGCCGCCGGCGGCGACGTCCCACTGGGCGCTGACAGCGAGGCCTACGACGCCTGCGGTCACGCCGAGGGCCATCGACAGGGCGGTCATCGGGCCGGTACGGGCGCACCACAGCCGTGCGGTGGCGGCCGGGCCGACGATCAGCGCGATCGCCATGATCGTGCCGACGGCGGGCACCGTCGTCACCACTGTCACCTCGACGGCCACCAGCACCACCAGGTCGAGCAGCCGGGCCGGGTAGCCGCCGGCGGCGAGCGCCGTCGGGTCGAAGGCGCCGAGCAGGAGTTCCTTGCGCAGCGCGGCGAGCACCACGAGGACGACCGCGGCGGCGGCGGCGCTGATGGCGAGGTCGGTCGTGTCGACCGTGAGGATGGAGCCGACGAGGAACGCTGTCAGGTCTTTGGTGAAGCCGTCCTGGGCGGACATCAGCGCGACACCGAGCGCGAACCCGCCGGACAGGACGACGCCGGTCACGCTGGACAGGTCGCGCCCGCCGCGGCCGGCCGGAGCGGCCGAAGGCAGCGCCCCGCCGCCGCCGCGCGCCCCGGACACCGCCGCGACCATGCCGACGACGAGCAGGCCGAAGATGCCGGCGCCGAGGACGAGGTGCACGCCCAGCAGGGCGGCGACCACGACGCCGGGGAAGGTCGCGTGGGTGAGCGCGGTGGTCAGGAAGCTCAGCCGGCGCAGCACGACGTGTACCCCGACGGCTCCGCAGAGGATGCCGACGAGCACGGCCTCGGCCAGGGCACGGCGGGTGTAGCCGTCACCGAGGGTCTCCCACAGCCTCATCGCGGTCCCACTCCGATCTCGGCGACCGGCGGCGGGGCCACAGTCGCTGTGGCCTCGTCCGCGGAGGCCGTGTGGCGGCGCCGGAGGCGGACGGAGCGGACCAGAGATACAGCGAGCGCGAGCAGGTAGGCGGCGACGAGGACGAGCACGACGGTCGCGCCGGTCGCGAGCCGGATGCCGTGGTCGACCGAGACCTGGTAGCTGACCAGCAGGCCGAGCCAGCCGCTCGCCATCCCCAGCGCCGCGGCGACGACCGTGATCACGATGATCCGGTCGGACAGCAGCCGCGCCGCCGCGGCCGGGACGACGATCAGCGCGATCACCAGGACCGTGCCGACCGCGCGCACCGCCGCGACGACGACGAGCGCGATCGCCAGGTTCAGCGCGAGGTCGAGTGCGGCCACCCGGTACCCGGCTGCCCTGGCAGATTCGGGATCGAACGCGACCAGCAGCAGTTCCTTGCGCAGCGCGGCGAGGATCGCCAGCACGATGCCGGCGACGACGGCGGTCGCCACGATGTCCGAGGTGCGCACGGTGAGCACCCTGCCGAACAGGAACGCCGTCAGGTCGGCCGTGTACGACGAGCGCCGCGACACCAGCACGACACCGATCGCGAAGAAGCCGGTGAGCAGGATCGCCAGCGCCGAGTCTTCCGCCACCCGTCGGGTGGCGGCGAGCAGGGTGAACAGCCCGGCGGCGACGCAGGCGACCACGAGGGCGCCCGGGAAGATCCCCGACTGCCCGCCGATCAGGAAGCCGACGACGACGCCGGGAAACACGGTGTGCGTCAGCGCGTCGGTCAGGAACGCGAGCCGGCGCAGGAGCACGAACACCCCGACGACGGCCGCGAGCCCGCCGAGCAGCAGGAGCTCGACCAGCGCTCTGGTGAGGTAGGGACGCTCGAACGGCACGACCAGCAGGTGGGTCATTGGGTCACGTCCGTCCTCGTGCCCGTCCACATGCCCGTTCTCATGGACGGGCCACGATGACCCCGTGGGCGCCCAGCTCCACGGCCGCGCCGCCGTAGGTGGCGCGCAGCAGGTCGGGGGTGAGGGTCGCGGCCGGCGGGCCGAAGGCGAACTGGTGCCGGTTGAGCAGGCAGACGTCGTCGCAGGCCAGGTGGGCGAGCGCCAGGTCGTGCGTCGAGATCACCACAGCGGTGCCGGCGGACGTCAGCCGTGCGAGCGCCGCGAGCAGCGCGTCCTGAGAGACGGCGTCGACGCCGTTGAACGGCTCGTCGAGCAGCAGCAGCCGCGGCCGCGCCGCGATCGCACGGGCCAGCAGCACTCGCTGGCGCTGGCCGCCGGACAACGTCCCGAACCGGTCGGCGGCGCGGTGGGCGAGCCCGACCGCGGCGAGCGCCTCCGCCGCGGCGGCCCGGTCAACGGCGCCTGGCCGGCGGATCCAGCCGATCCGCCGGTAGCGCCCCATCAGCACCACCTGCGCGACGGCGACCGGGAAGTCGGCGTCGAGGGTGTCGGCCTGCGGAACGTAGCCGACCTCACGGCGGGCCCGCGCCGGCGCCTGGCCCAGCACGGTCACCGAACCGGAGATCACCGGGACGAGGCCGAGCACCGCCTTGATCAGGGTCGACTTGCCGGCGCCGTTCGGGCCGATCAACGCGACCGTACGACCGGCGGGCACCCGGCCGTTCACCCGCTCCAGCGCCGGGGTGCGGCCGTATGCGACGGTCGCGTCCGCGAGTACCAGCGCGTCCGGCACCCCGGCGGCGGCTGGCTCGGCGGGGCTGGCCGCCTCGGCGGGCTGCGCGGTCCAGACCGGCCCCGGCGGGGCGGTCGGCCGGCGGTGCGGCGCCGAGAAGTCGTCGGCGACGACCGCCTCCGTCGCCACGGCCGGCCTCGCCGCGGCGACCGGTCCACCCATCGATCCAGCCGCGGCGACCGAACCGGCCGCGGCGACGGCCACCGGCTCGGTCAGCGCGGCCAGCCCGAACCGCGGCGTCGCGACCCGCGAGCCCGGCGGAGGGTTCGAGGCCGGCCGCGCGTCGGAACTCATAGCGGCCTCGGAACTCATAGCGGCCACGGTATGCGCCCGGTCGTTGGGCGACAGCAGACGGTCCGCCCCGAGCCCACCCCCACCGGACGAAACCCCGCGCTTCACCGAAGCGCTCCGACAATGGCGTCGGTGTTGTGCTGTTCGGCCTTCAGGTAGGTGTCGCCGGCCGATCCTGCCGGGCCGAGGGAGTCAGCGTAGAGCGAGTTCTCACCGGCGACGACCGTCACGCCGGCCTCGCGTCCGATCGTCTCGGCGGTTTTGGGCGGCAGGGACGACTCCGAGAACACCGCCTTGACCCCGGTTGACTTGATCTTGGTGACGATCTGCTGGATGGCGCGCCCGGACAGCTCGGCGGAGGTGTCGAAACTGGGGATGATCGAGCCAACGTAGGTGATCCCGTAGCGGGCGGTGTAGTAGCCGAACGCGTCGTGGTTGGTGACCAGCAGCCGCCGGTCTGCCGGGATCGTCGCGAATGCGGCCTCCTGGCGGCGATCGAGCGCGTCCAGCTCGGCCGAGTAGGTCGCCAGGTTGGCCTCGTAGGCCTTGGTGCGCGCCGGATCGGCTCGGGCGAAAGCGCGCTCGACGCCCGTGACCATAATCTTGGCGTTGCGCGGGTCGTGCCAGATGTGCGGGTCGCGCTCGCCCGCCTCGTCGCCGGTGCCGGTTCGCAGGGTCACGCCGTCGGCCATGACCACCCGGGTGCCTTCGAAACCCGCGGCCGAGACTGCGTCGTCGAGCCAGGACTCCAGCCCGACGCCGTTGGTGACCAGGACGTCGGCCGTGGCGATGGCGTCCAGGTCTGCCGGCGAGGGCTCGTAGTCGTGTGGGTCGACGTTGGGCTTGATCAGCTGGGTGACATCGACCAGGTCACCCCCGATGACTCGGCTGAAGTCGCCGGCCTGGGTGGTCGTGGCGACTACGTGCAGCCGCCCGTTCTGGGCACCGCCGCCGACGGCGCCGCCGTCGGCGGTGTCGGAGCCGCAAGCCGCGAGCGCCGTCGCCAGACCGAGCGCGGCCAGCGCGCCAGCCACCGCGTGCGTGCGCGGTCGGCGTCTTCTGGGCATGGGGGGCCGACCGGCGGACGTGCACACCTCACGGGGACGCATGCCCGTAATGAAAACCGTTTCGGATTGTGCTGTCAAACGGGCCGTGTGCCGCCGATCTGTGCGGCGCAGCGAGCGCCGGGTGCGCTACCAGGCGAAACGGCGACGTCTCGTCCTTGCCAGGCTGGTCCGCCGCTATCGGAGCGGGTCAGCCGCTGTCGGACAGAAGACGGCGAAGCTCCAGGCCCAGCGAGCGCGGCTCGGTGAGCGGCTGACGGAAGGTCACCCGTACCTCGTCCGCGCCGTCCGGACCGATCTGCCACAGCGTCAGTCCCGTCCGGTCGAGCCCACCGGCCGCGACGCCGATGACCGCCGCCAGATCCGTCGGGTCGGCGAGCCGGCCAACCTCGGCCGGGCCAGTCTCTCGGCCCACGCCCGCGGCGGCGCCCAAGCCGAGGGCGCCGCTCATGCCCGCCGCCGGACCGGCGACACTGTCCCCCACTGCGCCGCCGAGCGCGCCGGACGCCCGGGACGGCTGCACGACCGCGACCGGCCGCCCATGGACGGCGATCTGGCGTAGCTGATCGGCGTGCGCGACATTCAGGTGCTCCACGAGGTCGGGCGCGTACGCGGCGATCAGGTCCGGCTCGGCGAGCGCGTAGGCGGCCAGGTCGACCCGGCGTCCGTTGGCCGTCGACGGCCAACGCGGCTCGGTGCCGCGACCGGGCTCCGCCAGCTGCGAACCGGCGACTCCGTGGCGGCGACCGCGCGGCGCTCCGGGCTCGGCCGCACTGGGCAGGCACAGCAGGACGTCGTCGACCGACAGCGCCACCGCCGCGAGCTCGCCCGCGCCGCACGGCGGCACCTCGACCGTCAGACCCGGCCCAGCGATCCGGCGGGCCACCTGCTCGGCACTGCCCGGCACCGTCCGCAGCTGCCCCGCGAGCACGAGCCGCTCGCCGCCCGCGCCGGGCACGTCGATGCGGCACCGCCGCGACGAGGCTGCCGCCGAGCGGATAGGCGGGCTGCCGGCGCCGACCAGCAGCAAAGGCTCGCCGCCATCGTCGATCAGGCCGGTCCAGCCCCGCACCCGCGGCCCCGGCAGGGTCAGCAGCGCGTGCCGACCTCCAGCCAGGACCGTGCGCGCACGGACCGCGAGCTGGGACATCGCCTCGTCCGGTTCCTCCGGTAGCATCGAGCTCCTCCCATCATCAAGTAAGCCTTACTTAAGTAGATCCCCTCTCTCCCGTCAAGCAAAGGCATGCTCGCGCCGGACGGGCGACAGCCGCGCGGTCGGCAGACGTCCGCGTCCGCCCGCCTCCGACCCGTACGCGCACGGCCACGGCCACGCCACGGCGAGGCGGTGTTGACAACTACCCGATGCCAACGGGGCCCGCGTGTCTCAAGGTCCTGGCAACTACGGGCCGGACACTGGTAGTGCTCCGGGGCGCGGACGGAGGATTCTAGGCTGGAATGGCCGGCCTACGGCGGCCGGCCTACGGCGGCCGGCCTACGGCGGCCGGCCTACGGCCCCGGCCCGGGGTCGGCACGTGGTTCACGGCCCGGGTCTGGCACGCGGTTACACGGCCCGCTGCCGTCCCGGATGGCAAGGCGTCGAGAGAGTCGGTCCGTGCCGTGCAGGTCGACGGCACGGCGAGGAGGTACAGGTGATCTTCAAGTTGGTCGGGGACGGCCGCCCGTACCCCGACCACGGGCTCGGCCAGCGCGACTGGGCGAAGATCCCGCCGCGTCAGGTCCGGCTCGACCAGTTGGTGACCACGAAACGGGTCCTCGCGCTGGACCTCCTGCTCGACGAGGACTCGACCTTCTACGGCGACCTGTTCCCCCACGTCGTCGAGTGGGACGGCACCCTCTACCTCGAGGACGGGTTGCATCGAGCGGTGCGGGCCGCGCTGCAGCAGCGCACTTCCATCCACGCCCGCGTCTACCCCATGTCCGCAACACGCTCGGCGCCCGCTTCCCCCGCCGACTCGGCCGGCACTCCGTACCCGGCGCCCTAAGCCACTGTCGGCGCACAGTCGGCCGGTGACGGCGCTTCGGCACTGCACCAAAGCGACCACCCATCCCAGCGTCGGATCAGACCGACCATCGCCTTGGTCCCGCACCCCGGTCCAGCTCGAGGAGGGCGCCCCGGGGCGCCCGACCGATCTGGGCGCGTCCAGCGCCCAGATCGCTATTTGCCCGGGTAGGTGTAGACGACGAAGCGGTCGTCGTCGACCTTGGCGAAGACGTAGCGGGGGCACGCCTTCGCGGGCCGGTAGGCGGCCACGGGGCGCAGCACCGGCGAACGCATGATCTGCTTCACTCGGCCACCCGCGAGCCGGTTCATCTCGGCCGTGGAGATGTCCGGCGGGTTCTCACGCTGTTCGTAGTACTTGCCGCAGTACTTGATCTCTGGCGGGCGGGACGTCCAAGCCGGCGTATGGAAGATCCACAATAGGTAGAGCTCCCGAAATACGATCACCATCAGCCCGATGATCAGCAGCGAGCGGACGAAGTTCCCGGCTCGGGATGAGGCGAGGACGGGGCTCACAAGACCGGGAGCCTACGGGCATCACGCCCAATTCTGGGTCATGCCCCCCTTGTCCGGCGAGGCGTACCGCACACGGAGCACGCCCCCCGGCCACGCCACCGCCTGATTCGGGCTCCGTGCGTTCGGCTATGGGCAGCGCGACAGGACGTTGAGGGCGCCCGTGCCCGGGAAGTCGAAGGACTGGGCAGGGCACCAGCCGGCCGCGGCCAGGTCGGCGAGCTCCGCCTTCAGGCCCGAGCGATCGTAGACCAGGACGAACAGCAGGATGCGGCCCGGCGGCGGGCCCTGGCGCGCCGCGAGCGCCTTGAGCGCCTCGCCAGCCCCGACCTGGGTCAGAAATATCGTCGAATCCTGCGGCAGGCGTGAGCCGACCCGGCCTGGGGCACCTTCAGGCGGCAGCAGGTACGGGCCGTCGTCGCTGACGTCCATGGCATACAGCCAGCCGGACCGGGCCAACCGGCCACCGACGACCACGACGTCGCCGGGCTGGTAGAGCCGACGGGCCAGCGTCGTCGCGTCGACCGTCAACGCCACCGGCCGGACCTGCGCACGCTCCCGCCACAGCGGCGCCAGCGCGCTCGCGGACGCCACCGGCGTGGCGGCGAGCACCACCAGCACGCCGACCAGCAGCACCCGCCAGCCCCGGCTCAGCACGGCCGGCGCGACGAGTCCCCCGGACCTGCTGCGTGGGGGGGTAGTTGTCGTTGTCGTTGTCACCGTCGCCGTCGTCGTGGCCGCCACCGTCGAGCGGCGGGAACGGGACCGAAGGACGCGGCGGGCGAGGTCGTCGGCGCCCGTGGCGACGACGACGGCCAGCAGGGGGACGAGGAACAGGTTGGTGCGGTTCGCCCCGAAGGGCCAGTAGCGACCGGCGCTCGCGACGAGCGCGAGCACGAGCGCGCCGATGACCGCCGCGAGCAGCCGGCGCCCGTCGCGCCGGCGGGTGAGCACGACGGCGCCGGCGACGACGGCGACCGCGGCGGCCGGGGCGATGAACCAGCCGGCGGCGATGGTGGTGTCGGTCGCCGGGTGCACCAGGTTCGGGTCGTAGCGGTCGACACCGGTCGGCGCGCCGCCGAGAATCCGGACCACCTCGCCCGCGACGAAGCGGACCGCCCCCAGCGGTCCGCGCCCGGCGAGGAACTGGGTGTCCCAGAACCGGCTCTCCCGCTGGCTGGACTGGTGAGCGACGAACAGCGCGGTGTGCAGGCCACAGATCACCAGGGCCGGTGCCGCCGCGAGCGCCGCCGTCAGCGACTCCCGCGGCAACGGCCGCCGGGCGCACGAAAGTAGGCCTCCCGGACCCTTGGCGACGGCCAGCTGGCCCGCTGGCCCGGGCCGCCGTCCTCGTCCGGCCCCCAGCACGTCCGCGGCGGCCAGCGGGATGATGAGGAACGCGGCCGGCACTGAGAACAGCGAGACCAGCCCTGCCGCGGTCCGGGTCGCGAGTGCCCGCCGCCACGGCTCGGCCGCGCCGTCCGATACCACCGGTCGGGAGGATCCGCCGGTCCACAGCCAGACGATGGCGACGGAGGCGAGGGCCTCGACCGAGTAGGGCTTCAGCTGGGTGCCGAGGTCGACGACGACGCCGGACAGCCCGACCGAGGCCGCCGCGAGGCCAGCCGCGACCGGGCCGGCGAACCGACGGGTGAAGCCGTATACGGCCGCCGGAAGCAGGACCAGCGCCACCAGCTCGGGTCCGCGCAGCGCCCAGGCGTGCCAGCCGGCGACGTCACCGACCAGCCGGGTGAGCGCCGCCCAGCCGAGCGCCGACGGTGTGTTCGCGTGCGCGAGTTCGTCCCAGAACGTCGCCGCAGGCTCGGCGAGGAAGTGCGGCCGCCAGATCTCGTCGTACCACAGCGGCCGGTCCAGAAGGACGTGCAGCACGCCCAGCGCGACGGCGACGGCACCGGCGAGCGCCGCCGGCACGGCGACGTCCACGGCCCGCCTAGCCGGGACACGGTTCGTCAGGACACCGCTCGCCGGGACACCGCTCGCGGCTGCTGGTGAAGCTCCGCTCGCCGGCGCGGCGGTGCGCTCCAGGGCGGCGACGCCGCTGGTCTCGCTTGGCGGGTCGTTGAGGACGTCAGACCCGACGTCCACCGCCGCAGGCGAGTTATCCACAGGTCTTGTCCACAGGGCACCCGTCGCTGTGGAAATCTCGTCCGCTCATGTGGACCACGGTGTCACGCGTCTCTTGCCAGGTGTTCAACCGTCCCGTGTTCCGCTACCCCTTGGCTAGCTCTGCCGGTAGGTCGACAGGAAGTGGTCGATGCGACCGATGGCGGCAGTGAGGTCGTCAACGCTCGGGAGCGTGACGATGCGGACGTGGTCGGGCTTCGGCCAGTTGAAGCCGGTGCCCTGCACCAGCAGGATGTTCTCCGCCCGCAGGAGGTCGAGGACGAACCGCTCGTCGTCGCGGATCCGGTGCACCTCGGGGTCCAGGCGCGGGAACGCGTAGAGCGCGCCGCGCGGCGGCACGCAGGAAACCCCGGGGATGTCGTTCAGCAGCTTCACCACGGTGTCGCGCTGCTCGCGCAGCCGGCCGCCGGGCAGCACCAGGCCGCCCGCGCCCTCGTCGTTCGCCAGCGCGGCGACGACGGCGTACTGGCCGGGCACGTTGGCGCACAGCCGCATGTTCGCGAGGATGTTCAGGCCCTCGATGTAGCTGGAGGCATGCTCGCGCGGGCCGGAGACGACCATCCAGCCAGCGCGGAACCCGGCCAGCAGGTAGGCCTTGGACAGGCCGTTGAACGTCACGCAGACCAGGTCTGGGGCGAGCGCGGCCGTCGAGACGTGCTCGGCGTCGTCGTAGAGGACCCGGTCGTAGATCTCGTCCGAGAAGACCATCAGGTTGTGCTGGCGGGCCAGCTCCACCAGCGCCTCGACCGTCGCGCGGTCGTAGACGGCGCCGGTCGGGTTGTTCGGATTGATCAGCACGATCGCACGGGTGCGCGAGGTGATCTTGGAGGCGACGTGCTTCGGGTCGGGCATCCAGCCCGCCGACTCGTCGCACAGGTAGTGCACCGGTTTGCCACCGCAGAGGCTCACCACGGCCGTCCACAGCGGATAGTCCGGAGCGGGCAGGAGCACCTCGTCGCCGTTGTTGAGCAGCGCCTGCAGCGACATCATGATCAGTTCGGAGACGCCGTTACCCAGGTAGGCGTCGTCCGGGCCGACGCCGACGATGCCCTTGCCGCGGTGGTACTCGGCGATGGCAACGCGCGCCGCCAGAAGTCCCTTGGAGTCGCTGTAGCCCTGTGCGCCCGCGAGGTTCGCCATCACGGCCGCGAGAACCTCGGGCGGGGTCGAGAAGCCGAACGGAGCCGGGTTGCCGATGTTCAGCTTCAGGATCCGCTCGCCTGCAGCCTCCATCCGAGTCGCCTCGTCGAGGATGGGGCCTCGGACGTCGTAACAGACGCCGGCGAGCTTGTCGGACTGGGTGAACTCCATGCCATCCAGGGTAGGCACGTCGTCCACCTGTTATTCACACCCGGTGGCGGCCTCATCCATCACCACCCCCACCGTGTGTGGGCAGCCATGGCTAAATCCATCCGTTTGCCATCGCCTGTCTCACCCATCGTCAACACGCCCGCCAGGCTGGCTGCTACTTTCCGTAATCGCCCAGCGGGCGCCGGCTCCGCGGTACGACCCGGATCAGCCGACGCCGCCTACGGAGGGAAGGGGAGGCTTCGTCGGTTCGGTGGTTCCGGCCACGGGCGGAGCTGACGTGGTGGGACTCACCGTCTCGGTCGGCGACGGCGGCGCAGTGGTGGTAGCGGCTGGCGGAGCTGTGGCTCTCGTCGCGGTCACCGCCGGGGTCGTACGGCTCGCCGACGGCCTGGCCGTGGGTGAGGTTGTCGGCCGGCCGGGCGACGACGGCGCCGATGCCGCGCTCGTCGCCACTCCCGTCGACGGGACGGGCCCGGCCGTAGCCATCGGCAGCGAGAGCCGGGTGGCGAGCGCCGCCCACTGCTCGTCGCCGGTGGTGAGGCCCGTCGCGAGCCGTTCCTGGAGCGTGGCGACGCCGATCCGGGTTCCGTCGAAGAGGTTCCCACAGGCGGTGACCCCGTCGCCGTAGCCGTCGAGGCCGGCGTCGAAGAGGTTCTGCGCGATGGTGTCGGGGCCCGTCGTCAGAGCCTTGCCCTCGGTCACGTCGTCGCCGAGCCTGGTGCAGGCCGGCTGCAGCGCGGCGCCGTCATCGTCCGCGACATAGGTGCGGATGGCCGCGACGTCGTCGGCCACCCGCTGACGGATGTCGCCAGTCCCGTCGTACCACCGAGCGACCGCGTCGTCGGCGACGGTCGACGCGGCGAACACGCTGTCGGGGGACTCGGACGAACCGGACGACTCTCCGCCGGTGCAGGTGGTCAGCACTCCGGCGGCCGCGATGAGCGCGGCGCCGGCGATGGCGAAGCGGATCCAGATCTGGCTCGGTTCCCCGTCGGCCCGCGTGCCTGCCCGCGACCCCGACCGGGGACGTTCCATCCGCCGTCCTCCTTGACCCTCCGGCGTCACCCAACGGCGCCGCCCACCACACCAGCCACATCGCGTCACGCCGGGCGGCGTCCCGACCGTCCTGCCGTGAGCGGGCGCCACGCCTTCGAGACCAGAGACTCGCGCATCTGCGGACGATGCTTTCGATCGGACGATATCGCCGGTTAGGTCAACCTTTAGGAGGGGTGGCGCCCATATGCCACCGCTGGTGCCCGCGGAGATCGCACGTGCACCCGCGGTTGACCAGGTCGGGGCGCCCGTTGGGGACGCATCCGCCTATGAAGACGCACCGATGCCAGTCTGGTCACATCCGAAATGAAACCCGTTGTCAATATCATTGAAACGGAGGATGCGACTCGACCTCGAGGCCCAGCACCGCCGGGACGACAGCCGCCGACCATGCAACAAAAGATCACTTCGACCCGGACATCGGCTCTCGATCCCGAGAACAACGACCATGGGACGCACGAAGGAAGATCCGTTCCGCACGCCCTTTGGGCCGCTGGCCGGCCCCTCGTAGCTCGGGAGGTGAGAAAGTGGAGAGCGTGCCCACCGCGAACCGCGATCGTGCAGGCGACGAACCGGACGGCCGCGTGACGGCCTCCGCGAGTCGCGGACCGCGCGGCCGCGGCACGGCGACACGGTCCACCCGCCAGGGCGACGCCGTCTCGGCGGCGCTCGCGGCGACCAACGCGTTCACCAGCGCACAGGAGCTGCACGCCCGGCTGCGCGCCGACGGCCAGCCGGTCGGCCTCACGACCGTCTATCGCCACCTGCAGGTCCTCGCCGACCGCGGCGAGGTCGACGTGCTGCGGCTGGACGACGGCGAGACGGTCTACCGCCGCTGCGCGACGGGTGCGCACCACCACCACCTGGTGTGTCGCGAGTGCGGTCACACGGTCGAGGTCGCCGGCCTCGAGATCGAACGGTGGACGGAGCAGGTCGCCGCCGCCGAGGGCTTCACCGACGTCGCGCACACCGTCGAGATCTACGGACGCTGCACCGGTTGTGCCGCACCCGGCCACCCCGTCTCGACGACGGCTTCGTCGACGACGGCCGACTGAGTCCCTGCTCGCTATCCCTGCCCGCTGCCGTTTGATGCCCTGCGCGTGCGCGGCCGCGTTCATCCCGTCCGACGTCGTGCTGTCCGACGTCGTGCTGTCCGACATCGTGGGGAATCGGGTCAGGCATCAGAGCGACGACAAGCGCCGTTTCGCGGCCCTGGCGTCTGACAGGACGTCCGAAATCCCCGGGCACCTGCCGCGACGTGAAAGAAGCGGAGCCATGGCGCCGACGAGACCCCGATGGCTCAGCCGCCGGTGGTCGGCGTGGCGGCGGCCTGGCCACCGCCGGTCGCCGGCGTAGTGGCCTGGCCACCGGTCCCACCACCGCCCTGCCCGGCGGTGGTGATGGATCCCCAGGTCGGCGGGTCCGGCTTCAGTCCGGCACAGCTCTGCAGCCCGCCCTTGGCCGCGAGCAACGCCTGGGCATCGGAGCCGGTGGCCGGCCGGGGCAGACCGCCGGAGATACGGGCCGGCACCCACTGGGCCTGGGTGACCGCCCGGCCCTGGACGGTCAGGCGCAACACGCCGCTCTGCGCGGTGACACCCCCGCCAGACGCGTAGAAGACGAAGTTGCCAAGGCCGTAGTCGACGAACGCTCCCGACGGGTGCCAACCGCCACCTTCGAGCACGTGAGCATGCGAGCCGACGATGATGTCCGCCCCCGCATCCACCAGGGCCGGCACGATGCCCGTCTGGTCCTCGCCGGGACAGCTGCGCATCTCCACACCCCAGTGCAGGAACACCACGACGGTGTCGGAGTCCACCCGCGCCGCGCGCACCGCTGCCAGCAGCTTGGGCAGATCCTTGCCGGAGGCGAGCCCCGGCTTGCCCGGTCCAGCCGTCCAAGCGGCCGCCAGCTCGTCGTCGAGTACCCGGGTCGCCCCGACGACCGCGATCCGCTGGCCCTTGATCTCCGTCCGGTACGGCCGGAACGCCTCCGTGTCGTCCTGTCCGATCCCCACCACCGGGAAGCTCGCCGCCTTGGCATCGCGCAGCGTGTCCTGCAGGCCCGTCGCGCCGTAGTCCATGCCGTGGTTGTTCGCCATGTTCACGACGTCGACACCCGCGGCCCGCAGCGCGGTGAACGCCTGCGCCGGCGCCCTGAACGTGAACTCCTTCGCCGCCGGCTCGCCGCCGGTGGTGATCGCCGTCTCCAGGTTGAGCACGGTGAGATCGGCGGCCGTCAGCGTCTGGATGATCGGGCCAAACGAGGTGAGCCCGGCCGCCGACGCGCCCGCGAAGTGCACGTCGCCAGCGAACTCGAGCGTCACCGGCTCACCCGTGGGCGTCCGCTGCGCCCCGCCCAGCGGCACCGACGGGGACGCCGGCGCCGTCGTGGTGACCCCTCCCGGGCCACCGAGCACACCCGCCTGGACCTGCCCGTCCGACGAGCTGCCGTCGTCGCTGCCGCCGCCCAGGAGACCACAGCCCATCAGCGCGCTCGCCGCGACGAGCGCGACGGCGGCCCGCCGCGCCCCGCGGAAACGGCCAACAGACCGATACCTGGACACGGCCATCGAGCCCTTCTCTCTCGGGGCACACGCGGCCACCGCCTCCGGGGCAGGGCACGTCCGGCGCTCATCCCCGGCCCGACCGGCCACACCCAGCCCACCTGGCCCGCACTGCTCCGGCACCACAAGCTCACCGCCCGTCCTGGCCCCCAACAGGGGACACCGTAAGCAGCACCGAAGTGCCAGACGCGACCAGGGCCCACTGTGTTGCCTGGTCCGCTCCGTCCGGGCGCTGTTACATGGTCCGCTCCGTCCGGGCGCGGCGCTCCGGCCCCTTGCTCGCTTCGCGTCGCAAGGGACCTCCGCGCCGCGTCCTCCGGAGCGGACGGTGCCCTCCGGCGACCTCCGCTGCGGCCCAACCCACTTCGCTTCGCTCGTGGGCCGGGCCTCCGCGGAGGCGCGCCTCCGGGCCAGCGCGGTTACGTTGCGCTGCAACGTTGCGAGACCACCCTGAGCCCACACAGGGACCCCGTTCGCATCGCTCGTGGGCCGGGCCTCCGCGGAGGCACGCCTCCGGGCCAGCTCGCTTGCGTCGCGCTTGAACGTTACGAGCGGGGTAAGCCCAGGCGGGAACCCACTTTGCCTCGGTCTAGAGCGCGAGAAGGGCCGGCGCGAGTTCGCGCCACTGCCTGCGCGGAAGGCCTCGGCGGTCGTAGTCGAGTACCTGGACGGCGACCTGGTCGGCGCCGGCGTCGAGGTGCTCGGCGACCCGGCGGGCGAGCACCTCGGGGTCGCCATGTGGCACGATCATGTCGACCAGCCGGTCGGAGCCGGCGTTCGCGAAGTCCTCGTCGCCGTACCCGTAGCGACGCAGATTGTTGGTGTAGTTCGGCAGCCGCAGGTAGGAACCGGTGTGTCTGCGGGCAAGCTCCCTGGCTCGCTCGGCGTCGGTGTCCAGGACGAAGGCCTGCTCGGGGACGAGCAGCTTGCCCGAACCGAGCGCCTTGCGGGCGGTGGCGGTGTGCTCGGGCGGGACGAAGTAGGTGTGCGCACCGTCGGCGCGGTCCCGGGCGAGCTCGAGCATCTTCGGCCCGAGCGCCGCCAGTACCCGAATCGGTGTGCCCTCCGGGGGCACCGCCCGGTACTGCTCGGTGGCCATCCGATCCATCTCGTCGAGATAGGCCGCCATCTGGCCGAGCGGCTTCGTGTAGGCCGCTCCGCGGATCTGCATCAGCTCGGCGTGCGAGACGCCGAGACCGAGCAGGAACCGCCCGGGGTGTGCCTCGGCCAGCGCGAGCTGGCCGGCCGCCATGGTCAGCGGGTTGCGGGCAAGGATCTGCGCGATGCCCGTCGCCACGGTGATCCGACTGGTGGCGGCGAGCATCAGCCCGGCTGTCACCAGCACCTCGCGGCCCTTGACCTCGCCGGTCCAGATCGTCGGATAGCCGAGCTCGTCGAGTTCCGCCACCGCCTCCCGGACGACGTCGGCCGGCGAGAAGTCGAACTGTCCGCTCCAGATTCCCACCCGGCCCAGCGCCGCCCCGCCGACCAGCGGCCGCGCCGCCGAATCGGCGGGACCGGGGGTGGCCGTAGCGGGCACGGCCGTGCCGGGCGTGGGCGTGCCGGGCGTGGGCGTGGGCGTGCCGGACGCGGTAGCCGGCACCGTCGTGCCGTCGGTCGACGACCCGGACGTGTGGGTGGGCGAGGCGGCCTCGGACGATGCGCTCACGCCGGTCACCGTACCGAGACGCCCAGCGTCCATCGCCCGCAGACCCGGCGACGCCCCCTTTGCCCGCCGGAGCAGCCGCGTTGGGCCATCGAGCTACCCGCCCAGCCCGGGCGGGGCGGCGCTAGCCGGACACGAGGCGAGTCGCCAGCCAGCGTCAGCACTTTCCGAAGCAGAATGACTACAAGTTGCCGGCTTGCCGGCACGCGTACACGGTCTATCGTTGGCCAGCGTGACGGAGCTGATGCAGCTGCTCACTCCGAGCGGACAAAGGGTGACAGCGACCGGACCTGAGATCAGCGCGCAGGAGATCGAGGCGCAGGTCGCGGACGTGGCGCTCGCCGACCTGCTGGCCATGTACACCGACATGACCATCGTTCGTCGCCTCGACGAGGAAGCCACCGCGCTGCAACGCCAGGGCGAGCTCGGACTGTGGGCGCCGCTGCGGGGCCAGGAGGCGGCCCAGGTCGGCTCCGCCCGGGCGCTCGCGCCGGACGACATGGCCTTCCCGTCCTACCGGGAGCACGGCGTCGCCTACTGCCGGGGCGTCGACCCGGTCGCGGTCCTCGGGCTCTTCCGCGGCACGACGCACGGCGGCTGGGACCCGAACGAGCATGGCTTCGCGCTCTACGCGATCGTCGTCGGCTCGCAGACGTTGCACGCGACGGGCTATGCCATGGGTGTCAGCCGCGATGCCAGTAGCTGCGCGACGATCACGTACTTCGGCGACGGCGCCTCCAGCCAGGGGGACGTGGGCGAGGCGTTCGGCTGGGCGGCGGTCTTCAACGCGCCGGTCGTCTTCTTCTGCCAGAACAACCAGTACGCGATCTCCGAGCCGACCACTCGGCAGTCACGCATCCCGATCTGCCAGCGCGCCGCCGGCTACGGCTTCCCCGGCGTGCAGGTCGACGGCAACGACGTGCTCGCCACACTGGCGGTCACCCGCTGGGCGCTGGCCCGAGCCCGCGCCGGCGCGGGGCCGACGCTGATCGAGGCGGTCACCTACCGCATGGGCGCGCACACCACCGCCGACGACCCGTCCCGGTACCGGGACGCCGACGAGGTCGCCCAGTGGGCATCGCGCGACCCGCTGGCCCGGGTGCGCACATATCTGGTCGCCCAGAACGCCCTCGACGACTCGGTGGACGCCGCGATCGCCGCGCGGGCCGACGAGGCGGCCGCGGACATGCGCCGCCGCTGTCTCACGCTGCCTGACCCGGAACCCCTGTCGATGTTCGACCACGTCACCGTGGTCGAGAGCGCGCATCTCGCGAACGAGCGCGCCGACCTCGCCGAGCTGCTCGGCGTTGACGACGACCCGCCGCCAGCCCAGGCAGCGTCGGCGTCGGCGTCGGCGTCGCGCACGAACAGGGCGCCGCTGGGCAGGTCTCCTGCAGACCGGTCTCCTGCGGACAGAGCGGCCACGGATCTGGCAGCCACCGTCTCGACCGCGCGAACATCGCCGTCGGCCGCCTCGCCGTCAGCCGACGCGCCGTCAGCCGACTCGCCGTCACCCAGTTCCCCGCGGCCGGCCACCAGCCTCGCCGGCGCGGGAGCCCCCGTGCCACCCCCGCAAACCCCCGGACAGGAGGCGTCGTGCCCACGCTGACCATGGCAGGCGCCCTCAACAGCGGCCTGCGCGCGGCGATGGAGGCCGACCCGAAGGTGGTCGTCATGGGCGAGGACGTCGGCAGGCTCGGCGGCGTGTTCCGGGTCACCGATGGGCTGCGGGACCGGTTCGGCGAGGATCGGGTGATCGACACGCCGCTGGCCGAATCGGCGATCATCGGCACCGCCATCGGGTTGGCGATGCGCGGCTTCCGGCCCGTCTGCGAGATCCAGTTCGACGGCTTCGTCTACCCGGCGTTCGACCAGATCGTGAGCAACCTCGCCAAGCTGCACTACCGGTCGGCCGGGCGGGTGCGGATGCCGGTGACGATCAGGATCCCGGTCGGCGGCGGCATCGGCGCGGTGGAGCACCACAGCGAGTCGCCGGAGGCGTACTTCTGCCACACCGCCGGCCTGCGGGTGGTCACCTGCTCGAGTCCCGCCGACGCGCAGATCATGATCCAGCAGGCGGTCGCGGCGGACGACCCCGTCGTCTTCCTCGAGCCGAAACGGCGTTACTGGGAGAAGGGCGAGGTCAACCCCCTCGACCTCGCCAACCTGAACGGCCACGCCAGCAGGGCCAGCCAGGCCGGTACGGACACGAGTACCGGTACGACATCCGACGCGCCGGCCCCGCTGTTCGCGAGCCGGGTGGTGCGGACCGGACAGGACGTGACCCTGGTCGGCTACGGGCCGATGGTGCGCACCTGCCTGGACGCGGCGCTGGTCGCCGAGGCGGAGGACGGCCGCTCGATCGAGGTCATCGACCTGCGCTCGCTGTCCCCGCTCGACCTGGAACCGGTCGTCTCATCGGTCCGCCGGACCGGACGGCTGATCGTCGTCCACGAGGCTCCGTCGAACGTGTCGCTGTCGGCGGAAGTGGCCGCGCGGGTGACCGAGCAGGCCTTCTACTGTCTGGAGGCGCCGGTCCTGCGAGTCACCGGCTTCGACATTCCGTACCCGCCGTCCCGGCTGGAGGAAAGCTACCTCCCCGGTGTCGACCGCATCCTCGACGCCGTCGACCGTTCCTTCACCTACTAGTGATCTAGCAATCCTGGGGACGACGCCCGGCGACGGAACGAGGACGGAACGAGGAGGAACGGTGGCGCGACGAGAGTTCCGGCTTCCCGACCTCGGTGAGGGGCTCACGGAGGCCGAGATCGTCCGCTGGCTGGTCGCGGCCGGCGACGTGGTGCGAGTCAACCAACCGCTGGCCGAGGTGGAGACGGCCAAGGCCCTGGTCGAGCTGCCGAGCCCGTTCGCCGGCCGGCTCGTCGCGACGCACGGCGCCGAAGGCGACACTATCGCGGTCGGCACGGTGCTCGTCACCATCGAGGACGAGGACGATGAACCGGCTGGCGCGGACGGCGGGACACCAGCGCCGTCCCGGACCGGTGAGGCGGGCGGGCCAGGGTCACACCTTCCAGACCTGTCTGCGCACCGCGACCGCGACTCCTCGCTGGTCCGGGAAGCGGGCGGTCGAGGAGGCCCGGGCGGCCCGGATCGCGAGCCCGTGCTCGTCGGCTACGGCCCGCGGGCCTCGGCCGCAGGCGCCGACATCGGCCGGACACGCCGGCGCCGCCGACAGCCGCCCGGGGCACCGCCGGCACCGGTCTCCCGAACCGGCGCCCCATCGGCACCGATGAACGCCTTCGCCGCAAGTGCCGCAAACGCGGCGAACGCCACGAATGCGCCTATGGGTAGGCGACCGTCAGGCGACCCGACCGGCCAGGCCGACTGGGCGGACATCCCCCCGGCCACGCGGGAGGCGGCCCCGGCCCGGGGCACGCGGGCGCTGGCCAAGCCACCAGTGCGCAAGCTTGCCCGCGATCTGGGTGTCGACCTCGGCCGGCTGTCCGGCACCGGTCCCGCTGGCACGATCAGCCGGGCTGACGTCGAGAGCGCGGCCGGGGTCCTGGCGGCCGGGCCCCCGAGCGGCGCCTTCCGGCACTCCTTGCCCTCCCGGCCGGCCGAGCCGGAATCCTGGGCGTCGGAATCCCGGTCGCCGCAGACCTGGGCACCACCGGCCGGGGCGCTTGCCCCTCCAGGACCGGCTGCCCCGGCTGCCTCACCTGGCGGCTGGGCAGCCGGGGAGGCGATGACGCCGGCTGAGCGCCCCGTGCTGGCGGGCCCGGCGGCACGGGTAGGCCAGATCCCAGCCGAGGCCGCATTCGAGGCGGCCAGCAGGACCTGGCGCGTCCCGGTCGCCGGCGTGCGCCGGGCGACCGCACGGGCCATGGTCAGCAGCGCCTTCACCGCGCCCCACGTCACCGAGTTCGTAGCCGCCGACCTGACCGAGACGATGGCCGCGCGCGACCGGCTCGTCGCACTGCCGGAGTTCGCCGGCGTCAAGGTCACACCCCTGCTGTTCGCGGCGCGAGCCTTCCTCATCGCGGTCCGACGACACCCCATGATCAATTCCAGCTGGGTCGAGCGTGACCAGGGCGAGGCCGAGATCGTCGTGTCGGAGGCCGTGAACCTGGGCATCGCGGTGGCCTCGCCCCGCGGGCTGCTGGTGCCGAACATCCCCAGCGCCGACCGGCTCGACATGGCAGGCCTCGCCCGCGGACTGGCCGACCTCACCGCGCGGACCAGGGCTGGTCAGGCCAGGCCCGCGGACCTCGCCGGCGGCACGATCACCATCACCAACATCGGCGTGTTCGGAGTCGACACCGGCACGCCCGTGCTGAACCCCGGCGAGGCCGCGATCCTCGCCCTCGGCGCGGTCCGGCCGGCACCCTGGGTCCACGAGGGCCAGCTCGCCGTCCGTACCGTCGCGCAGCTGGCACTCTCGTTCGACCACCGCCTCGTCGACGGCGAACTGGGCTCCGCGGTCCTCGCCGACGTCGCCGCCATGCTCACCGACCCCACCCTCCTGTTCGCCTGGTCTTAACACGGCCCCCAACGGATGGCGCCAAGAAGGCCAAGAGTGGTAGATAGCAGCAAAGGCCACAGGTGGGGTGAACAACAGGCGCAGGAGACGGCCTGGTAGCGTTGCGCACGCGCCCAGCTATCGGCACGACTCCGACTTCCCGCACGACTCCGACTTCCCGGACAAAGAGGTGAACCTCATGACGCGCGTGGAGGCTCTGCTGGCCGCGGACGAGTTCGTCGCCAAGGTGCTCACCTCCGCCTCGTCCACGGGCACGACCGGCGGCCGCTTCACCGGCGCCCTCAACCTGGCCGAACGGGTGGACCTCACCCTGCGCGTCGCCCGCTTCCTCCTCGAGGGCCAGCCCTCCTCCGAAAGCGACGACCTCCTCAAGCGCGACATGCGCAACGAGCTGGACCAGGCGTTCCCCCCGCTCCGGACTTCTTGATCTGGTCCGGTCCGCCCCGGCCCCGTGCTCGCTGCGCTACCGGGGCGGAACGGCGCTGGGCAAAGCACTAGCCGGGCACGCCTCTAGGCGGCCTCAGCGGCGGACGCTCGGGTCGGCCTCGCGGATCGGCGGAGTGACAGGCGGGGTGAGCGGGGCTGTCGGCTCGACGAGGATGATGCCGTCGTCGGGCGGCAGCGGCGGCAAAGCGCCCTGCTCGAGGGACTCCTCGAACACCTGCCGGCGCCACCGCTCGCGGTAGACCGAGGCCGCGAGGCCCGCGAGGCTGACCAACATCACGATGACCCCCACCGCGGTGAGGTCGATACCGGATGGCTCGGCGCGAATGGCAAACGCCAAGATCGCGCCAAATGCGAAGAACCCGAGGCTCGCCATGATTCCCATGGCTGATCGGTACCCAGCAAACACCCAGGCGGAAACAACCGTTCTATCGGACAGTCCTCTTCTTCCCGTCTTCGCCGCCGACCAGCACCGACATGCGGACATCCGCCCAGGCAGAGCTCCCGCGAGCACCTGCTTGCCCCACAGGCGTACCCCCGCAGCCCCGGCCCACGAGCGAAGTGAAGTGGCCAGGCCGAGTCGGGGCAGGCCGAGTCGGGGCAGAAACAACTTTCCACCCCGAGCTAACTGCCCTGCTCCCACGCCCGGACGGAGCGGACCAGCAGACACAGCTAGACCTGTCTTCCGCACGTGCGTGCGGTGAGACAGTTGCTTGATCTCTTGTTCGGATCACGTCGGGTTGATCGCGATCCGTAGCGACGGGTCTGGGACTGTTCGTGGCTGTGTCGGTC
>Ga0068859_100001884_pt1 | contig 21369 bp, 17 predicted proteins | sample KBSSwiS22_FD_66585 | JGI IMG/M metagenome (GOLD analysis project Ga0068859, IMG submission 66585) | Switchgrass rhizosphere microbial communities from Kellogg Biological Station, Michigan, USA - KBS Switchgrass S2-2 | ecosystem: Host-associated > Plants > Roots > Rhizosphere > Soil ...
TTGATCAGCTGGGTGACGGTGACCAGCCCGCCGCCGATCACCCGGCTGAAGTCCGCCGCCTGCGTCGTGGTGGCGACAACCCGCAGCTTCCCGCCGGCCCGGGCCTCGGATCCGCCGCCGGAGGAGCCGCAGGCCGCGAGCGCCAGGGTGACGGCCAAGCCCAGCACCACTGCCGTGAGCCGCCCGGCTCGCGCGCTTCGGCCGGGGTTGGCTGGGGCGGGAGAGGGGCGCACGTCGCCACGGTATCGCATGGCCGTAATGAAAACCGTTTCCGTTAAGCCCGTCAACCGGAGGTTCGGCGCGCCGAGACAGCGGAGGCGGCCGTCACACGGGCGCGGGCCGCTGGCGGACCTGAGTAGGCCGTGCACGACACATCCGGCGGACACAGCGGACATGTCCGCCGAACCAAACCGACATGGGCATAGGGTCACGGTGTTGTGAGCCCAGTCCTCGCATCGTCCCGAGCTGGGAACTTCGTACGCGCACTCCTGATCATTGCCGTGATCACGATCGTGTTCCGTGAGCTGTACCTGCTCTGGGTCTTCCACACTCCGGCGTGGACCTCGCGGCCACAGGAGATCCGCTACTGCGGCAGGTACTACGAGCGCCGGGACGACCCGCCCGACGTGTCGACGGCGGACATGGAGTCGCTGGCCGGCGGCCGGGTGAAGCAGATCATGCGCTCGCCGGTGCTGCGCCCGGTCGCCGCCTACCGGCCGGCGAAGGCCTGCCCGCGCTACGTCTTCGCGAAGGTCGGCGCGGACCGGTTCGTCGTCTACACCTATCCCAGCGACTGACCGGCACCTGACGGGCTGGCGCCCGACGGGCCGGCCCCGACGGCCAGCGCCTCAGCGGGCCGGGCGCGGGATGACGGTCTCGTTCGCCGGCGGCAGGCCGGTCCGGTCCGCCGCCAGCGGGTACACCCGGGCGTGGATCGACGTCCGCTGCTGCAGCGCGGCCCGGACGGCGCGGTGCAGGCCGTCCTCCAGGTAGAGAGTGCCGTCCCACTCGACTACGTGCGGGAACAGGTCGCCGTAGAAGGTCGAGTCCTCGTCGAGCAACAGGTCGAGGGCGAGGACCCGCTTGGTCGTCACCAGCTGGTCGAGCCGGACCTGGCGCGGTGGGATCTTCGCCCAGTCGCGCTGGCCGAGCCCGTGGTCGGGATACGGGCGACCGTCCCCGACCAGCTTGAAGATCACCTGTACCTCCCTTGCCATCTCGTCCATCGTCGCGCACCGCGCGCGCCGCGCGCCGCGTTCGCGGGTGCGGCCGGGTGCCCGCCCATCGTTCTCGGCGATGTCACCACCACAGCCTAGAATCCCGCGCCCACCTGCCTGCGCACTACCACTCTCCGGTCCGGGGCGGCCCAGGTCGCCGGACACGCGGATCGCGCGGGCGTCGGCTGCCCGTCACCCGTCCGCCGCCACCGCGGTGTCGGGGCGCCCACTCGGGCGGCGGACGGAACCGGCGTGGCCGGCTACGGCCGGCGGACGCCGGATCGACCTGGACGCCTACGCACTCGCCGAGCCCGATCTGATCGCCGCCTACGCCTGCGACCTCATCGACCACCTGAACACCGCGCCACGGCCCAGCTGTCGCGGATCGCCGCGCACGGCCGGCCGGTCGCGCCGGCGGCCACCACCGCGGTGTCCGCCGACCCGGCGGCACTCGGGGAAACAGAGCCGCGCTCGCTCGGCCTGGAGCTTCGCCGCCTCCTGGTGAAGCCCGCCCGGTAGAAGCCCGCTCGGCAGGCCCCGGCCGGTTGATCAGCGGACGGTGAACGAGACGGTGGTGGCGTACTCGTCGAAGTCGCTGATCCGCAAGCTGATCCCCATCCGCCAGCGACCGGCGAGCGGGACCTGGGCGTCCTGGCCGAGCAGCTCGCCCGTTCCGTTCGGGACCATCGGGATGTCGATCGGCCCGACCTGGGACGCCGGCAGCGACATGGTCACCGACGCCTGAACCAGCCGCTGTGGCTGGCCCTGCGGGTCGCGGACCCGCACGTCGATGGTCTCGAGGCCGATCCGGGTCGGCGAGACGCGGACGTCGACGGTCAGCGGGCCCGCCGTCGTCGTGGTGTGGAACGGCGGAGCGTAGGTGGCGCGGCCGGGCGCGCGGTTCACCAGCGCCGCGGTCACGGCGAGCACCGCGAGACCGATGACGGCCTCGGCCATCACCCCGCGCCGCAGCACCCCCAGCGAGCCCGCGGTGACTCGGGGGCGGCCCTGCTCGTCGAACTCGTCGTCCTCGAGGGCATCCGGTCCGGGACCGACTCGGGCGGCCTCGGCGGTCATCGCCAGTGCGACCGGGCGGAAGTGCCGGGACACCCAGCGCTGCGAGATGAAGCCGAGCCCGAGCATCGCCAGGACGAACCAGAGCTTGTAGAGCAACAGCCGGCCGTACGCGGTGTCGAACAGCGCGCCGATCGCGCCCACCTCGCGCCAGCTCTGGTAGATCCCGGTCAGCACGATCAGCGCGACCGCCGTCATGGCGGTGCGCGACCAGCGCGGGAGCACCGCCGCCAACTGGGCGGCCCGTTCGGCCGGAACGGGCGCCACGTCCACGTCGTGCTCGTCGAGGTAGGCACGGGCGGCGGCGAGCGCCGCCTCGTCGTCGAACTCGGCGTCGACGCCGCCGCCCGCCGGACCGCCGCCCGGACCACCGCCGTGGCCGGCGACCGCGTCGGCCCAGTCGGCCTGGTCCTCGTCGTCCGGCGGCGCCGGGATGCCGTGCCGGTCGAGCAGGCCGGCGCCGAGTACGGCGAGGCCGCCGAGCCATACGGACATCGCCAGCAGGTGCACCGTGATGCTCGCGGTCGCGAGCCACGCCCATGAGCCGACACCGCCGTGCCCGATGAGCGCCGTCGTCACCGCGGTCGCGAGCGCGAGGCCCGCGAGCTCGGCTCGGGTCCAGAACGACGGGCGCCGACCATCGCCGGCCGTCGCCGGCCGGCCGTCGTCCGGCGAGCCAGCCGTGGCTACCAGGACGGCTCGCAGCAGCGGCATCGCCAGGAGCAGGGCCAGCAGATGGATCAGGGTGAGCTTGCCGTACCGGTCGGCCAGCGTGGAGCCGAGCGGCGACCACCGGAACAGCGCCGAAAGGCCGAGGCCCTCGGCGTAGGGGCCCTGCAGGAGCAGACAGGCGGCGGCGCCGGCGAACGCCGTCGCCCATCCGGCGACGAGCACCCGTCGGGGCGCGGTCCGGCGCAGCCCGGCGGGCCACAGCACGAGCAGGAAGAAGCCCGCGCCCAGCAGCAGGGCCATTCCCCCGAAGGCGAGCAGCCGGGCCGCGCCGAACACGAACCCGGTGACGGGCGAGCCCTTCGTCGTCTCGTTCGCCGCGGCGGCCGCGTCGGTCGCGGAGGGTGCCTGGCCGATCCCGAAGGCGAACCCGCCGGCGACGGGGTGGCTGTCCTCGGAGATGACATGCCAACTGACCAGGTAGGTCCCCTTGGCGAGGCCGGGCTCGAGCCTGGTCGTGACCTGCGGCGGCGTCGGGCCGCCATGCGCGCCGCCGGTGTCCACGCGATGGCCGCGCTCGTCAATCACCCGGATCGATGTCGAGTCCGACCGGACGGACTCGCTGAAGCCGAGGGTCACGCTCGTCGGGGCGGTCGCGACCGCCGTCCCGCCGGCCGGCGTCGCCCGTTCGAGGATCGCGTGCGCCCAGGCGGGCGACGCTCCGACGCCGATGAGCGCCAGCAGGGCCGTCAGCGTCAGCGCGGCCAGCGCGCCGGCCCGGCGGTGCCGGCTGGCCGGCGTGGCCCGCCGGCGCGCTCGCAGCCCCGCCGCCGGGTCGGCCCGCGCGGCAATCCGGACGTCGCTCGCCTGCGCCGGGTGCCGGTCCGCCTGGCCGGTCGTCGGCGCCGTCGGGGGCCGGTTCGGGTTGGCGGGCGCGCCGGAATTGCCGCTCATGGGTTCAGCCGCCGGAGCCCGCGCGGCGGCGGCTCGTCACCAGGGCGAGCCCGCCGGCCGCGAGGCCGAGCACGCCGACGACGAGGCCGGCGATGCCCAGGCCGCGGGCGGTGCCGTCCGACTTCGCCGGGGCCGGCGCGGCGGCTAGCGCCGCCGTGCCCGTAGTGCCGGTGGCCTCATCGGTCGCCGGGGTCAGGGTCAGGGTCGGCGCCGGGTTCTCCGGCTCGGGCTGGCCGGGCTGGCTCTTCTCAATCCAACGGACGACCGAGCCGTCCGAGTAGGTCTGCAGCGCCTTGAAGCTGATGGACGACACCCTGGTGGGCAGCGGGCCGGCGGAGACGACGAACGAGTCGAACTCGCCGGGCCTGATGCCCGGCCCGTCGGCCGTCCAGATGACCTCGGTGACGACGTCGGTGACCTTGTCACCGTCATCGGTGACCACCGGGTGGCTGGGCGCGCCGGTCTTCACCTGGTAGGTCCAGCCAGCCTTCGGCTGCACCTCGACCGACGCGATCGGGTTGTCGGCCGGGAACTGGACGTCGAGCTTCGTCGTCGACGCGGTATCGCTCTCCGTCGGGACGTTGAAGGCGAGCTGGACGAAGCCGCCCTGTGGCGCCGTCTTCGGCGAGAGGGAGACGTGCGCCGAGGCGGGCAGGGCCATGGCGACGACGGCGGCGACGCCGACGGTGAGCACTCCGGCCGCCCGGGTGGCCATCCGCCGAGACAGCTTTCTGGACGTCGTGTTTCTGGACATCGTGGTCCTTCCACCTGAGTGGACAGCAAAGAAAGGGGGAAGCTCGCCGTCGCTCGGGCGCGGTCCCGGCGACGCGTGCCGCGGGCACCGCAAGGCGGCGGGCAGGGGGAGGGAGCCGGGCTGGCCTCGGGCGCGCCGCCGGCGGCGCGCGCCGTGGCGGCCGGCGCCGTCGAAGAGTGCGCCTGGCTCTGGGAGGCGGGGACGAGGCCCGGGCGGCCTGACCTCGCGCCGAGCGGGTCAGCGTGAGACGGCGGTTCAGTACCACCGCTGCCACTCCGTCGGCTGCGTGTCAGGCCGCGAGGTGGGTGGCGAACCGGGCCGCCGGCGGTCCACGCCGCCTCGCCGCGCGCCCGACGGGCTGCTCGGCAAGCGGAACCGGGGGCGTGCCCGTGCGGGGACGCGTTCCCGGGCGGCCGAGGGCCGGCTCGAGGCCGGTGGCCGCGAGCGCCAGCAGCCGCCGCAGCCGCGCGGCGGCCGCGGCCACCGGCGCGAGGATTCGGGCGGCGGTCCGCGGCAGAGCCGTGCGCAGGGCGGCGGCGGCCCACAGCAGCGTGTCGGCGCGGTGCAGCAGGACGCCGGTGGCGACGACGGCGGCGAGGTGGGCCAGTGTCATCGCCGCGGCCCGGGTCCAGCCGGCCCCGTTCAGTTCGACGAGCAGCTCGGCGGGCCGCAGCATGTGGTGGTGATGCGCTGATCCCGCGCCGGTTGCCGAGTGGTCGGCGAGCGCGAACGTGACGTGCGCCGCGAGCTGGGAGAACGCGAGCCAGCCGAGGACCGCCGGCAGGCCGCGGCGGCGCCCCGCGAGGCCGTACGCCAGCCGGATGAACAGCAGGCCGGTCGCCGCCGCCAGCCAGCCGGGCGGCGCGATGCCGCCGGCGACGGTGTGGGCCGCGACCGCGAGGCTCGCCGACGCCCCGCCCGCCACGACGGCCCGGACCAGCCGGGTCCCGCCGGTGGCGGGACCGTCGGGCGCGGGACCGTCGGGCGCGGAGCCTCCGGGCGAGGGACGGTGGAAGGTGGCCGGCAGTGCGCAGCGGGCCGCCGGGCTGTCGGGCCGCGCGGCGAAGCAGCGACGCTCAGCGGGCGGTCGGCGCGCCAGAGCCCGACCGGTCGTCACATCCGCGACTCTGCCACATCCGCCCCGCCCCGCAGGGAGCCGCGTCGCGCCCGCGACGGAGGTGAACGGGTGTCATAACGCTGTCCGGACCCCGCGTGGACTCCTGTTATCAAGCGGGGCAGGCTAGCTTCGAGGCGGGCGAAACGGACAGCGAGGAGCGGACCGATGGGCGTGTCGACGGGCCCCAGTCTGGCCGAGCTCTACCGCTACCCGGTCAAGGGCCTGTCGGGGGAGCGGCTCGACGAGGTCACGCTCACCCCCGGCGACGGCGTCCCGGGCGACCGGATCCTCGCGCTCGCGCTGCCGACGACCGAGTTCGACGAGGACAGCCCGGTCGCGCTGGGGAAGCGTGCCTTCCTGATGCTGCTGCGCGACGAGCGGCTCGCCCGGGTGCGCACGTCCTACGACCAGCGGACCGGCGAGCTGACCGTCGACGACGGCACCCGCCGCTGGTCGGCGGACCTCGCGATTCCCGCCGGCCGCCGGTCCGTCGAGGACTTCTTCGCGGCGCTCGCCGCCCCGACCGCCGGGACCTCCCCCGATGGCGCGCTCCCGCGGCTGGTCAGCGCCCGCGGCGGGCACCGGTTCACCGACGCGGGGCCGAGCGGCCCGGAGCTGATGCGGGCCGTCTCACTGGTCAACCTCGCCAGCCTGCGGGACTTCGCCGACGCCGTCGGCCGGCCCGTCGACCCGCTGCGCTTCCGGGCGAACCTGCACCTCGACGGCCTGGCGGCCTGGGCCGAGCGGGACCTCGCCGGCCAGGAGATCTCCGTCGGCGCGGTGCGGCTGCGGGTGCTGTGCGACATCCCGCGCTGCGCCGCCACCACCGTCAACCCGCACACCGCCGAGCGGGACCTCAAGGTCCTCAAGGAGCTCCAGACCCATTACGGTCATACCGAATTCGGCAGTTATGCCACCGTGCTGACGGCCGGGACCATCCGGCCCGGCGACCCGGTCGTCCTGCCCACCGCCGACGGAGCGAAGCAGAGGCTTTGAGCGGCGCGTGGCGGCGGCGGACCGGTCCTCGCCCATTAGGAACGGAGGATCCGTGCGGGTCGTGATCGCCGAGGATTCGGTGCTGCTGCGGGAGGGGCTGTCCCGGCTGCTCACCGACGCCGGCTGCGAGATCGTCGCCGCCGTCGGCGACGGCCCGGCGCTGGTGGCGGCGATCGCCGCGAACCGGCCGGACGTCTCCGTCGTCGACGTGCGGATGCCGCCGTCGCACCGGGACGAGGGGCTGCGCGCGGCGATCTCGGCGCGGGCCGAGGTCCCCGGCTCGCCGGTGCTGGTGCTCAGCCAGTACGTCGAGAAGCAGTACGCCTCCGAACTGCTCGCCGACGGCGCCGGATCGGTCGGCTACCTGCTCAAGGACCGGGTAGCCGACGTCCGCGAGTTCGTGGACGCTGTCCGGCGGGTGGCCGCCGGCGGTACCGTGATGGACCCGGAGGTGGTCGCGCAACTCCTGGTGCGCAGCCGCCGGGACGACCCGATGGCGACGCTGACCCCGCGCGAGCGCGAGGTGCTGCGGCTGATGGCCGAGGGCCGCTCCAACGCCGCGATCGCCGCCGACCTGGTGGTCAGCGCGGGCGCCGTCGAGAAGCACATCTCGAACGTGTTCGCGAAGCTCGGCCTGGAGGCCTCGGGTAGCGACCACCGCCGGGTGCTCGCCGTCCTGACCTACCTGCGCGAGTCCTGACCGGCCGGCGCGTCAGCCGCGCCGCTTGAGGCCGCTGGCCTGTCTGGTCGCCGGGCCGGCTACATGTTGGCGGTGCTGCCGGAGTTGAGCGTGCCGACCACGGTCGGGCGCGGCGGGACCGGGGTCGAGGCGGCCGCCGCTGCCGACTGGGTGGGCCGGGCCGGCTGCGTCGTCGCGGCGGACTGGGTCGCGACTGGGCTGGTCGGCGCGCCGGCGGGCGGCGGCGAGGTGCGGGCCGGCCCGGTCGGCGACGGAGTAGGCGTGCCGGTTACCGGGGGCGTCCTGGGCGGCGAGGACGGCGTGGTCGGGGCCGCGGAAGAGGTGGTCGCCGGCGGCGGCGTCGGCGCGTCGCCCGCTGACGGCGCGTGCGGCGTCGTGGTGGCGATCAGGCGCTGATTGACGACCGGCCTCGGCTGGGCGTAAGGGACATCGACTGCCGGCGGGGTTGTCGAGGCCGGGGTGGCCTCGGGCGGGCTGGACGGGGCGGCCGCCGTCGCCTTCGCCGTCAGCGACGGCGCGACGATCGCCGCGTCCGGGAAGTTCTCGGCGGACAGGTTCGCCGACGGCGTCGGCCAGTTGAGCGCCGCGGTGATCCCGGCGACCGCCACCACCAGCGACGCGGCGACCGCGATCGCCGGCCGGGTGCGCCAGTCCGTGCCGGCCGCCCGATCGTGACGCGCCTCCAGGTCGTCGATCGGGACCAGCGGGGCGCCGTGACCGTCTGCGTAGTAGCGCTGGTGGCTGTCGTGCTGCTGGTCGTCGTGCTGGTGGTCGTCGTGCTGGTCGTCCTGGTACGCCGCGCCGAGTGGTACGACGTTCGACGCGAGCCCGGTGGTCACCGTCGGCGGGTCGACGCCGGCGTCATCGGGGGGCGCGTCCGGCCGCTTGACGAGCTGTACCCGCTGGCTGCCGCCGAGCCCGCTCGCGGCGGTCGGGGCCGGCTGGTCGGCCGCGGCCTGGTGACCGCCGGGCCTGGTCCCGTGCCCCGCGGCCTTCCGGCTGAATCGGCCGGCGGTCCTGGCTGGCTGGACGGCCCCCGCCGTGTCTCCGGCGGCCGCCGTGTCTCCGGCGATCGCAGCGGAGGTGCCCGCCGCCGTCTGCGCCTGGTGCCCATGCGCGGTGGCCGGCTCGCCGGCGGGCTGCGTGCCGGCGGGGCCGTGGCCGGGCGTGGCGACGGTCCGCGCGTGCGGGATGGTCGGGGCGCCGGGCGCGCCCGTGGCGGTGTCCGGGACGCCCGCGGTCGCGTCGGTCCCGGTGGAGCCCACCGCGGTAGCGCCCGCGACGGTGCGCCGCCGCTCGCTGCCGGCCGGATCGGCCGCGGGCGGGACAGCCGCGGCGGGACTGTCGGCTCCGCTCGTGGCCGGGGTGGCCGCGGCGGCCGGCCCGGTGGCGGTCTCGGTAGTTCGTGGCTGGGGCACGACCTCGCGGCCGGTGTCGCGGGCGGCGAGGCGCTCGTGGGCGGCGGCGCTGGAGGCCCGGTCGAAGGTCCGCGCCAAGCCCGCGCGCAGGCTCGCGGGGGCGGGCACGACCGCACCCTCGATCATCGACTCCGCGCTGACGCCGTGCGGTACCGGCACGCTGCGGGCCTGCGGCGATCCGGACCAGGCCAGGGCGCTGCCGCGCGCGAGCTCCAGCAGCCAGGACCGCAGCCGGGACGGGTCGGAAAGCGGATTCATCCGAGTACGGGCGACGAGTGCGAAAGCGGTGCCTGCCGCTGCCCTGGCGACGGTCGGGTCGCCCAGAACCACGAGACACATCGAGAACACGTCGTCCGCGTACCGATCATAAAGATCGTCAAAAGCCTGACGGTCGCCGCGGCGTACTCGCGCCACCAGGTCCGCGTCGCCGTCCATATCGCCCGCCGCTCCTGTCGCCGACTCGGACGCACCAATATTAGGAGCCTGCCGTTCGATGGGCGTGAAGCTTGCGAAGATCGCCGTGTCGCGCGTTCGACAGCCCATCCGACTTGACGGTGATGGCGGTACTTGATCCAGCCGCGTCCGACCGCGAAAGCCCCCGATGGACTTCTATGGTTTCACGTTCGCGTACCGGGCGTGCAGCGGGTTCGCGGCACGGATCGGGCGGAGTGGCTGTGCACACTGGTCCGGCTCCGGCTCCGGCTCGCAGTCCTCGCCCGGCTTCCCCTGGTGCGTCAGGATACCTCCGCGTCCCTGGCGCCGAGCCGAGGCAGTCGTGCCGCGCGCCTGTCGCGACGAACGCTTAACAGAATGTTCCCGACAGGTCACCCACAAAGCCTGGATGTGCGATGGCACATCCAGGCTGAGAATGGCTGGGCACCCGTAGTTGCCGATGTGTGAATCGGAAATTCTGGTGCCGTGTCCGACAAGGCTCACCCGCCTCATCTTCACCATGATCGCTCTTTCGGTCCTCCTGTGGTCGTAACTGAGCCTGTTTCGCGACCGCATGAGGGCAGAAATTCCGATCATGGCAACGGGCCGACCTTGGCGTCACGGGTCTGGCGGATGATTTCCGGCGCGCGGCGGCTGGCCGAGGCGGCCGTTCCCCGCGTTCGGCCCTTTCCGGCCACCGGGGTGCTTGCCCGCGGGCGCCAACGAGCCGGACACGCGCCGCGCTGTCCGGTCGCGACACCGCACGGACGCCGAGGCCCGGCCGGGTGACGTGTCACTGGCCGAGCCTCGGCGTCAGGGACGCGGGGGGTTCACGGTCGCGTCGGTCTACGACGAGGGCTGCTGCGCGAGGGTGACCTGGGCCGTCTGGGTCTGGCCGTCGCGGGTGTAGGTGACCGTCACCTTCTCGCCTATCTCGTGCGCGCGCACCGCCGCGATCAGCGCGTCGACGTCGCTGACGGCCCGGTCGTCGATCTTGGTGATGACGTCACCGTTCTGGAGGCCGGCCAGCTGGGCCGGGCCACCGGCCACGAGGCTCCTGATCTGCGCGCCGTCGCCGCCGATGCCCGTGCCGGTCGGGTCGTTGCCCGAGTCCTGCGCGTTGATGCCCAGGTACGGGTGGACCGCCTTCTGTGACGTGATGAGCTGCTGCGCGATCTTCTGCGCGTAGTTGCTGGCGATCGCGAAGCCGACGCCGATGTTGCCGGACTGCTGCTGCTGGCCGCCGCCGAACGGGCTGCCGCCGCCGTCGACGGTCGCGATCGCGCTGTTGATGCCGACGATCTGGCCCTTGCTGTTGACCAGCGGACCACCGGAGTTGCCCGGGTTGATCGGGGCGTCCGTCTGGATCGCGTCGAGGACGGCGTTGGCGTCCCGCACCTGGCTGTCGCCGGTGCGCACCGGGCGGTGCACGGCGCTGACGATGCCGGAGGTGACCGTGCCGGACAGGCCGAGCGGGCTGCCGACGGCGACCACCAGCTCGCCGATCTGCAGGGCGTCGGAGTCGCCGAACGTCGCCGCGGTCAGGCCCGTCTTGTTGATCTTGATGACTGCCAGGTCGGAGCTCGGGTCGGTGCCGACGACGGTCGCGCCGACGGTGTCGCCCGACTGCAGGGTGACTGTCAGCGATCCGGCGGCGCCGGACGCGCCGGACACCACGTGGTTGTTGGTCAGGATGTATCCGTCGGCACGGATGATGACGCCCGAGCCGGTGCCGGCCTCGTTGTTGCCGACTTCGGAGATCGTCACGACGCTGGGCAGGATGACCTGTGCGGCCTTGCTGACCGTGTCGTCGGCGGCCGGCGCGACCGGGTTGGTGTCGGTCGACCGGGTCAGGCCGGAGGTGCTCACGACCTGCGTCGAGTGGTTGCCGTCCGCGACCAGCGCGCCGATCCCGCCGCCGACGCCACCGCTGACGAGGACGAGCGCGAGGGCCGCGGCGAGCAGCTTGCGCCGGCTGCCGAGCGGTCCGGGCTGGGCGGCGCTGGTGTAGGGACCGCCAGGCCCACTCGGTCCGCCGGGGCCACCAGTGCCGCCGGGCCCGCCGGAGTGCGGGCCGCCCGGCGGCGGGTACTGGGGAGCGGCCCAGCCCTGGGCGGGCCCGGTCGCCCAGGGGGACGCGGGCGGCTGGCCCCAGCCGCCGCCGGTACCGCCAGGGCCGGTCGGCGGGTTCTGCGTGTCCTCGGCACGGAACGCGGCAGGCACGCCGCCGGTCGCCGGGCCGACGGGCAGACCGCCGGTCGCCGGGCCGGTGGGGTAGCCGGCGTGGCCCGCGTAGGCGGGACGTGCCGGCGGAGGCGGACCAGCCGGCAGCGCGCCGCCCGGCCCGCCGCTCTCGGCGCGCGAGGGGACCGAGCCGTCAGGCCGGGCCCAGGGCGACCGGTAGTCGGAGCCGCCCGTCGCAGGGTTTCCAGCACCGAACGCGGCCTCCGACCCCTCCCGGGCGTCGAACAGCCGGCCGTCCGCGTCGCTGCCGTCGACGGCGGTCGTGTTGAAGGTGGGGCGCGTTGTCATGAGAAGCACTTTCCCGTTGGACCCTGAGCACTTGCTGAAGCCCGACCAACGTTTCCGCTAAGCGGTCTGGCCCAGGATATCGGCCACCTGACAGCCATCCTGGTCAGCTTCCCACGGACTGGCTGTCGGGCCGCCGACGTCGTGCGTCCTTTTCCCAGGTCGCGTTCCGGCACCGCGGTGCCTCGGTGGGACACCTGCCGCGGCGGGACTCGGCGCGCGCCGAGTCGTCTCAACGGGGCCGGCCCGCCGGTGGCGAGCCGGACCCGCCGCGATCGGTCAGATCCGGTTGAGCGGCTCGCCGGCGTCGCTGCCGCGGGCGGCGAGCAGGTCGCGGATCTCGATCAGCAGCCGGGCCTCGTCGGAGAGCACCGGGTCCTCCTGCTCGGGCACCTCGCCGCGTTGACGCCGCTCGTTGAGCTTCGACAACGGCAGCACCACGATGAAGTAGATCACGGCGGCGACGATGACGAATGTGATCAGGTCGTTGATGAACTTGCCGTAGGTGAACTCGCTGTGGTGGATCCGGAAGGTCAGGTTCTGGAAGCTCGGCTTGCCGGCGATGGCCGCGATCAGCGGGGTGAAGATGTTGTCCACCAGCGACTTGACCAGCGCGGTGAACGCCGTGCCGACGACGACGGCGACCGCGAGGTCGACGATGTTGCCGCGCAGCAGGAAAGCCTTGAAGCCTTGCAGGGTGTTCCGCATCCAGGTCCCCCTAGGGTCCGTCCATGGCTTCCGCGCCTCGGCCCTGCCACCTCGGCAGAGGCGCGCCCGGGCCGCCGGAGGAGCGCCCGGATTGTTCGTTCTCATGGAGAGTTCCGACCGGTCATTTGGACGGTAGCGGCGCTACCCGGGGTATGCCGGGCGTTGTGGACGCCGTCCGTTCGGGCCACGGTAGACGAAGCGCCCGAACTCGTGTTTGACCAGGTCGAACAGCCTGAAAAGGCGAGCGCCCGGGTGCGGAGGACATGCTGGCGGGTAGCGCTTCGTGAGCGTTCATGGTGAATCGACGCGTTGGTCCTGGTCCGGACCCGACTGATCCGATGGCCGGATGGCCGCGGGCCTGGTTGAGCACTCCGGTGCGCTCCGGCCGCGGTGACAGAACCGCCGAGCGGTACCCCGCGGCTGAGCTGGCGGGTGATGCCGAACCGACAGCCAGGAGCCGTCGATGCTGGTCTGCCCCGTTCTGGCGCCAGGAGTATCCGGTTGACCACTCTGGTGGCCTGATTCGTCCCGTTAGGTTCTCACCCGGCGTATGTGAAGGTACGGATTGGAATGGGTGTGCTCGGGGTGGCCCTCGCGCAATGGGCGGCCAACGGCGTGGTACACCGATCTGAAGCATTGCGCCGGCCGAGGGCCTGCCACATGGGAGGGAGGCTGCCTGGTGACGGACGGTCCGCGTAGACCAGGCCCCGCCGGCCCGCGCAGGTCCCCGGCGGACCGCGGGTACCCCGAACCGTCAGCTGGCTACCGGCGGGACGACCACCGCGGCGGTGGCCCCGGTGGGCGGCAGGCGCCAGGTTTCGGCGGCGCTCGTGACCCCCGCGCAGCTAGCCGCGGGCAGTGGGCGGAGGACGAGACAAGCCCCCCTGAACCGATCGACGGCCAGGTGGGCCGCCCGGGCGGCCGCGGTCACCTGGGTGGCCCACCTGGCGATCGCGGCTCGAACGGGCCCGGCCCCGAGTCGCGCCGCCAGGCCGGCGCCTACCAACCGGATCCCGGGCCCACCGACCGCGCCACGGAGGCCGCCGGCGGCCGGTACGGGCCCGGCGGACGTTCGTCGAGCACCGGCTATCAGCCGGGCGGCGCCGGCCGCCCGGCCGGGCGCGGACCACGGGAACCTGGTGGCGACGAGTCCAGACCGGGTTTCACAGCTCGCAAGGTGCTGGTCCCGCCGACGGGCGCCCGAGGTAACCGCGGCCGAGGCCCCGACGCCGGCCCGGCGCCGGACGGCGGTGCGGCAGCCTCCGGCCGAGGTTTGTCAGTCAATCCTGATCCGGCGCCCGATCATGGCCCGGCACCTGACCGCGGCCCGGCACCTGGCCGTGGTCTGTCAGTCAATCGTGATCCGGCGCCTGATCGCGGTCCGGTGCCCGATCGCGGCCCCGCCGCGGATCGTGGTCGAAGGGCTGCCCGTGGCCAGGGCTTCGACGGCGGCCCGGGTCAGGATCGTGGCCCGACTGCGGATCGTGATCGAGGGGTTGGCCGTGGCCGAGTGGGCGATGGCGGCCCGGGGGCCGGCGGCGACCTGGCTTCCGACCGCGGCCCGGCGGATCGGGCCAGCGGCCCCCGGCGTCGGGTGGGTGGGACTGGCCCTGACGCGGCCAGGGGCGGCGCCGGGCCGTCCGAGACCGCTGGCGGCGTGAGGACTCCCGAGTCGCGCGCCGAGCAGACGATGCTCAGCCCGCGCGGCACCGGCGCCCGCGAGGCGGCCGGCCGCCGCAGCAACCCCCGCGAAGCCGCCGACCGCCGTACCGGTGCCCGCGAAGCCGCCGACCGCGGCACGGGTGCCCGCGAAGCGGCTGGCCGTGGGACGGATGCCCGCGAAGCCGCCGGCCGTGGGACGGGCGCTCGGGAGGCGGCCGGCCGCGGGAGCGGTGAAAGTGACGCGCGCGGCCGGTTCGGGAGCGCCGCCGGGGAGTCCGTCAGCGAGCGGACCATGATCAGTACTCGTGGCGGCCCGCGCGGCGATAGGCGTGGCGGAACGCCGCTGGACGACGGCGCCGGCCCGGCGAGGGGCCCGGGCCGAGGCCGGGGCCCTGACCGGGACTGGAACGCGGCCGGCGCCCGGGACAGGGTGCGCGGCGGGGCCGGCCGCGCGGACGACGACGCCCTCGGCGACGGCGACGGCGTCGGCCACTCTCGTCGACCCGCCGGCTCCATCGGGCGATTCGGGTCTGAGGATCGGGCCAGGTCGGACGGCGCCTCGTCGAGCTACGGGCGGCTCGCCGCTCTCGACGACACCGGTTCTCACCCGGGTGCCGGCACCGAGGAGAACACCGCGGACGCGCCGGCGGATCCCGGGATGGCGTTGTTCTGGCGCCGGCTGGTGATCGCCCTGGTCTGGCTCGGGTTCGCGCTGGGCCTCGGCGTCGGGGCGGGCCTCGTCTGGGAGAAGGTCCGGCCGAGTGGCGACGCGGCCACCGTCGCCGCGGCACCCACCACGCCGGCGGCCGTCGCGCCTGCCGCGGCGCCAGCGTCACCGACGGCCACCGCTGCCCCGACCCCGGCCGTCCCGGCCGACTGGGTCGCCTATACGGCCACGACCAGCAACGCCGAGTCGACGTTCTCGCATCCCAGCTCCTGGACAATCCACTCGGACAACACGGCGGTCCTGTTCATCGAGCCGGACGGCCCTCGGATGGTTGGCGTCGCGCGGCGGGTCGGGGTCGACGGCGCTGGGGCGGTGTCGAAGGTCCAGGCACTGGAGTTCAACGGCCAGCCTGGGTTCGCGGTCACCGGCTCTGGACCGGTCAAGGATCCGGTGTCCGGCGCGACGGTGCAGGAGCTGACCGGCACCTACACCCGGCAGGGCGTGAAGGTCGCCTACATGCTGCACTCGGTCGACGGGCAGGGCGCCTCGTACGTCCTGATCGTCCGGGTACCGGCCGCGACTTCGTCTGAGCTGGACACCTTGATGCTGTCGCTGCGCGCGTCCTTCCACCCCGCCGGCTGATGCCGGCCCCCGGATCTTTCAGCGGCTGGCGGGGGCCGGGTTGGCGCGCGCGGTGCTCAGGATCCGCCAGACGACCGTCGCGGTGTCGAAGGCGTCCGGGCCGGTGACCGCGGGCCAGCCGTGGTCGACGTTCGTCAGCAGGTAGTCGACGACCCGGGCACCGGACGCGCACGACGACTCGGTGCGCATCGCGGTGGTCGGGTTCGTGGCCGGATCGACCGGAACCGGGACGATCGGGGCGGCGGTCGCCGCGGCCTCGGCGGCTCCCGGGGTGCTGGCCGGCTGGGCGGCGGTGAGGCTGGCGCGGATCTGGGCCGGGGTGACCGCCGCGGTCCCGGTGCTGAGCGTCTCGGTCAGGCGCGGCGCGCCGTCCGCGCCGGTCGCGGTCAGGTCGCCGGGCGCGGTGGCCGGCGCGCAGCGGTCGGCGGTCCGGAACGGGGCGAGGCTGTCCTCGGTCGACGTGATGGCCGTGGCCAGGGCTGGCTGCCAGATGGTGCCGGCGGCCGGTACATAGGTGTCCTTGCCGCCGTGGACGGACACCACGGTCACCGGGATCTTCGGTCGGCAGTCCGCCTGCTCCAGGCTGCCGGCGACGACGGCGATCCCGGCCAGGTCCTCGGGATAGGCGCAGGCGTAGCGGTAGGCCATCATCCCGCCGTTGGAAAGTCCGACGATCACCACCCGGCTCGGGTCGATCGGGTGGTTCGCCTCCAGGTGCTGGATCAGGCCATGGAGATAGCCGAGGTCGTTGACGGAGTTCTTGGCAGCGGTGCCGCAGCAGGTGCCCGCGTCCCAGGAACCGTCGAGGCCGTCCGGGCTGACCATCGCGAATCCCGCGGTCGTCGCGAGCTGGGCCAGCCCCCAGCCGCTGGTCTCCGCGCCGGTGTGCGACAGGCTGTGCAGCGCGATCACGAGCGGGTACGGACCGGCCGTGTCCGGCCCCGGCAGCACGAGGCGCAGGTTGGCGGTCCGACCGGAGAGCTCGAAGGCGTCCGGCCCTGCGGTGTGGGTGGGCGCGGCGGCCCCGGCCGCGGGGGTGTCGCCGGCAGCCGCCCCGGGAGCATGCGGGTCGCCGGCCGGAAAGCCGCATCCGGCCGCTGCCACGGCGGCGCAGAGGAGGCTGAGAAGCCAGACCGTGGCGGCCCGGCGGCGACGGACGGCCGACACACCTTCCATTCTGCCGGGGCGTTCGTGGTACTTGCCGCCCGGTTGTCCGTCATGGCGTTCGGTGCTCGCTTTGCGACTGTTCGCCGCTCACCGCGCGGCGAACAAACCGGGTTCGGATTTACTTTCCCAGCCCACTGTCGTCGATTAATTGCTTTTTTGTTGCGTGAATATCGGCGGGCCGTGCGGGTGCCTTGTCGAAGGCGTCCGGCGCGGCCCGATTCCGGCGCTCGCGGCTGCCGTCGCCCGGCTGGCGGGGTACCCCGGTGGCGCCGCCAGCCGGGGCGGGCGCGAGAGGATGTCCCGGAGGCCGCTCTGGACGCGGCCGTCGACGGGCCTGTGGCGGTATCGCCGCCCAGTGGCACGGTGGCCGGGACCGGCAGCGAAAATCAGGCCTGGTGGGCGGTCGTTCCGCCGGTCCGTGGCCGGTCGATGGCGCGCCGTGGGCGCCGCCGGGGCGGCGCGCCGGAGTTCGCGGGATCGATGGGAGGGGTTCGGTGAACTGTCGGGCGTGGCCGGCCCATGTGCGGCACTCTGGGAGAGAACACCAGCGCGGCCGCCCGGCCTCCAGGCGACGGGCCGGCGCCGACACACCGCGAGGCGAGGCGAGACTGCCCTTGGGGTAGGTAGTCAGGAGACGCGACCGGAGCGAGCTCTCGGCAATCCGGAGGGACAACACTCGGTGGACGAGCTATCGGACATGGATCGTTCCCGCCTGCTCCTGGGGTGGCTGGCGGCACGGCGCGCGGTGGATCACTGCCTGTCGGACCTGCTGGCGGCCGGACCGGCAGGTGAGCGGCGGGTCCGGGCGCAGTTGGCCCTGGTGGACGATCTGGAGAGTCGCGCCCAAGCGGCCTTCGACCGCTACCGCACCGCCGTGGAGAAGACGTCCGGCGTGCAGCACGAGCGTCCCCACCTCAACGTTGTCCGCGGCGAACGGACCTGAGCGGGCCTTTCCCGAGGAAGCTGAAGAACCGGAGGGCGGAAGGGGCTTTTGGCCGCGGTCGCGCCTCCGTACGCCCCCCTCCGAGCGTAGGGTCGGCGCGACCGCGGCCGGGGGCCACAGAGACACGCGGAGCCCTCCTACTCACGCGCGTTCGCGGCCCCCTGGCGGCGAAGGTGTCCCCACAACCTCCGCCTGGTCTGTGTCCCCTGATCTGCCGGTGGTCACGGCCTCAGGCTGGCTCTGGCCACCTACCCGGCCCAGCCGGGCTAACGCACCTTCCGCGCTGATAGTTGAGCGCTCGCCGTGAATCGAGAACCCGACCAAGGGTCGGGCATCTCGCGGCCGCTAGCCACCGTTTTCGAGAGTCCCGACCTGTCGGCTGGCTGACACCTTCGGCCGCGGCCCGCACCGGCATCTCAGGCGGGTGCCCGCGCACCGGAAACGAGTGGGACCCCCGGGACGTGCCCGAGGGTCCCACGGCCGGCGGGAAGCCGGCCGAAGCGCAGCTGACGGTGAATCTGCGGCGGTGCCGCGGTGCACGCAGCTCAGGCGACGATGCTCACCGGCGTGCCGGTCGGAACGGTTCCGGCAAGCCGGGTGATCGCGTCGTTGCTCAGCCGGATGCACCCGTGCGAGACGTCCTGGCCGAGCAGCTGTGGCTGGTTGGTCCCGTGCAGGCCGATCACCGGCTTCGTCCCGTCGAACGAGGCGAGCGTGGTGGAGAAACCGCTCAGACCGAACGCGTAGGGCCCGTAAGGACCGTTCGGGTTCGGCGGCTTAAGCAGCTCGGCGAGGTAGAACCGGCCACCCGGGGTTGGGGTGTCGGAGGTGCCGATCGCGACCTTCTCGGTGGCTATGACGGCGCCCGACTTGTAGAGGGTCAACGTGTGCGCGCCGCGCGAGACGACGATCTGGTACGGGGTCGTGCTCGCCGTCACCTGGCTTGCTCTGACCCAGCCGGTGCTCCCGTTGGGCTGTACGGGCAGGAGAACCTGCCACCAGCCCGGCAGCTTGGCGGTCACCAGGAAGACCAGTTTCGCGCCGTCCTGGTTCGGGTTGGACAGATGCAGCTTGACCGGCCCGGTCCCGTTACTGGTGGTGTCGGGGGCCGGGTAGACGGCGACGGAGCTGGTGGTCGCGGTGAGGATCGTGCTGTCCACGCCGACCCCGGCGACGGCCGCGATGTTGCTCGACACCGAGTTCGGGATCTGGGTGGAGGTGGCGGACGGCTTGTCCTTGCCACCGCAGCCGGCCGCGGCGACGGCGGCGAGTGCCACCGTCACCGCGACCTGGGCGAACGGGCGGGAGAACCGCATCGTCAGCCCGTGAAGTGCGGCGTCGCCGTGACCGCGGTGGTCGTCGCCGGCGTGGCGGCCGGGATCGCGACCGGCGGGGTCGCGACCGCGGTGCCGCCGGCGCAGGTCGAGTAGCCGACGGCCGGGATCGCGACCAGCAAGGTGCTGGTCTTCGCGTCCCACGGCACGGCGATCACGGCCTTCGAGTGACTGTTCAGCGTCTGGCTCTCACCCGGGGCGATCATCGCGATGCCGCCACCGAGGTTGATGTCGAACCAGCCGTAGCCCAGCGCGGCGGTGCCTGTGTTCGTGATGGTCCAGATCGGGCCGTCGGGGCCGCACTTGGCCGTGATGACCAGCGGGTTCGGCACGAACGAGTCAAGACCGGTGATCTTCGCGTCGCACGGCACCTTGACCGGCGAGAACGAGTTGAAGATGTCGCAGTCCTTCTTGATGTTCAGGTCGAGCGTGCCGAGGCCCGGGATCGTGATGACGCCGGGGGCCGAGCTCCGGGTCGGCGTGGGCGCGGCGGGGACGCTCGTGTGCGGGGCCAGGGTGGCTGGGGCCCCGAACCCGGCGGCGGCACAGGCCGCCGGCGTGGTGCTGGTCTCCACCGCGGCCGGCGTCGTGGCCGCCGCGCTCGCCGAGGTAGAGGGGCTGCTGCTCGGTGTGGCCTCCGGATGCAGGATGCCCGACTGCCCGAGATGCGGGACTTCCGCGGCCGGTGTCGCCGTCGGCGACGTCGTCGGGCAGGGGCTCGTGGACGGGCTGGGCGACGGAGAGTCCGCCGCATAGGCGGGACTGGCGACGGCGACAAGGGCCGCGCCGAGGACACCGGCCACAGCGGCCCGCATTCCGAAATTACGCATGGGTCCGTTCTCCCTAGCAGGACGGCCCGCCGCGGTCGTCATTCCCGCGCGGTCCTGGCTGGCCGGGCACGACGGGGCGTTCTGGTCAGCGCGCCGTCGCCGGCAGGAACGGTACCAACATCGCAAACGGGATACTGGATCCGGGTCGCCCGGTAGCGCACATGTTGGGGCAATGGTTCTTTTGGGTGCCCGAGTGGTCCTTGCACGTGACCTGCATATTCGCCGCGACGTCCCGCCGGTGGGAGTCGGGTGATGCCTCCACGTACGTCAGGTTTCCGCCCGCGACAACAGCTACGGGCCCGGGCCGTGCGGGCACACAACGGCCGGCCCGGTTCCCCGCGGGGAACCGGGCCGGCCGCTCGCGGTCGAGAGCTCCTCGACGCGCGGAAATCCTTTGCTTACAGGCGCTTGCTACAGCCGCTCGACCACGTATTCGATCGCGCCCGTCAGCGCCTCGACATCGGTTGGCTCGACCGCCGGGAAGCAGGCGACGCGCAGCTGGTTGCGGCCGAGCTTGCGGTACGGCTCGACGTCGACAACACCGTTGGCGCGCAGCACCTTGGCGAGGGCGGCCGCGTCGACCCCGTCGAAGTCGATCGTGACGACGACCTGCGAGCGCTGCGCCGGGTCGGCGACGAACGGCGTCGCGTAGGAGGCCTTCTCGGCCCAGTTGTAGAGGATCGAGCTCGACTCGCTGGTACGGGCGACGCACCAGTCCAGGCCGCCCTGGCCGTTCATCCAGTCCAGCTGCTCGGCGAACAGGAACAGCGTTGCCACCGCGGGGGTGTTGTACGTCTGGTCCTTGGTCGAGTTGTCCAGCGCCGTCGTCAGGTCGAGGAACGGCGGGATCCAGCGGTCCGTCGCCTTGATCTCGCCGAGCCGGGCGAGCGCGGCCGGCGACATCAGCGCGACGAACAGCCCGCCGTCGGACGCGAAGCACTTCTGCGGCGCGAAATAGTACACGTCCGCCTCGGACACGTCGACCGGCAGGCCGCCCGCGCCCGACGTCGCGTCGATGAGGTGCAGCGCGCCGGCGTCGGCGCCGACGGGGCGGCGGACCGGCTTCGCGACGCCGGTGGACGTCTCGTTGTGCGGCGTCGCGTAGACGTCGACGCCAGCGAGAGGCGACCAGTCCGGGTGCGAGCCGGGCTCCGACCTGATGACCGACGGGTCGGCCAGGAACGGCGCGCCCTTGGTGGTGTCGGCGAACTTGCCGCCGAACTCGCCGAAGACCAGGTGCTGCGAGCGCTCCCGGACGAGGTTGAACGCGGCCGCGTCCCAGAAGGCGGTCGAGCCGCCGACCCCGAGGACGATCTCGTAGCCGTCCGGCAGCGAGAACAGCTGGGCAAGGCCGGAGCGGACCCGGCCCACCAGGCTCTTGACCGGCTTCTGCCGGTGGGAGGTGCCGAGGTAGGTGGAACCGCTGGCCGCGAGCGCGGCCACCGCCTCCGGCCGGATCTTCGACGGGCCGCAGCCGAACCGGCCGTCGACCGGGCGCAGGTGGTCGGGCAGAACGATCGCCGCCGGTTGTGGGGTGTCAGCCGTCTGTTTCGTAT
>Ga0068859_100001890_pt1 | contig 21343 bp, 17 predicted proteins | sample KBSSwiS22_FD_66585 | JGI IMG/M metagenome (GOLD analysis project Ga0068859, IMG submission 66585) | Switchgrass rhizosphere microbial communities from Kellogg Biological Station, Michigan, USA - KBS Switchgrass S2-2 | ecosystem: Host-associated > Plants > Roots > Rhizosphere > Soil ...
GGGGACGGGGACGGGGACGGGGACGGGGACGGGGACGGGGACGGGGACGACGATACCTCGAACCACACGAGCGCGACGTCCTTGAGCTCGCCGTGATCCGGGATGGCCTCCACGGTGAGCCGTACCGGTGAAGCCGGCTCGCGGGTGTCCCGGGCGAGCGCGGTCTCCTTGGCACCGCTCGTCCGCTCCCAGAACCGGCGGAGCGCCGCGCGCAGCTTCGTGCGGAGCGGCCCGGAGCACCACTCGAAGATGTCCGCGGTCAAGGCCCCCTCGGGCTGCTTCAGGAACCTCTCCGTCGCGCCGAACAGGTATTGGATCTTGTTCTGCCGGTCCACGATCGCGCACGCGGGCGAGAAGCGCCGGAGCACGACCTGCTCCGCGCGGCGGATGGCCCGCTCCGGTTGGTCCGCTCCGGCGATTGCGTGGCGCGCGACGGGGGATGGCTCGCGAGGCGAGAGGCCCAGCTGGTCGAGGCCGGTCCTTCCGACCCGCCGGTAGATCCTCCACTTGGGGGAGAACGGGGCGAAGTGCTGGTTCTGCTGTCCGATGGTCTCGGCGTTCCCCAGGAAGAGGCTCCCACCGGGGCGCAGCGCGAAGTGCAGGCGGGAGAGGAGGCGCTGCTGCCGGTCGGGCTCCAGGTAGATCAGGAGGTTGCGGCAGCTGATGATGTCGAGCTTGGAGTAGGGCGGGTCGGTGAGGAGATTCTGCGCCGCGAAGACGACCGCCTGCCGGAGGCTCTTCGCGACCCGGTAGTGCCTGTCCTCTTTGACGAAGAATTGCCGGAGGAAGGAGGCACCGACGTCGGCGGCGATGCTCTCCGGGTAGAGGCCCGCGCGCGCGTGCTCCAGCGCGGTGTGATCGATGTCGGTCGCGAAGACTTGGATCGGACACCTCTTGTGCAGCTCCTCGACGTGGCGCGCGATCAGCATCGCCAGCGTGTACGCCTCCTCACCCGTGGCGCAAGCGGGCACCCACGCTCGGATCGGCTCGTCCGCTTCCTTGGAGACCACGAGCGGCCGGATGACGAGCTCGTCGAGCTTGTCCCACGCCTCGCGCTCGCGGAAGAAGCCGGTGACGCCGATGAGCATGTCGGCCGCCAAGAGGTGGACCTCGGCGGGGTCGTCGCGGAGCAAGGCAACGTAGGCCGGAATCGTCTCGACCTGGCGGATGCCCATGCGGCGCTGCGTCCGCCGCCGGATCGTCGTCTTCCGGTAGCTCGTGAAATCGAGGTGCACCTTCGAGCGCAGCATCGCCAGCACGCCGCCGAGATCCGAATCGTCCTGGGTCGACGTGGACCGGAGGGCGCCCTCGTCCTCGTTCGTGTAGGCGTGCCGGGAGTAGTTGATGATGAACGCGGGCATGTCCGCGACCGGCGCGACATGGTCGATGACCCCTCCGTCGATCGCGCTCTGGACCATTCCCGCCTGCTCCGCCGTTCCCGGGTCCTGCGCCATCGTCAGGCCGCCGTGCCCCTTGATCTCGCGGAGGCCGGTCGTTCCGTCCGAGCCCATGCCGGAGAGCACGATCCCGATCGCCCGCTGCCGGCAGTTCTCGGCGAGCGACCTGAAGAAGTGGTCGATCGGCGTCCGGAAGCCCCGCCGCTCGGTCGGGAGCTGGAGGTTAAGCAAGCCCCCCTCGACGCTCAGGCTCGCGTTCGGAGGGATGACGTAGACGTGGTCCCGCTCGAGGCGCTGGCCCTCCGTCGCCCGGGTGACGGGCATCTTCGTCCTTCGAGCGAGGATCTCGGGGATCGAGCTCTCGTGGGTCGGATCGAGGTGGACGACGACGAACGCGCCCCCGCTATCGGCGGGCATGGCCGCGAAGAATTCCTCGAGCGCGAGGAGCCCGCCCGCCGACGCTCCGAGACCCACGACGACGACCGGTGCGGCGGGCGCTTCCGCGGAAGTGGCGTCGACTCGGGCGCCGCGGGCTTGGTTTTTCAACGCCAAGTCGGCCTCCGAGATTCTCGAAGCGGGAGGCCGAGTTTACCACCGTCGCTCAATCCATGGGTCCGGTGACCGGCTCCTCCTCGACGCGACGCAAGACGCCGCGGAGGACGACGGCGTACTCGCCGGTCCCGAACGTCAGCTCCTCGACGCGGGCGCGGACGGTCGAGCTGTTGAGGATCATGAGGCCGATTTGGGAGCCCAGCGATTCCTGCGTGTCGGCGGTTTCCAGGTCGGTGAGGTCGGCGAAGCTGAAGGGCAACATGAACGGCCTCCGGTTCGGGGTCAGGCTCCCGGCCGCCCGGCGTAGCGCCGTGCCGGCTCGGGAACGCCGTGGGGAACGATGGCCGGGCACGAGATCACCCGGTCCCGCAGGAAGTCGCGGAGCTTCGCGGGGGTCCCGAGATCGGTCCACCCGCATGCGGGGATGCGCGCGACCGAGAGCGGAGCGGTCGATCCGCCGAGGACCTCGCGGTGGAAGTCCCGCGGCGCGACGGCCTGGTACAGCGCCGCCAGGGACTCGCGCTCGTCGCGCGTCTCGATCATGTGCTTGACGCAATCGCGCACGAGGTCGGGCACGGTGGCCGCGAACTGCGCGACGAGCGCCGCCCCGGTGCCGACGACGATCCCCGTGCTGACGAACGCGCCGTCGCGCGCGAGACGCTCGGTCGCGGGGAGCTCGTTGTGGCTCACGATGCAGCCGACGTCCCACGGTCCGCCCCGGGACGTTCCGGGCACCCTCGGGAGGATCCACGCGCACTCGGCACCGCGCGCGTCGCCGTTCGCGCCCAGGAGCACGATCCGGTCGGGGCGCGCCGAGGCGAGGCGGGCCGCTTCGAGGATGGCGTCGCTGAGCCTCCGCTCCTCCTCGACATGGTGATCGCACGGGAGCAGCACGACGACGGCCTCGGGATCGGCCTGCGTGATCTTCATGAGCGCCAAGAACAGCCCGGGCGCCGATCCGCGCTCCGAAGGCTCGACGAGGACGTTCTCGGGGGGCAGGTCGCGGAAGCGCGGCGCCGCCCAGCGCGCGTGGTCCTGACGCGTGACCGCGACGGTGCGCTCGCGTGGGACGAGGCGCCGTGCGCGCGACAGCGCCCAGCCCATCATCCCGCCCGTGCCGTCGAGCGACCAGAAGTGCTTCGGCACGGAAGCGCCGAACATGCGGATGGAGAAGTCGCCGTAGTCGCGGCCCTCACCGGCCGCGAGGAGCACGGCCCACGTGTGAGCCGAGCCGCCGTTTTCGGCGACCGTCGTCAGGAAGCGCGGGGCTTCCGGGGCGCGCCGCGTGGAGCAATGCCGGCACGGGGTACGCGCCGACCACATCCGGCAGTGAGGGCACCACAGCATGACCACTCCTCCTCGTTCGTGCTTCGATCCGTGTAACTGGAAGGGTACGCGGCTTGGCGCGCGATACAATCGGCGGGACGTCCAGGTGCTCCTAGGGGCCACACCCATCGAACCCTAGGGATTCGTCTTAGGGGCCGATGATCCGGCACGTGGTACGCTTCGACACGGCACATAGGGAAAATTCGCATGGTCGATCGATCGACGAAACGGCCCGCTCCCAAGCCCGCTCCCAAGCAGCAGACGCGCATTCTCGTCGTCGAGGACCATCCGCTCGTGCGGCGCGGGATCATCGACATGGTCGCGCGCGAGGCGGACCTCGTCGTCTGCGGCGAGGCCGCCACCGCGGCGGAGGCGATGAAGCTCGTCGAGACCGCGAAGCCGCACCTCGTCATCGCGGACGTCACGCTGGGGGACGGGAACGGCATCGACCTCATCCGGCAGATCCGCGCGCTGGGCGGGAACCTCCCCGTGCTCGTGCTCTCCATGCGCGAGGAGTCGCTCTTCGCGGAGCGCGCGATCCGCGCGGGCGCCCAGGGGTACGTCAGCAAGAGCGCTCCGTCCGAGCGGTTGATCAGCGCGATCCGCCAGGTCCTCCGCGGCGAGCTCGCGCTGTCGCAGCACATCGCGGAGCGGCTCATCCGCCGCGCGGCCGGGCTGCACGCGCCGAATCCGCAGAGCGCGGCGATCCCGGAGAATCTCTCCGACCGCGAGCTGGAGATCTTCGAGATGTTCGGACGCGGGCTCACGGTCGCCGAGATCGCACGTCGTCTGCGCATCAGCGCCAAGACGGTCCAGGCGCACCGCGAGAACATCAAGGCGAAGCTGGAGCTGGGGACCAGCACCGAGGTGACGCGCTACGCGGCCCTGTGGACCGACGGCGCCGGCGGCCCGATCGAGCGCTAGCCTTCGAGGACGAACGTCACCTTCATGTTGACGCGGTACTCGACGATCTTCCCCTTCACGATCTCGACCTTCATGTTCTGGATCCAGGCACCGGAGACGTTGCGGAGCGTCTGATCGGCGCGCGCGATCCCCGTGTTGATCGCATCCTCGAAGCTCGTTCGTGAGGCGCTCGTGATCTCGGTCACGCGTGCGACTGCCATGGGTGCCTCCCTGCCCTACCGCGCGAAGCGGCGGGTTGTCGTCGAAGTCCTCTTGCTCAGATCCTCTCGAGCCCCGTCATCGCGGGACCGTTGACCACGTGGCCGTCCGGCGCGAACCGCGATCCGTGGCACGGACAGTCCCACGTCCTCTCCGTCTTGTTCCACGCGACGATGCACCCCAGGTGCGGGCAGACCGCCGACCGCTCGAACAGCCGGCCCGACGGATCGCGGTAGATCGCGAGCTTCGTGAGGCCGCGCCTCACGATCGCGCCCTGCCCGGCCGGGATCTCGTCGACGAAGTCCACCTCGCCGGCGGTCACCCAGCCTCCATAGCCGACCTGCGACAGGACGTTCTCGCGAGCGTATTCGGGGACGGCCCGCACGCTCTTGCGCGAGGGGTCGTAGAGGTCGGCCCACGCGTTCCTGCGGCCCGTGATGAGATCGGTCAGGAGCATGCCCGCGATCGTGCCGTGGGTCAGCCCGTGTCCCGAGTCGCCGGTCGCGACGTAGACGTTGTCGTCGTCGCCCGGGTTCCTCCCGATGAACGCGAGACCGTCCACCGGCTCCATGACCTGCCCCGACCACCGGAAGACCGCGTCCCCGGCGAAGGGAAAGCGCGCGCGCGTCCACGCCTCGAGCCGGGCGAAGCGCGCGTCGCCGCCCCCCGACTGTCCCGTCCGGTGATCCTCGCCGCCGACGAGGAGGAGCTCGCCGCCCGCGTCGTACCGCTCGGTGCGCACGTAGTGGTACGGGTCGGCCGTGTCCCACAGGAGCGCGCGCTTCACGCTCCCGTTCGGCACCGTGAGGCCGACGACGTAGGTCCGGTACGCCGCCTGCTTCGTGTGGATGGTGACGCGGTCGTTCACCGGCGTGTTCGTGGCGACGACGATCGCGCGCGCGGCCACGGTCGCGCCGCCCGCCGTCTTCACGTGCGCGTCGCGTCCGCCGTGGAACGCGACCGCGTGGGCGCCGGTGAAGATGCGGCCGCCCGCGTCCTCCACCGCGCGGGCGAGCCCCCCGAGGTAGCGCAGCGGATGGAATTGCGCCTGCCGCGGGAAGCGGAGGGCCGGTCCGGTGTCGAAATGCGTCATGGGCACGCGCGGGAGGGTCCCCGGGCGCAGGCCCGCGCGCCGCGAGGCGGCGAGCTCGTCCTCCAGCACGTGGCCGGAATCCCCCGGCGGCGCGAACAGGTAGCCGTCCACCCGCTCGAAGCCGCAATCGATCCCGTGCTTCGCGACGATGCGCTCGATCGCGTCGATCGCCTCGCCGTGACTTTCCGCCGCGAGGCGCGCGCCCAGCTCCCCGTGGAGCCGCTCGAGGCGCGTGAACCGGTCGTCGAGGACGTTCGAGAGGTGCGCGCTCGTGCGGCAGGTCTCGCCGCCGCCGATCGGCCCGTCGTCGATCACGACGGCGCCGCGGCCGCGCTCGAGGAGGAAGTGGGCCGTGGACAGCCCGGCGATCCCGGCCCCCACGATGCAGACGTCGGCGCCGATGTCGCGCTCGAGGGGGGGGCGGATGGGGATGTCGATGTCCGACATCCAGACGGAGGTCGTGGATCCCGAATCGCCGTGCATGCATCGAGGATCGGCCTCCCCAGGGGCATCCGCTATCCGGATTGTCCCCAGGGAGTCGATCCGCGATCACCCTACGTGGCGGCGCTCAGGGCTCCTCGGTGGGAACATAGGGGTTCTTGTTGTGCACGATGACCCCGTTCGCGACGTAGGTCTCGTACGGGTTCGTGTGGAAGTTGTAGACCGTGACGTGGTCGGCCTTACGTTCGATGGTGGCGATCAAGATCTCCTTCTTGTCCGCGCCGACGAGCTTGTCGCCCACCTTCAACGTCCCGATCTCCTTGAACCCCTCGGGCGTCAGCACCGGGTGGATCATCGTGAGCTTGAGCGAGTCGTTGATGACCAGGTAGCCCGGAGAATCCGCCGGCTCGTAGACGACCTTGACCCGGTCCGGCCTCATCTCTCCGGTCTTCTCGTCGTAGGCGAGGACGACGTCGCCGACCGCGATCCTCTCGATCGGCTTCGCCGAGCCATCGGCCATCGTGATCTCGGTCCCGGCGAGCAAGCAGCTGCCGCCGCAGTCGCAGCCGAAGTTGTTGACGGTGTGGCCATCGGCGCACACCGCGTCCACGCGGCACGGCGTCGGCTCGAAGTCGCAGGACACCACCTGGGTGTCCCCACCGCAGAGGACACCGCAGGCGATCGTACAGGGCGGCCGGGCCTCGGCGGTTCGAACGAACCCCGCGACCAGCAAGGCGGCGCCGGCCGCTACGAGCTGTGAGCGCATGTCGCAACCCTCCCAGGCCGGGGTCATCCCGGCCATCTCACCCTTTCGTTCGTCATTCCGGGGCGGAATCCCTCATGGAGATTGACGCGCGCCCGTTTTCGGCGAAAACTCAGCGAACGGGGTGGACGTGAACAGCGGCGAGTTCGCGATCGAGGACCTGTCGTCGGACATGTACCGCGAGCTGCGGGGCATCGCGGCCCGGCAGATCGCGCGCGTCCCCTCCCGCACGTCGCTCCGGCCGACCGAGCTCGTCCACGAGGCCTTCCTCCGCCTCGTGGGTCCGGCGGGGTGGCGGAGCCGGGCGCACTTCTTCGGCGCCGCCGCCCGCGCGATTCGATACACGTTCGTGGACTACCTGCGATCGCGTGGGCGCGCGAAACGTCATGGGGGCCTCCAGCGCGTCTCGTTGAGCGGAGTTGCGCTCGCGGAGCGATCGACCGCCTTCACGTCGATGGCGCTTCATGAGGCGCTCGATCGTCTCGAAAGACACGACGCGCGGTGTGCGCGCACCGTCGTGTTGCGGGTGGTCTCGGGGATGACCATGGCCGAGATCGCCGCGACGCTCTCCGTTTCCGAGGCGACCGCCGAACGCGACTGGACGTACGGCCGCGCCTGGCTGTACCGCGACCTGCGCGGGAGCCGGACATGAGCGACGCGGGCTCGGCCTCGGCCGTCCGCCGCGAGGCGGTCAAGCGCGTGCTCTACGACGCCTCGAAGCTGGAGCCCGCCCGTCGCGTCGCCTTCATCGACGATGCGTGCCGGGACGACCCGGCGCTGCTCGCGGAGCTCTTGTCGCTGCTCCACAGCCACGACCGCGCGGGCGGCTTTCTCGACGAGCTGACGCGTACGGATCCGGGCGACGGGCTGCACCCGCGTCAGATCGGACCGTACCGGATCGTGTCGGTGCTCGGCGAAGGCGGCATGGGCACCGTCTACCTCGCCGAGGAGCAGCACCCGATCCAACGCCGCGTCGCGCTGAAGATCGTGCGACACGACATGGACACGCGCGAGATCCTCGCGCGGTTCGAGCGGGAGAGGCAGGCGCTCGCGCTGATGGAGCACTCCGGGATCGCGCGCGTGTTCGGGACGGGGACGACGCGGCGGGGCCGGCCGTACTTCGTGATGGAGTACGTCTCGGGCTCGCCGATCACGGCCTATTGCGACGAGCGTAGTCTCAGCGTCCCCCGGCGGCTCGAGCTGTTCGTGAAGGTCTGCCTCGCGGTCCAGCACGCGCATCAGAAGGGGATCATCCACCGCGACATCAAGCCCACGAACGTGCTCGTCGCCGAGGGGGACGAGGGGGCGACCCCCAAGGTCATCGACTTCGGTGTCGCCCGGGCGACCGCGGGGGCCGGCGCGATCGAAGCGACGGAGCGCACCGGCGACGGGATGCTCGTCGGAACGATGGAGCACATGAGCCCGGAGCAGGCGACGCCGAACGCGACCGGCGTCGATACCCGCTCGGACGTGTACGCGCTGGGCGTGCTCCTCTACGAGCTGCTGACCGGACGGCGCCCGTTCGAGCTGAAGCGGCGCGACTTCGGGGCCCTCGCGGAGCTTCAGCGGAGGATCCTCGAGGAGCCGGCCCTGCCGCCTTCGGCCGCGATCGCCTCGGGGGCGGCGACGGTCGCGCCGCGGCGCTCGACCTCGCCCCGCGGCCTCGCGCGCGCGATCGCGGGGGATCTCGATTGGATCGTGCTCAAGGCGATCGACAAGGACCCCGCGCGCCGTTACCCCTCCGCCTCCGAGCTCGCCGCCGACGTCCAGCGCTTCCTGCGCGGGGAGCCGGTGCTCGCCGGGCCTCCCTCGCTCGGCTACCGCACGCGCCGTTTCGTGTCCCGCCACCGTGCCGCGGTCGCGGCGGGCGTCATCGTCGCGATCGTCGCCGCGGCCGGGCTCGCCATGAACCTGCGGCAGCGCGAGATCGCGCGGCAGCGTCTGGCCGACTACCGGAACCTCGCCGACCGCCAGCTGCTCGACGACTACCGTGGCCAGGCGGGGAAGCTCTGGCCCGCCTGGCCGGACAACGTGCCCGCGATGGAGCGCTGGATCGTCCAGGCGACGGAGCTTTCGGGGCGGGCGGAGTTCCACGCGCGGCGGCTCGAGGCGATGCGGATGCGGGCCCGCGTCGAGACCGTCGACGCACCGGGTGAGCAACGGCTGGCCGACCTGATGGCGGTGAGGGACCGGTTGCACGCTCAGGTCGAGCCGTCCGAAGGCAAGGCCACGTTCGTCGAGCTGAAGCTCCATCAAGCCGAGGAGCAGATCGCGGCGCTCCGGGCGAGCCGTCGCGCCGCGCGCCGCTTCGTGTTCGAGACCGCCGAGGAGCAGCGCCTGCACGACAACCTCGCGAGCCTCGTGAACGAGCTGACGCTGCTGGACGATCCCGACCCCAGGATCGGGCTGATCGCGGAGATGCGCTCACGTGTGAGTGTCGCACGGAGCGTCGAGCGCGCCAGCCTCTCGGAGGCGCGGGACGCGTGGGCGAGGGCGATCGCGTCGATCGCGGACCCGCGGGCGTGCCCGAAGTACCACGGGCTCAGCATCGTTCCCCAGGTCGGGCTCGTGCCCCTCGGCCGTGACCGGGCGTCCGGGCTGTGGGAGTTCCTCGTCTGGGGAACCGGCGATGCCGGCGACGGCATCGTGCTCGTCCTGATTCCCGGCGGCCGGTTCACGATGGGCTCCGATCACGCGGCGGATCCGCTCGCCTGGCGGAACGAAGGTCCGTTGAACGACGTTGCCCTCGATCCTTATTTCATCTCGAAGTACGAGATGACGCGCGGCCAGTGGAGGCGGCTGACGTCCACCGAGCCGGACCTGATGACCCCGCCGCGCGCGCCGACGGAGCTGGAGCTCGAGCGACGCAGCAACGAGCCGGTGGACCAGGTCTACTGGCAGCAGTGCCACGACGTGCTGGAGCGCATCGGTCTGGAGCTGCCGACCGAGGCCCAGTGGGAATTCGCGGCGCGCGGCGGAACGCGGACCCGCTGGTCGACCGGCGACGACCCACGCAGCGTGCGCGGCTATGCGAACCTGCGGGACCGGTCCGCCGTGCGCGCGGAGGTACGCCCGGTGCCTCTCGACTACGAGCGCTGGCTCGACGACGGGTACGCGGGTCTCGCGCCGGTCGGGAGCTTCCGTCCGAACGCCTTCGGCCTGTACGACACGATCGGCAACGCGGCCGAATGGACGCGCGACTGGTTCCAGGTCTACGAGTGTCCGGTGCGTCCTGGCACGGGAGAGCGCATCCCGGTCGATGCCGGCCCGATGCGCCGCGTCTTGCGCGGCGGCAACCGGAACATGATGTGCGCGATGGCCCGCGTCTCGGCACGGATCCACGTCGATCCCACGACGGCCGAGGTGGGGAGCGGACTGCGGCCTTCACGGTCGTTGAAGCCCTGACCTATCCTTCGCGCGCATGCCGCGCGCCCGAGCCGTCCACGTCCTGCTGATCCTCGCCGCGGTCGGCGTCGCGGCGCTCTCCTTCCGGGCGCCCGGCGTGGATCGCGCGATCTTCCGCGACTGGGCGGACGACGCGTTCTTCTACGTCGTGGTCGCGGACAACGTCGTCGAGGGCCGCGGCTCGACCTCGGACGGGATCGGCCGGACCAACGGGTACCACCCCGCGTGGATGGCGGTCCACGTCGCGGTGCGGTCGCTCTTCGACGACCCCCTGCGGCCGCTCGCCGCGATCCAATTCGCGCTGCTCGCCGCCGTGATGCTCCTGCTCTACCGCATGCTCTCGGAGCGTCTCGGACCGACGCCGGCGCTGATCGCCGCGCTGATCGCGTCGTTCGAGACGAGCTACCGGCGCGTGCTCGGCGCGGGGATGGAGACGGAGCTCGCATTCGCGGCGCTGCTGCTCCTCCTCGTCCTGCTGCGCGGCGTACGGCTCCATGAGATCGAGCGAAAGCGGCGGCTCGCGATCCAGGGCGCGCTCGCGCTCCTGTTCTTCGCACGGCTCGACGGCGCCTTGTTCTGGATCGGGCTCGCGGGGATTCTCGCCGTGGAGCGCGCGCGCCTCTCATCGATCCTGCGCTTGTTCGCCCCTCCCGCCGCGCTCGCCGCGATCTACCTCGCCTTCAACGCCCTGTACTTCGGAAGCGCCATGCCGATCAGCGGCCGCATCAAGGCTCTCGGCCTCGCCGACATCGCCGCCAAGGGCATGGACTACGTCCGCAACGTCTTCGACCGCCTCGTGCTCCTCTACGGCCTGCGCACGTCACAGGAGCTGGAGTTCTCCATCCACTTCCCCCGGCGGGACGGGTTCCATCTGGCCGAGTGGGCCCTCTATCTCGTGGTCGCCGGCGTCACGATCGCGTACCTCACGCGCCGGTGGTCGAAGCGGGGCGAGCTCGACCTCGCGATGAAGACGCTCCTCGCCGGGGTCGCGCTCCACACGATCTACTACGCCTTCCTGCAGTGGGACGACTACGCGCTGTCGTGGGCGCGGGGTCCGGAGCTCCTGCTGCTCACGGTCGCGGCGGCGACGATCGTCGCGCCGCTGCTGCGCCCGCGCCCGATCGGCTATATCGCCGTCTTTCTGACGCTCGTCCTCCTCGTTCGGACGCAGCGCGAGAGCGTTCATCGGGCGGGCGTCGTCCGCGACTTCAACACCTCCGGGAAGGCGTTCCTGGAAGGCGTCGCGTTCCTGCGCGAACACGCGGCGCCGGACGAGATCATCGCGTCGGAGAGCCTCGGCTTCGTCGGCCACTACGCCGACCGCCGCATCGTGAGCCTCGACGGCCTGCTCAACTCCGTCGACTACTACCGCCGTTATCTCCGCCCCGGCCGCATCGGCGACTACCTGCGCGAGCACCGCGTGCGCTACATCGCCCAAGGCATCCGGAAGGACGCCGACCCGATCGCGTACATGAGCGGTGTGCTCGGCGTGGCGCCGGCCGACCTGTCGATCGCCGCGAGCTTCGACGGGCCCGCGACGATTCCCCGACGGTACGTGGTCTGGGACCTACATCGCGGCGCGCACGTCGCTGCCCCGTAGCCCCGGCGCCTTGGCGAGCTCCTTCGCGCGGCGTGCCGCGATCTCCGCGTCCGCGGTGCGCCCCGCGCGCGAGAGGAGCAGCGCGTAGGCGTTCCAGGTCTTCGGCCCCTCCGGGTCGCGCCGGAGCGCCTCCTGCGCCTCCGCGATCGCCTCGTCGTGCCGCTCGAGCGCGGAGAGCATCTTCGCCGCGTTGACGCGGATCGACGGCGTCCACGGCTCGAGCGCGATCGCCTGCCGGAACAGCGCCAGCGCCCCTTCGTAGTCGCGCCGCTCGGCGCGCGCCCGCGCCTGCTCCGCGATCGGCCCGGCCGCCTTCGGGTTGTCCTTCGCGGCGATGGCGAAGACCTTCTCGGCCTCCTCGGTGCGCCTCTGCCGCATGAGCGACTGGCCGTACGCGAAGGCGATGTCGAAGTCGTTCGGGTCCTTCTCGTACGCGGCCGCGTAGTGCTCCGCCGCCTCGGCGTGCTTCCCCTGCTCGCTGAGCGCCAGGGCGAGGAAGTAGGGGCCGTCCGCCTTCGCGTAGCCCGCCGACAGCGCCTCGCGGAATTTCGCCTCGGCCTGCGGCCACATCGACTTCTTCGCGTCGGCGTTCACGACGTGCGTGCGCAGCGAGATCGCGCGCGCGGCGAAGAACGCCTGGTCGGACACCGGCATCTTCGAGACCATCTCCGGGAAGAACGGCTCGACGTCGAACCGCGTCCGCTCCACCCGCGGCTGGTCGATGCGCGCGCGGATCCAGTGGTCGGTGTAGCGCACGTGGAGCTGGTCGTCCGAGACCCCCTTGCGCATGTGGCAGGAGACGCAGTCGTCGGGCGGCTTGGTCGCGTGACGCATCGCGGCGGGCGCCGTGCACGACGCGCTCGTGTGGCACGCCATGCACTTGGAGTTGAAGTGGTCCACCGCCCGGTCGGCCCGGAAGATCGTCACGTGCGGGTTGTGGCAGGAGAGGCACTCCATCTTCCCTTCGCTCTCCTTGAAGCAGCGGGACTGCATCATCCGGTCCGCCTGCGCCGAGAGGCCGAAGTCGTGCACCGTCGCCTCGGAGAACCGGTACGGCAGCACCGCGGTGGTGATGGGGCGCCCGGGGCGCCAGTCCTCGAGGGACGCCTGGTAGAGGGACACGCGCTCCGTCGCCTTCGCATCGCCGAGGTGACACGGGAAGCACACCTGCATGCGGAGATCGGGCGGAAGGCGCTTCGGGTTCACGATCGTCGGATCGGCCTGCCCGGTCGGAGACGCCCCCTGATCCCACTTCGCGACGTGCGCGGCCCCGGGGCCGTGGCACCTCTCGCAGCCGATCCCGTGCGCGATCGGCTCCTGGTAGGCGTTGCGCTCGCCGGGGAGGAGCGTCATGCGGTCGTTGTGGCAGAAGACGCACGTGCGGCCGGTCTCGCGCGCGAAGTAGAGGTTGTCGTACTCGTAGCCGGGACAGAGGTCCCACACACGCGCTTCGGTGTGCCAGCACACCGGCGCCTGGAACAGCTTCCCCTGCTCCTCGACCAGGTACTGCCGGCTGTGGTTGCCGGAGCCGACGACCCACACGAGCTCCCGCTCGTCCACGGCCGTGTCGCCCCCGCTGCCGTCGTCGATCGACTGCCGCACGAAGAACTTCCCGCCGCGCTCGGTCATCCTGTAGCGGAGCCTGGTGGACGGGACCTCGAAGGAGTTGTTCTTGGTCCAGTCCTCGATGACCGGGGCGCCCTTCATCGGATACCAGGACCGGCCCATCCCCGTTCGCGCGAAGGTCGATGCGATTTCGGCATGACAGGGGCGACACGCGTCCGTCCCGACGAACTCCGCGGTCGGTGCGGGACTCGGCGCCGGCGGCGGCTCCCTCCCCGGTCCGCACGCCACCGACACGATGAACAGGAAGCACAGCCCCCCCGGGCTGCGCGCGCCGGCCATCGATTCCCCCCTCGCGGGCGCCCAACTCACCCGCCGCGGGGAGGTATACACCTGTTGGAGTCGGCCGCCCATGCGGAAACGCTGGATTCTCTCGAGACGAAGACGATCCGCTGATCCTACGCGCCGGGGAACTTGTCCGGGAACTGCTTTTCGATCCCCTCGGACAGCATGTCGGCCATCATCATGTGATCGTGGCCGGCGTCGTACGCCTTCATCTCCGCCACCCAGTTCTTCTTCAGACGGCTCGAGACCTGGTCGGTGAGCAGGTCGAGGTGCTGCTGCAGCATCGATTCCATCTCGGTCTTCGACCAGTTCGGGTTCGCGCCGGACAGCAGGGCGGCGATGTCCTTGCCGTTTTGTGACCAGCGGCTCTGCGCGGCGGTCAGCTCCGTCGTCTGGCCGGCCTTCGCCGCGCGCACGACCTCGCCGGCGATCTTGATGTGGTCGCGCAGGAGCGTGGCGAGCTTCCGGCCCGCCTCCTCGCCGTAGTACGGCTTGATCGCGTTGCCGATGTCGTCCTGGTTTCTGAGGAGCCGCTGCGCGACGGCGTCCGTGTCCGGGAGCCCCGCGATCGCGCTGATCACGTAGCTCCTGGTGTAGGCGGCGTGGTCGTCCCACAGCTTCCGCATGTCGAGGCGGAGCTGGGTCTTCGTGTCCAGGGTCGCCGCGGCCGCGGCGGAGCCGAGCAGCAGGCCGGCGACGATGAGGGAGGAGCGTTGCGTCATGATGGTTTCTCCTTGTCTTTGTCCTTCTCCTTCTTCTTCTCCTTCTTCGTGAAGGCGCGGAACTTGAGCGGCTCGAGTCGCGCGATCTCGTCGTGGAAGCCCGGGATGATCGCCTTGACGAAGGCGTTCTTGAGGAGGCCGCCGAGCGCCTGCATGGCGTTCGCCTTCGGGTCGTCGAGCGGCCCCTGGAGCCGCGTCACGGTCGCGACTTCTCCCTTGTCGTTGCGGAGCAGCTTCGCGATGCCGCCGACGATCCCCTCGTACATCTTGCGGAAGATGTTCTTGTGCTTGTCCTGCTCGGAGTCGAGCACCTCGACGTTCCGGAACAGCGGCTTCACCCACGCATCGACCGCCCCGTCGCGGACCTTGAAGTGCGTGTACAGGTCGAAGGTCCCGCGCGAGACGTCGAAGTTCCCCTTCGCCCGCAGCAGGTCGTTCAGCGTGGTGAGCGGCGTGTGCTCGATGGCGACCTTCCCCTCGACGTTGGCGTGCTCCCCCTCGGGGAAGAAGGTGGCTCCGCCCTCGAACGAGCCCTTCCCCATGAAGGCGCCCTCGAGCGAGACCTTCGCGGGCCCGTCCTCGGCGCGGGAGCTGACGTTGTCGATCTGCACGTAGGCGTTGGTGAAGTCGAGGTGGTAGGGCGGGCTCTCGGCGCGGTTCCAAACCCTCAGCGCGCTGTCGTGGACCCGGAGTTGTTGCACGCGGTACCGGATCTCCGGCTGGTTCAAGGAGCTCTTCGCGACTTCGGCCGCGCGCTCCCCGACGGCCTTGGCCGAAGGCGTGGCCGCACCCATGACGTACTCGGTGGAGGCCCCCATGATGTCCACCGACTCGAGGTCCACCACCTGGACGTTCGGACCCCATTCCACGTTCGCGATACCGGAGAGGGAGCCTCCCTTGATGGACAGGCCCATCTCTCGCGCGAGCGGCTCGAAGTACTTCAGCTCGACGAGGTCCAGCTCGAGCCGCCCCTGATAACCGGGGCTGGGCTCCGCGAGGAAATCCGCGTGGCCATCGAGCGCCGCGCGGCCGACATCGAAGACGCGCGCCTCCGCCTGGAACTCCGAGGGGTACGTGCGGTCCCGCGACCGGATGTTGCGGATGTTCCTCGCCACGAGGTGGACGTTCGACAGGCGGAGCGGATCGAAGCCCGAGGCGTCCTGATAGACGATCGAGCCGTAGTTGATCGTCAGAACGTTGATCTTCAGCGGATAGATCGACTCGAGGGCCCGCTGCCAGCCGTGCTCGCCGAGCGGCAGGGAGTCCTTGTTCTCCTCCTGGAGCTGAACGAGGTTCATGTGGAGGCGCGGGCTGTCGAACTCCGCGTCCGCGACGAGGTGCCCCGTAAGCAGGTCGGTCCAGTGCACGCTCATGCGCAGGCGCGGAAGATCCATGACCGGCGGATCCGGGTGGGCGTTCTGGACGAGGATCGTCCGCTCGAGCTCGAGCGCGAACCCGATGAGGTGGAAGTCGGTGCGACCCACCGAGGCGTGATAGCCCACGAGCTGCTCGTTGAGCCGCCGCTCCACGATGCGGCGGAGCGGCCGATCGAAGGCCCGGTCGGCGACGACCGCGGCCACCGCGAGCACGGCGAGCACGGCCACGGCCACCTTGAACGTGCGCGTGCGGACGAACCGCCGTCCGAGGCCGAAGAGCGAGAAGCGGTGGCGGGGCCGGGGGGCGTGCATCTCACTTCCTCTCGATCGGGTGCGGTCGGAGGTGCAGCTCGGTCCGCTTCTCCGGGCGGTGGGTCTTCCGCGCTTCCGGCGTCGGCGCGACCCGCCGCCGGCTGGTGGCCGTCACCTGCGCGAGCTCGGCTCCGAAGAACAGGATCTGCGCCGAGTAGTAGACCCACAGGAGAAGCACGACGAGCGAGCCGGCTGCGCCGTACGTCGAGGCGAACGTGCTGTGCGCGAAGTAATACCCCAGACCGAACTTGCCGATCGCGAACAGGAGCGACGCGGTCGCGGCACCCCACCACACGTCGCGCCAGCCGATCTGGACCTCGGGGATCGACTTGTACAGGAGCGCGAAGAGGATGTTGATGACCACGAACGACAGGGCGATGTCCGCGAACACAACGAACGGGTCGGGGATCTCCATCCATTGACCGGCGTAAGCGATGGTCGCGGTGACGACCGTGCTCAGGATCAGCGATACGAGAAGCAGGAACCCGATCCCCAGCACCATCGCGAACGAGACGAGCCTGTGCTTGACGATCGCAGCGACGCTGGCGCTCTCCTTCACCTTGACGTTCCAGATCGTGTTCAGCGAGTCCTGGAGCTCGCCCACGACGCCGGTCACGCCGAAGAGCAGCGTGATGACGCCGAGGGCGGCTGCCAGGGTTCCCGAGGCCGGATGCCGGGCGTTGTCGATGATCTGCTGGATGGTGATCGCTCCCGAGACGCCCACGATCCCTTCGAGCTGCTCGACGATCTTTCCCTCCGCCGCGTCCTTGCCGAAGACCAAGCCTACGAAGGCCACCGCGAAGATGAGCAGCGGCGCCAAGGAGAACGTGGTGTAAAAGGCCAGGGCCGCGGCCATGCGGGGAACGCGTTCGGCCACGAATTGCGAGACCGTCTCGGTCAGGATCGCGATCAAGCGCTTCAGTCGCGCCATGAGAGACCTCCCGACCATGCTAGGGCGCGATCGGGACCGCGAGGGTTAACGCGGCGTTAAGCGCACGCAAAGGGTTGGGGTGATCTTCGGGCGTAATGAAACGGTTTACCTACGTCGGGGGTTTACCGGGTGACTGCGGGAATTCCCCCTTACATGCGCCGGGGGTTTACCGCGTGCGGGATTCCCCCGGCGCCTCTACGATCAGGGCGCCATGAACACACAACGCGTCCTGATCCTCGGTCTGGCGGGCATCTTGTCCTGTGCCGCGAACGCTCCCGCGGTCGAGACCGCGAAGGTCGGCGAGATCCAGCGCCCCATCATCACGCTGACTGCGGAAGAGCAGGCGGCCGCCGACCAGTTCGAGGCCAAGCTCAAGGACTACATCGCAGACCACCGGAAGGCCGAGGCCACTCTCCCGCACCTGTCGAAGGACTCGACGCCGCAGGAGATCGACAAGAACCAGCGCGCGCTCGGGACCCAGCTGGCCGCCGAGCGCTCCGGCGCCCAGCGCGGCGATTTTTTCACGCCGCCGATGGAAGGGCTCGTCCGTCGCACGCTGGTGGCGGTGCTGGCCGGGCCCGACGGGAAGACGATCAAGGCGTCGATCATGGACGAGAACCCCGGCGTGCCGAACCTGAAGGTCAACGACAGGTATCCGGACAACATCCCGCTCTCGACCATGCCGCCGCAGGTGCTTGAGCCGCTTCCCAAGCTCGACGAAGAGATGGAATACCGCTTCCTCGGCAAGCATCTCGTTCTCCTGGACACGCACGCCCACCTCGTCGTGGATTTCACGGGGAACGTGCTGCCGTAAACGGAAGTGGAAGGAGCTCTCATGCGCTCACGACGGCTCCTCCCGATCGGCTTACTCGCGGCGCTTCTCGCCGTGGCTTGCCCGGGCGGAACAGTTCAGCCGACCTCCGGCCCCGCGGAGGTCCTCGCCAAGGGGACCGAGGACAAGCCCATCCCCCTTCCCAACGCGAAGGGGTCGCTCAAGTTCGCCGTGTTGGGCGATTTCGGGACTGCGGCCAAACGCCAGTACAATCTCGCCGCCCAGATGAACACGTTCCACGAGACGTTCCCCTTCGAGACGGTGGTGCTCGTGGGCGACAACCTGTACGGCGCCGAGCGGCCCCAGGACTTCAAGACCAAGTTCGAGGACCCGTACAAGCCGCTCCTCGACAAGAACGTGAAGTTCATGGGCGCGCTCGGGAATCACGACGCGCGCGAGCAGCGTTTCTACAAGCTGTTCAACATGGACGGGAAGCTGTACTACTCCTTCAAGGCGCCGAACGAGAGCGTGCGCTTCTTCATGCTCGACAGCACCTACCCCGTGCCCGACCAGATCGCCTGGCTGGAGAAGGAGCTCCAGGATTCCAAGGAGGACTGGAAGATCGCGTGCTTCCATCACCCGATCTACTCGTCGGGCGGGCGGCACGGGTCCGACCTGAAGCTCCGCGAGGCGCTCGAGCCGCTCTTCGTCAAGTACAACGTCAGCGTCGCGTTCACCGGCCACGACCACTTCTACGAGAGGATCAAGCCACAGCACGGGATCGTGTACTACGTGGTCGGATCCGGCGGACAGCTCGCCATCGGCGACATCGCGAGGAGCTCGCCTCTGACCGCGAAAGGCTTCGACACGGACAACGTCTTCCTGGCCGTCGAGATCCAGGGGGACAAGATGTACTTCAACGCCGTCTCCACCCCCGGGACGATCGTCGATTCGGGGATCGTGGAGCGGCGCAAGCCGGAGCCCTCGTGAGGCTCGCTCCCGCGATCTTGGTTCTCGGCCTCGTCCTGGGCGCGCCGTCCCTCTCGCAGGCGCAAGTCCCTCCGCCTGCCGAGGGGCAGCTCCGCGAGCCGGGCTCGAGGCAAACGCTCAAGCACGAGCTGCGCGACGCAGCGATCCGCCTCCCGCTCGCGATGCTCCTCGGGACGGCGCTCGCGCTCCGGCCGCGGCGGAAGGGCACCCCGCCCCGCAACCTCGCCGTCATCGAGACCCAGGTCATCCTGGCCGTCGTCGGCGCCGTGGTCATGCTCGTCGTGGGGGCTTCGCTCGCGCGTGCCTTCGGGATCGTGGGCGTGGCCGGCCTGATCCGCTACCGGTCCAAGATCAACGATCCGAAGGACGCCGTCGTCATGCTCTCGGCGCTCGCGGTCGGGCTCGCCGCCGGCTCCGGGTTGTACGCGCTCTCCGCTTTCTCGACGGCGTTTCTCGCCCTGGCGCTCGGCATCATCGAAAGCTTCGAGCCGCGCGTCCGGATCTTCGAGCTCACCGTGAAGCTCGCCGGCAAGACGGCGGACCTACGGCCGAAGATCGAGGAGGTCCTGCGGCGCTACCGCTGCGAGTTCGAGATGCGCACCGTGTCGGAGAACGAGGTCGCCTACGTGGTGACGGCCCCCTACGGGATCAAGACCGACCGCGCGTCCAAGGCCCTGATCGCGCTCGAGCCGGAGCAAAAGGGCGCGGTGGAGTGGAAAGAGACGACCAAGAAGGAAACGAAGTAGGATCGCGGCCGCGTGAAAGCCATCATCCAGCCCGAGTCGGGCCTGGGCCCCGTCGTCGCCGCCTTGCGCAAGGCCAAGGCCTCGATCGACATCTGCATCTTCCGGCTCGACCGCAAGGAGATCGAGGACGCCTTGGCGACCGCGGTCACGCGCGGGGTGAAGGTCCGCGCTCTGATCGCGAACGTCAACAGCGGCGGCACCGGGAGCCTGCGCAAGCTCGAGCAGCGGCTGCTCGAGGCGGGAGTCGCGGTCACCCGAACTTCGGATGAGCTCGTCCGCTACCACGGCAAATACATGGTGGTGGACAAGACGCTCTGGGTCTTCGGCTTCAACTTCACGAAGATCGACACGGCGAGGAGCCGGAGCTTCGCGGTCGCGACGAGGGACCTGCGCGCGGTGAAGGAGGCCTCGAGCCTGTTCGAGGCGGACACCACGCGGCAGCCCTACGCGCCTTCGAGGTCGAACCTCGTCGTCAGCCCGGAGACGGCGCGCGACGTGCTCGGGAAGTTCCTCAAGGGGGCGAGGAAGGAGCTCGCGATCTACGACATCAAGATCCAGGATCCCGCGATGGTCCGCATCCTCGACGAGCGCGCGCGCCGGGGGGTGAAGATCCGCGTCATCGGCTCGCTCAAGGGGTCGATCGAGGGCGCCGCCGTCTACCCTTTGACCGGCTTCCGCCTCCACGTTCGCGCGATCATTCGCGACGGCACGCGTGCCTTCGTCGGAAGTCAGAGCCTGCGCACGCTCGAGCTCGACGAGCGTCGCGAGCTGGGCCTGCTCGTCAGCAACCCGTCGGTGACCCGCCAGCTCCTGCACGTCTTCGAGGCGGACTGGGAGGCTTCGGCTAAGGCGAAGGACAAGGTGGCCGCTCCGTAATCTCCCGCCTCTTGTCCTTGAACAGCGCGACCCAGTCCTCGATCGTCACCGACCGCTCGCCGCGGTCCCCCTCGCGGGTCGCAAGTCCCAGCTGCCCCACGCGGGCTACCTTGAACAGGTCCGCGATCTGCTCGTCGGAGAGCTTCGCGAGCTGGTCGGCCAGGAGCTTGCGCCCCCCCTCCCCGACCGTCGGATTCTTGAGGGTGGACTTCCGGAGGAAGCCTCCGACCGAGGTCAGGCGAGCCGTGCAGGTCTTCGGGTCTTCCCAGATCTCGCGCGACTTCCAACCGTCGTAGTCGATCCGCCCGGACCCTCCGGTCGACATGCCGCCCTCCCCGAACACGGATCCGAGGTCGTCCACGTACATGATCGGACCCTTCGCCGTGAGCTTCAGCTCGTTCTGCGCCGCCTTGTTGTCGGCGTTTTGCACGAAGGCGTTCAAGAGCCTCAGCGCGTCGATCTCGGACTTCGACGCTCCGCCGGCGGACGGATCGACGAGGTCGAGCTCCTTCCAGTCCCAGCCTTGGCGGTCCTCGCACTCGATCGTCTCCCCCTCGATCGGCTCCTCGATCGCCGCGACCTCGAAGCGATACGTCCCCGCCATCGCCTCGTGCGGAAGGTCGTCGAGCGACGCACGCTTCTTGTAGTTGACGTAATCCCACGGGCGTTGCGGGCAGCCGCGGCAGGTCACGTGAACGGGGATCATCCGGTCGGCGTAGAAGCCGAGCGCCCAGAACAGGCGCGTTCCCAGCACCTCTCCGTAGGCCTCTTTGTAATCGGACGGACCGATGTACTTGACCTTCACCTCGGTCCCCTCGTCGAGCCGGCAGGTGAACTTCTCGGTCCAGCCCTTCATCTGCTTGGGAACGAAGTCGCACGCGACCTCGTCGCCGGGCGAAAGAGGGAGCCTCCCGGGTGGTCCCGCCTTCAGATCCTTCGATGCGACGTCGCTCGGCTCCCAAACGCGCGCGCGACGGATGGCGGCCAGACGTTCGGCCTCGGTCGTTCCGG
>Ga0068859_100001891_pt1 | contig 21328 bp, 14 predicted proteins | sample KBSSwiS22_FD_66585 | JGI IMG/M metagenome (GOLD analysis project Ga0068859, IMG submission 66585) | Switchgrass rhizosphere microbial communities from Kellogg Biological Station, Michigan, USA - KBS Switchgrass S2-2 | ecosystem: Host-associated > Plants > Roots > Rhizosphere > Soil ...
CTCTTCGAGCTCGGCCCGCAGGTCGAGAATCACGCGCAGTTCCCGGCGCGCATCAACGTCCAGCTCGCCGAGATCGAATCGCGCCGCCGCGTGCGCGCGCTCGTCTGGGAGCGCGGCGCCGGGCACACGCTCGCCTCGGGCACGAGCGCATGCGCCGTGGCCGCGGCCTGCTTCGACCGCGGCCTGGTCGGAAACGCCGTGACGGTGGTGATGGAGGGGGGCCAGCTCGAGGTCGAGGTCGCTCAGGACCTCTCCATCATCATGACCGGCCCCGTCGAGGAAGTCTTCGAGGGCGCGCTGAGCCCCGACTTGAGGCGGCGGCTCGCGGAGGTTCAGTAGCGGGTTTCGCCCGGCCGTCCCGCGGGGCGGGCGTCCTCCTTGGGCCACACGATCCGGCTCGCGAGCAGGAGCGCGATGCCCACGAAGCCCGGCACCACGCCCGCGACCCAGTGAGACTTCTCCGGCTCGATGAACGCAAAAACCACCGCCATGCCGAGTCCAACGGCGAGAAGGACGAGACCACCGATGAGAAGCCCGTGCGCCCTTCGGATCCGGCTGCTGCCCAGGCCGTAGCCGTCGGATGCCGGCAGCGCGGGGAGCTTCTCCGGATCGATGCCCCTCTCGATGGCCGCGATCCGCTCCTTCCGGGCCAGCTCCTCGAGACGCGCCTGGCTGACGATGCGCACGATGGCCATGGAGATGCCGAAAACGATCGCGACGACGGGTACGACGATGGAGAAGAAGTCGTGCATGCCTTGGCTCCTTGGGTTGATGGATCCGCCGGGCGGCTCGGATCAGCTGCCCCTTTCAAGGACTTGGAGGGAGTCAGCCCCCGGCCAGGTTTCATGAAACCGGAGCCCGGCGACGTCCCGTCCAAGGCGAGGGTGGAGACCTCCCCCGAAGAGCGAGACTGGATCGCGCGGTGCCGCGCCGGCGACTCACGGGCCTACCGGGCCCTCGTGGAGCGCTACCAGGACCGCGCCTACGCCCTCGCGTACCGGATGGTGCGCAGCCGGTCCGACGCCGAGGAGATCGCGCAGGACGCGTTCATCCGGGCGTGGCGCGGGATGGCCGAGTTCCGGGGCGAGGCGTCGTTCATGACGTGGCTCTACCGCATCCTCGTGCGGCTGGCACTGGACCGGTCCGAGGTGTTGAAGACGCGTCGCGCGCGCGAGGTCCCGGTCGATGGTGGAGAGGAGCCCTCGACCACGCCCTCCGATGCGGGCCTCTCGCGGCGGATGGATCAGCTCCTCGGCGAGCTGCCGCCGCTGCAGCGCGCGGCACTCACGCTGTTCTACTACGAGGACCGTCCGGTCGCGGAGATCGCGCGAATGCTGGATCTGCCGGAGAACACGGTGAAGACCCACATGAGCCGCGGGCGCGCGGCGCTTCGCGAGGCGTACGAACGGGACGAACGGGTGATTCGTGGACGATAACGAGCGCTGGGCGGACGAAATGTTGCGGGCGAAGCCCGAAGCGATCCGGGCACCGGCGGGCTTCACCGACCGCGTGATGGCGCGGGTCACGGCTGCGGATCCGCGCCCCGTGCCAGCCTGGCTGCTCGCCGCGAGCGATCCGGTCGCCGCGGTCGGGCTCACCATCGCGCTCGTCCTCGCGCTCCTCGGGTCCTGGTGGCCGGAACGGCTCCTCGGCGGCGCGGCTCTCGTGGAGGCGTGGCTGTGGAACGGAGCGACCGATATCGCCAGGGATCTGGACCCCGCGATTCTCCTGACCCTGGTCGCGATGGGCGGCCTTCTCGTCCTCTTCGTGGCGTGGCGCACGTGGCGCGCGACCGAGCGCGCCCTGGTCCTCGCGCTCGCGGGCCGTCGCCGGTCGTAGCCCTTCGTACCCGGCCCTCCTCCGCCGGGTTATTCTCACGCCTTGACCTCCGCTCCGCGCGATAGCCGCTCGTTCCTGCTCGCCGCCAGCGTCGCGGCCATGGCCATGATCGCCTACCAGGTCGGCGCCAAGGCCACGCGGGACGCGTTCTTCCTGTCCGAGTATCCGGTCCGCTACCTCCCGGCGATGGTCGCGGTGACCTCGGCGGCGGCGCTCGCGCTCGCGTACGCGTCCACGCGGGCGCTCAGCGCGTGGGGGCCGGAACGCGTGATCCCCGCGGCGTTCTTCGCGAGCGGCGTTCTCATGCTCGCCGAGTGGGGCGTGTCCTTCGTCGCGCCCGGGCCCGCGTCGATCCTCCTCTACGCGCACTACGGCTGCCTGGGCGCGCTCCTCGTCTCCGGCTTCTGGCAGCTCATGAACGAGCGTTTCGATCCGCGCTCCGCCAAGCGGCAGCTGGGGCGGCTCACGGCCGCGGCGACGGTGGGTGGTCTCCTGGGCGGGCTCGTGGCGTCGCAGGTCGCCGGCGTGCTCCCGCTCACGACGATGATCCCGATCCTCGCGGGACTCCACTTCGTCTCGGCCGCCGCCATCGCGCGGGTCACGTCGACGTCGCATCCGATCTCGTCCCTACCGGGCACGGGAGTCCCGCGCGAGACCGAGCACCTGAATCCGCACGCGGTGGTGGCGAGGACGCCCTACATCCGGGGGCTCATCAATCTCGTCCTCCTCGCCACGATCAGTGAAGGGCTGATCGACCTCGTGCTCAAGGGGCGCGCGTCCCTGGCCATGAACGAACAGGGGCACCTGCTCCGTTTCTTCGCCTACTTCTACACGGCCACCTCGCTCGTGACGGTGCTCGTGCAGACGTCGCTCAGCCGCTGGCTCCTCGAGCGCCTCGGCCCGGCGCGATCCGCGGCCGCGCTTCCCGGAGGGGTGGCCATCGCCTCCGCGACGGCGGCTGCCATTCCCGGGCTCGGGGCGACCATCGCCGCGCGCACCGTCGAGACGGTGCTCTCGAACTCGCTCTTCCGCGCGGGCTACGAGGTGCTCTTCACTCCCGTCCCACAGCGGGAGAAGCGGGCGATCAAATCGCTCGCGGACGTCGGCACGGCGCGCGCCGGAGACATCATCGCGGCCGGACTCGCGCAGGCGGTTCTCCTCGTCGGCCCCATGGGGCAGCAGGGCACGGTGCTCCTCGTCATGGCCGCTTTGATCTCCGCCGTCGGATTCTTCATTGCGCTCGGGCTCCACCGTGGGTATCAGACCGCGCTGGCACGCGGCCTCGTCTCGCGGGCGGTGCAGCTCGACATCCAGGACGTGCAGGACTCGACCACCCGGTCCACGGTGCTCCAGACGCTGGGGCCGCTCGCGCTGAGCCAGATCCTCCAGATTCCGCGAACGAGCTCGGGCCCAGGCTCCACGGCGACGCTCCGCGTCGAGCCGGACGGCGAAGCCGCGGCCGAGCTCGCGCGCATCCGCGATCTCCACTCGCGCGACCCAGGGCGCGTGCGCCGCACGCTGACCGGAGTGCGGGTGGATGGAACGCTCGCGACGCACGTCATCCCGCTCCTGGCCTGGGACGACGTCGCATCGGACGCTCTCGGCGCGCTTCGCCGCGCGACGCCGGAGGCGATCGGCCCGCTCGAGGCCTCGCTCCTCGATCCCGAGATCGAGTTCACGATCCGCCGGCGCATTCCGCTCGTCCTCGCGACCTTTCAGGATGCGCGCGCCGTTCGGGCGCTCCTCGGAGGACTCCGCGATCCGCGGTTCGAGGTGCGCTACCGGTGCGGCCGCGGGCTCGCCCATCTCGCGGAGCTGGACGCCACGCTCTCGGTGCCGCCGGACGAGGCCTTCGCGGCCGTCCTCCGCGAGGTGCAGGCGGGCGCCGGGGTCTGGGAAAGCCGGAAAGTGCTCGACCGGATGGACGACGACTCGTGGTCTCCCGTCATGGACGAGGTGCTGAAGGAGCGCGCCAACCGGAGCCTCGAGCACGTCTTCACGCTGCTCGCGCTCGCGCTGCCGCGCCAGCCGCTCAAGATTGCGTTCAAGGGACTCCACACCACCGATCCGCTCCTGCGCGGCACCGCGCTCGAATATCTCGAGACCACGCTCCCGGTCGAGATTCGGAAAGCGCTCTGGCCTTACCTCGAGGACAACCGTACGCGCCGGGCCGGACCGACGCGCGCGGCCGAGCAGGTGCTGAACGACCTCCTCGATTCGAGCGCGTCGATCGTGATCCGGCTGGACGAGATCCGGCGCGAGGAACGGCGGGAGTGAGCCCGGGGGCCATGCGGCGCTGGGCCCTGCTCGCGCCTCCCCTCGCAGCGATCGCGCTCGCATGGCCGATGCTCCGGCTCGGCTACTTCTGGGACGACTACTACTTCCTCGCGCGCGCGCAGCAGGGCCTCGGGGCGTGTCTCGCGTACGTGCAGGGGGCCGCGTTCTACCGGCCGCTCACGCAGGGACTCTATTACCTCCCCCTCGCCTGGGCTGGCGATTCGGGCGCGCTCGCGGCACACCTCGCGAATCTGGTGATGCTCGCGATGTCGGCCTGGCTCCTCGCCACGGTGATCGCGCGCCACGCGGGCGCGCGCGCCGGGCTCCTCGCGGGATTCCTCTTCGCCGGCATCGCTCCCGCCGCGAGCCTCGTGGGCTGGGCGAGCGGCTCGCAGGACCTCGCGGCGATTCTCTTCTTCCTGATCGCGCTCGACCTTCACGATCGCGGTCAGACCGCGTGGGCGGTGATCGCGATGCTCCTGGCGCTCCTCTCCAAGGAAGCGATCGGCGCGGCGCTGCCCGTGCTCGTGCTGTGGGATCTCCTGCTCGGCCGGAAGCCGGCTCGCCTGCTCGTTCCCCTCCTCGCGTTCGGCGCGGCCGCGATCGCATGGGCCGCGCTCCATCCGGGCATCCGGCTCCTCGTGACCGGCCACCTGGGCGAGCAGCCCAGGAGCTACGTCGGCTTCCAGAACCAGGCGATGGTCTTCCTCGAGTGGAGGCGCTACTGGCGCGCGCTGTTCAACGCCCCGGCCACCGGACTCGCGACGCCGTGGCCCACGGACCGAATCGTCTACTCGGCCATCGCCTGGATCCTCGGCGTTCTTGGCCTCGTTCTGACGCACCGGGCGGGGCACGGCTCCGCGGGCGCGCTGACGCCGCGCCGCGCCATCCTGATCGGAGCGCTCCTCACGATTCCGGCGCTCCTCCTTCCATCGCTCCTGGTGCGGCGCTGGGCCGCGTACTTCGTCTGCATTCCCGCTCTCGGCACCTCGATCGCGCTGGGCGTGGTCCTCGCGCGCAGCGAGACCGCCGTCGCGTCGTTCGCGCTCGCCGTCTATCTCACGCTCGGGCTCTGGAGCCGAGGCGTGCACGATCCCAGCGGGAGTCTCCTCACCGAGCAGAGCTTCATCGACGGCGATCGGGCGACGCGCGACGTGGAGCGGCGACTTCGCGAGTTCTACCCCACACTGGAGCACAACACGCAGATCCTCGTCTCCGTGGCGGCGAGCGGCATGGCCGGAATTCACGGAACCCTGGTCGATGGGCAGGCGGCGCGGGTCTGGTACAACGACTCGACGATCCAGGTGCGCGATCCGGAACAGCGGATGGCGGGCGCGCCGCACGAGATCCTGCTCCGCATCACCGAGAAGCGGGACCTGGTGCAGATCGATCCCGACCTTCCGTCGGTCCGATCCAGCGGAGCGGAGCCCGACATGGCCGCGATCCGGGTCGTCATCGGGACCTACGCGCGCGCTGTCGCCGCCACGGGTGATCCCGATCGCGCGGTTCGCATGCTCCTCCGCCTCGCGAGAACGGAGCCTTACCGGCTCGTGGGCTCCCACGACCTGAGGCTCGCCGCGATGGTTCTCTTCGCGCGCGGGGACTCGCTCGGCGCACAGCAGATTCTGTGGTCGACGCCGGCGTTGCCGCGCGGCATCGCGATCGACGCGATCGCGCGCATCCTCTTGCAGCCCTCGCGGTCCCCCGCGCTCGACGCGCAGGCGTACCGCGTGTTCGACATCTCGCCGCGCGATCCCGACGCGCTTCGCTACTGGATGGCGGTGTTCTACGGGAGCGAATACTTCGCGCAGGCGAAGGAGATGGCGCGCCGGCTCCAGGAGGTGAGGCCGGGGGACAAGGAGAGCGCCGAGGTACTCGAGAAGCTCCGGACGTTCCGCGCCAAGCCCTTCGCGTTCGCGCGCTGACGCCGGGGTCGGCGGCTACTTCGCCACGTGCATCGTGGCGATCGGCGTCTCCTCGTGGAGCTTCGTGATGGGGGCCGAAGCGGGGCTGTGGACGCTCCACCAGGAGCAGGCCTTGTCCGCGGTCCAGCGCTCCGCGACCGGCACCGCCATGAGGAGGCGCTGCAGCTCCGTGGCCGTCTGCGGCCGATCCTCCGGCTTCTTCGCGAGACATCGGAGCAGAACCTGCTCCAGCTCGGCCGGAATGGGCACCTCGCTCAGCTCCGACGGCCGTTTGGGCGTCGACTGAATGTGGTGGAGCATCATCTTCACGGGCGTCTCGGCCTCGAACACGAGCCGCCCGGTGAGGAGCCAGTAGCCCACGCAGCCGAGCGCGTAGATATCGGCTCGATGATCGACCGCGTCGCCGAGGGCCATCTCCGGCGCCATGAACGCGGGCGTGCCCGTGGTCACGTCGGGGCTGGTCATGAGCACCGTGCCCGCACCCACCTCGGCATCCCGCGCCACCTTCACCAGGCCGAAGTCGAGCACCTTCGCGTAGTCCACCTGGAGCCCGAGCCGGCAGGCGAAGATGTTCGACGGCTTCACGTCGCGGTGGATGAGCCCGCGCGTGTGCGCTTCCGCGAGCGACTGGCAGGTGTGGCTCAGGAGGTGGATCGCGCGCTCCGGCGATACCGGTCCGAAGCGCTTGACCAGGGTCTCGAGATCGAACCCGTCGAGAAGCTCCATCACGTAGTAGAACGTGCCGTCGTCCGTGACCCCGAAGTCGTAGAGCACGATCGTGTGCGGCGACTTGAGGGAGGCCGCGGCCTGCGCCTCGCGACGGAAACGCTGGATCATGCCCTGCGCGGTGTTCATGTCGGCCGCGCCGAGCGACTCGGGGCGGATCAGCTTGATGGCGGCCGGGCGCGCGAGCATGCGATGCCGGGCGTGATAGACCTCGCCCATGCCGCCCTTCCCGATCAGCTCGCCGAGGAGGTAGCTCCCCAGCTCTCGCGCCTCGTTCACCTGCCGGCTCAGCCCCATGATGACCGCCGACGGGAGCATGGCGAGGCCCACGCAGATGTAGTTGGGGAGGAACGACCAGGTGAGGTAGAACGCGTCGTTCGGGATGGGCGCGCCCCGCATGGAAGCGATCCACACCGCGATCGGATCCATGGTCGCGATGATGAGCGAGGCCACGAGCGTCTTGATGGGCGGGGTGGGCACGACCGCGGGCTGGATCAGGATGATCATGCAGAGCCATGAGATCCGCCCTTCGCTGAAGTGCGGTTGTATGTTGGTGAGGAGCGCGACGAGCGCGGCCGTGAAGATCTGATACACGACCCCGATGTTGATGAGGGTGTGGGGGCGGAACGTGAAGCGACGGACCAGCAACAGGACGACGACCGCGGACCCCAATCCGGTCCACCCGATCACGTTCGCCGGGAACCGGTCCATCATGATCATCTCGCCCGTGTGGTGATGCCTGAGGACGCGCGCGATGAAGATGTCCATGATGAACGCGACGAGCCAGAGCGCGCCGACCGAGGCGATCATGATGCGCACGCGCTTGCACGCCTGGTTCAGGAGCTCGGGCGGCAGGGTGTGCCACCGGCTCCGGGACGTGGTCGACATCCCGGCCGGCGTGCCGAGCATGGGAGCCGCCATCGGCTTCTTCGACTTCGCCACCGTCGCTCCTCTCAGGATCGCGCTTCGCTCAGCGCTTCGAGCCTGGCCCAGGACGCTTCCACATCCGCTTTGAGGTGCTCGTATCGGGCGAGCAGATCCCGCGAGCGCGGAGGCTCAGCGTACACCTGCGGGTCGGCCAGCTGGGCCTCGAGGGCCTTGAGCTCGGCTTCCTTCCCCTCGATCTCGCGCTCCAGCCTCTCGATCTCCTGGGAGCGCTTCTTCGTCTCCGCGGTGCGGCGCTTGTCGTCCTTGCGCTCCTTCTCGTGCTCGGTCTTCTTGACGGCCTTCGCCGCGGGGTCGGACGAGGGCTGCGGAGCGCGGCCTTCCGTTTCCGCGAGCCGCGCCGCCTCGTAGTCGTCGTACCCGCCCGGGTAGAGCTCGACCCGTCCGTCCCTCACGGCGAGGATTCGCGTCGCGAGCCGGGCCATGAGCGAGCGATCGTGTGTCACGACCACCACCGCCCCCGGATACTGGGAGAGCGCCTCCTCGAGGACTTCCTTCCCCGCGAGATCGAGATGGTGCGTCGGCTCGTCGAGGAGGAGAAGATTCGTCGGCTGGAGCAGGAGTCGCGCGATCGCGACCCGCTGCCGCTCGCCGCCCGACAGGATGCGACAGTGCTTGAACACGTCGTCGCCCACGAAGAGGAAGTTTCCGAGGAGCGACCGGAGCCTCGGGCGCGCGTCGTCGGTCGCGACCTCGTCCACCGCCTCGAGCACCGTCAGCTTGCCGTCCAGGATCTCGGCCGCATGCTGCGCGAAGAAGGCCGGCCGTGCGGCCTGGTGGATCTCGCGCTCGCCGCGGCGCGGCTCGAGCTGCCCCGCGATCAGTCGAAGGAGCGTCGTCTTTCCGGCGCCGTTCGCCCCCACGATCGCCACCTTCTCCCCGCGCTCGATCTCGAAGGACGCGCCCGAGAAGACCTCCCGCTTGTCGTAACCGAAGGACGCGTCGTCGAGGCGGATGAGGGAGCGGCCGACGTGCGGCGGCGGCGGGAACGAGAACCGGATGCTTCGCGGCTTTCGCGGCAGGATGACTCGCCGGGTCTTGAGCCGCTGCGCCTGCTTCCGCTTGCTCTGCGCCTGCGCCGCCTTCGAGTTCTTGGCGCCGAACCGCTCGGCGAAGCGCTCGAGCTGCGCGATCTTCTTGTCGAGCTGGACGTTTTGCGCCTCGATGCGCTCGCGCCTTAGCTCGCGCTCCTCGAGATAACCAGTGAAGGACATCGGATACTCCGTCAGCACCTCGTGGGCCAGCTCCGTGATCTCGGTCGTCACGCGGTCGAGGAAGACGCGGTCGTGCGAGACCACCACGAGCCCGCCGTGGAAGTCCTCGAGGTAGTCCTCCAGCCACTCGAGCGCCGGAAGGTCGAGATGGTTCGTGGGCTCGTCGAGGAAGAGCAGCGTGGGATCGGTGAGGAGGAGCGCGGCGAGCGCGGCGCGCATGCGCCACCCGCCGGAGAACTCGGAGAGCGGACGGTCCTGGTCCGCGCGCGAGAAGCCGAGTCCGCCCAGGACCCGTCGCGCCTCGGGCTCGAGCGCGTGCTCGCCGTGGTGCTCCAGGTGGTGCTGCAGTTCGCCCGCGCGGTCGAGGAGCCGCTCCATCTCCGGGCCGGGCTCGAGCGTCGGGATCTCCTGGTAGAGGGCGTCCAGCTCCTCCCGCATCTCGATCAGATGGCGGTGCGCGTCGAGCGCGCGGTCGAGCACGGTCCCCTCGAACGTCTCGGCCGCCTCCTGCGGGAGATAGCCGAAGCGCGTCCCCTTCGAGACCACCCGCGTTCCCTTCTCGGGCGTGATCTCGCCGAGGATGATCTTGAGGAGCGTCGTCTTGCCCGCGCCGTTCGGGCCGACGAGGGCGACGCGGTCGCCCGGCCCCACGACCCAGTCCACGTCTTCGAACAGGGTGCGCGTGCCGATGGAGTAGCCGATGCCGTTCAGTCGGATCAAGGAATGTCCCGTGGGGATCGAGCGAATGTCGCGTGCCGGACCGAGCAGGAAAGAATAAGCGGTCCGTGACATTCCTTCCACTCCAGGGACGAGGCTCCCTGGCCGTCGCGTCTAGGCGACGTAGACCGTCTTGATGTTCACGAACTCCCGGATACCGAACGAGGACAGCTCCCGCCCGTAGCCGGAATCCTTGATCCCGCCGAACGGCAGCCGCGGATCGGACCGGACGAACGCATTCACGAAGCAGGCGCCCGCCTCCAGTTCCTCCGCCGCGATGCGCTCCCCCCGCGCGCGATCCTTCGTGAACACGGCCGCCCCCAGTCCGAACGGACTGTCGTTCGCGATCCGGATCGCGTCGGCTTCGCTCTCGGCCACGATCACCGCGGCCACGGGCCCGAACGTCTCCTCGTCGTACGCAGGCATGCCGGGACGCACCGAGGTGAGGACCGTCGGCGGATAGAAAGCTCCGGCGTCCCGTGGAACGACGCCGCCCAGCGCGCGCACCGCGCCACGCCGGACGCTCTCCGTGACCTGCGCGTGGAGCTGGTCCCTCAGGTCCCGGCGCGCGAGTGGGCCGAGATCGACGCCCGGCTCGGTGGGCAGTCCCAGCGTCTTCTCGCGCATGAGATCCACCATGCGCTCCGTGAACGCGCGCTCGAGCGGACGCACCACGATGAAGCGCTTGGCCGCGATGCAGCTCTGACCGGCGTTGATGAGCCGCGACGCCACGCAGGTCTCGACGGTGGGACCCAGGTCCGCGTCTTCCAGCACGACGTAGGGGTCGCTCCCCCCCAGCTCGAGCACGCATTTCTTGAGCATGCGTCCCGCCGCGCGCGCGACCGATCGCCCCGCCGCGGAGCTGCCGGTGAGCGAGACCGCGCGCACGAGCGGCATCTCGATCACGCGCGCCACCTGCTCCCCGGGCACGAGGAGCACGCCGAACAGCCCCTCGGGAAAGCCCGCGTCGCGCATGATGTCGCCGATCGCGAGTGCGCACCCGGTCACGTTGGACGCGTGCTTGAGCACGCACGCGTTCCCCGCCATCAGCGTGGGCGCCGCGAAGCGGAAGACCTGCCAGAAGGGGAAATTCCAGGGCATCACGCCGAGCACGACGCCGAGCGGCTGGAACGCGGCGTAGCTCTTCGCCGCGTCGCTCGGCATCGCCTCGGGGACCAGGAACGAGTGCGCGTGTTCCGCGTAGTGGCGGCAGACCCAGGCGCACTTCTCCGCCTCGGAGATGCCCTGCGCGATGGGCTTGCCCATCTCGCGCGCCATCAGGAGAGCGAGCGCATCCTTGCGCTCCTCGAGGAGCGCGGCGGCCCGTTGCATCGGCCTGGCCCGCTCGGCAACGTCGAGCCGCCGCCAGGTTTGAAAGCCCCGGTCCGCTTGCTCGACCACACGCAAGACCTCGGCCGGGGACATGACCTCGTAAGTGGCTACCGTCTCACCCGTTGCCGGGTTGGTGCTCGTGATCACTCAGCCCTCGAACCGGACCCCTTGGCGGGGCGTGGATGAGCCCTACGGGATTCGCCGGAAGCGTCGATCTCGCAATCGACTCAGTTGATGAACCAGCCGCACCGCTCTGGCATCATAGTCGGCCCGGCAAGGGCGGTTGTCCTTTTCACTCCCCCGGACCGCGCCGCCACGGCGAACGAAGAAGCGCCACGGCTGGGCCGCCATCCAAACAATCCTAGACGCCACCGAGACGAGGATCATGTCCGATTTCGACCTACAAGGCCTGAACACGCTGAGCCTCCCGTTCGTGGAGGCCCTCTATACCGAGTTCCTCCGGGATCCGGAGTCGGTTTCCGAGGCATGGCGGCAGTATTTCGAGTCGCTCGCGCCGGAGGCCAACGGCTTCGCGTCGCGTCCCCAGCTCGACCCTTCGTTCCCGCCTCAGCGGCTCTTCGGTCGCGCCACCACGCGCGCGGAGTCGAACGGGGATGACATGATCGGTGTTTTCGTCTCGCGCGGCCCCGCGAAGGGGGCGCCGGCGACGCCCGCGGGCCAGGAGGGGACCGCGGAATTCGCAAGGGGCGCGGAAGCGCTCTTCCGCAGCTACCGTGCGCGCGGACATCTCATCGCCAAGGTCGACCCGCTCGGCGCGCCGCGTCCCATGCCGCGCGACCTCGAGCCGTCCTTCTTCGGCTTCACCGAGGCCGATCTCGACCGGACGATCGCGGATCCCATCTCGGACGGCGCGCCGATCCCCATGCGGCAGATCCTCGAGCGGTTGAAGCGGACCTACTGCGGCTCGGTGGGCGCGCACTACCTCCATATCGAAGACACGTCCATCCGCGACTGGCTCCAGCACCGGATGGAGCGCTCGGAGAATCACGCCCGTCTCTCGCGCGAGGAGCAGGTGAAGACGCTCCGCCGGCTCACCGAGGCGCAGGTGTTCGAGGATTTCATCCAGAAGAAGTACATCGGATCGAAGAGCTTCTCCCTCGAAGGCTCCGAGTCCCTGATCCCCCTCCTCGACCTCGCGATCGAGACCGCCTCGAGCCAGGGACAGAGCGAGATCGTGATCGGCATGGCGCACCGTGGCCGGCTCAACGTGCTCGCGAACGTCATGGGGAAGGCGCCCCGCCACATCTTCCGCGAGTTCGAGGACGCCGATCCCGAGATGTACGTCGGGAAGGGCGACGTGAAGTATCACCTCGGCTACAGCGCCGATGTCGACCTGGCGAGCGGGCGGGCGATGCACCTCTCCCTCTGCTACAACCCGAGCCACCTCGAGTACGTCGACCCCGTCGCGGTCGGACGCATGCGCGCCAAGCAGGATCGAGTGGGCGATCGCACGGGCGACAAGGGCATGGTGCTCCTGCTCCACGGCGACGCCGCGTTCGCGGGCGAGGGCGTGGTGCAGGAAGTGCTCAACATGAGCCAGCTCGCCGGCTATCGGACCGGCGGCACGCTCCACGTCATCGTGAACAACCAGATCGGATTCACCACGCTTCCGAACGAGGGCCGGTCGACGGTGTACGCGACCGACATCGCCCGGATGCTGCAGGTGCCGATCTTCCATGTGAACGGGGAGGACCTGGAGGCCGTGGTGTACGTGACGCGCCTCGCGATGGAGTTCCGTCGCCAGTTTCATCGGGACGTCGTGATCGATCTCTACGGCTATCGCCGTCACGGGCACAACGAGGGGGACGAGCCCGCGTTCACGCAGCCGGCCCTCTATCGCGAGATCGCGGCGCGGGCACCGGTTCACGAGCGCTATCGGGACGAGCTGATCGCCCTGGGCCGCGTGACGCGCGAGGAAGCCGACGGCTTCGCGCGGGCCAAGCGCGCGTTCCTGGAGGAAGAGCTGGCGCACGCCCGGAACGGCGGCGCGCGTCCGACGATCGAATCGCTGACCGAGGCGTGGACCGATTACAAGGGCGGACCGGATACCGACGTGCCCGAGCCCGAGACCGGCATCGCGCTGGAGCGCGCGGCCTCGATCCTCGAAACGCAGGCGAGGGTTCCCGAAGGATTCCGCCCGCATCCAAAGTCGAGGAAGGGACTCGAGCTGCGGCGTCAGATGGCGCGCGGCGAGAAGCCCCTGGACTGGGCCGCCGCGGAATCGGTCGCGTTCGGGAGCCTCGCGCTCGAAGGAGCGCGGGTGCGCCTGTCCGGACAGGACAGCCTCCGCGGCACGTTCAGCCAGCGGCACGCGGGACTGTTCGACGCGGAGAACGGGGCCCCCTACGTGGCGCTCCAGCATCTGTCCCAGGACCAGGCGCCGATCGACATCATCAACAGCCCGCTCAGCGAGGCGGGGGTGCTCGGCTTCGAGTACGGCTACAGCCTCGAGTGTCCGGCCGGCCTCACGCTCTGGGAAGCGCAGTTCGGCGACTTCGTGAACGCGGCCCAGGTGATCATCGATCAGTTCTTGGTGAGCGGCGAGCAGAAGTGGCGCCGGCTCTCGGGACTCGTGCTCCTCCTGCCTCACGGCATGGAGGGACAGGGTTCCGAGCATTCGAGCGCGCGCCTCGAGCGCTTCCTCCAGCTCTCGGCGAAGGACAACATCCAGGTCGTCTATCCCTCGACGCCGGCGCAGTACTTCCACGTGCTCCGGCGACAGGTGGTGCGGCCGTGGCGAAAGCCGCTCGTCGTGATGACGCCGAAGAGCCTCCTCCGCAACCCCGCGTGCGTCTCGCCGATCGCCGATCTCACGCGCGGCAAGTTCGAGCGCGTGATTCCCGATCCCACCGTGAAGCCGGCCGACGCGACGCGGATCCTCCTCTGCTCCGGCAAGATCTACTACGAGCTCGTCGCGAAGCGGGAGTCGTTGAAGCGGAGCGACGTCGCGATCGCGCGCGTCGAGCAGCTCTATCCGCTCGACCTGAGCGCGCTCGAGCCTGTGGTTGAGGGGGCGCGCGAGGGAGCGCCGGTCGTCTGGGTCCAGGAAGAGGCGGAGAACATGGGCGCCTGGAGCTACGTGCTCGCGCGATTCGGCACGTCCTTGTTCGGACATCCACTCAGCGGCATCACGCGTCCCGAAGCCGCGACGCCCGCCAGCGGCGCCCTGAGCAGCCACCGCATGGAGCAGGAGCGGCTCCTCACGGCCGCGTTCGACGTGGCATAATCATGGGCCCGGCCGATGCGGCCGTTCCCACAAACGTTTCCGAGGAGACACGGATGGCGGTCGAGCTGCGCGTTCCCGAGGTCGGCGAGTCGATCACCGAGGTGCAGATCGGCACCTGGCTGAAGAATGAAGGGGACGCGGTCGAGCGCGATGAAGCGCTCGTCGAGATCGAGTCCGACAAGGCGACGCTGGAGCTTCCCGCGCCCGTGTCGGGCACGCTCTCGCAGGTGCTGAAGAAGAAGGGCGAGTCGGCCAAGATCGGCGATCTCATCGCGACGATCGGCGAGGGGAAGGTCGACGGAGCGAAGAAGGCTCCGGCCAAGGCGGCGCACGAGCCGGCGCCGGCCGCGCCCGCCAGGAGCGAGCCCGCCAAGCCGGCGTCGGCCGCGCCTCGATCCGCCAAGCCTGCGCCGCCTGCCGCATCCCCGCGCTCATCCGCCGCGCCTCCGATGCGTGGCGAGCCGCGCGTCATGCCCTCCGCGCGCCGAGAGCTCGCGCAGCAGGGACTCGACGCGAGCGACGTCCAGGGGACCGGCCCGGGCGGGCGCGTGCTCAAAGAGGACGTCCTCGAGCACATGACGCGAAAGCCCGCGCCCTCCGCACCGCCCAGGCCCGCCGCGGCGGTCCCCGCGTGGACGCCGCCGCCCGACACGGGCGAGCGCATCGAGGAAGCGGTGCCGATGAGCCCCATGCGGCTCCGGATCGCGCAGCGGCTCAAGGAGGCGCAGAACACCGCGGCGCTCCTCACCACGTTCAACGAGATCGACATGACCCAGGTCATCGCGGTGCGCGAGGAGCTGCGCGAGGCGTTCCTGGAGCGCTTCCAGGTGAAGCTCGGGTTCATGTCCTTCTTCGTGAAGGCGGCCATCGACGCGCTCATGAAGTATCCACAGGTCAATGCCGAGATCCGCGACAAGGAAGTGCTCTACCGCAACTACTACGACATCGGAATCGCGGTCGGCGGCGGGAAGGGGCTCGTGGTGCCGGTGCTCCGCGGCGCGGAGCGGCTGAGCTTCGCCGAGATCGAGCTCCAGATCGCCGATTTCGGCGCGCGGGCGCGGGACAACAAGCTGCACCTGGACGAGCTCAAGGGGGGCACCTTCACCGTGTCGAACGGCGGCGTCTACGGCTCGCTTCTCTCCACCCCGATCATCAATCCGCCGCAGAGCGGCATCCTCGGGCTCCACGCCATCCAGAAGCGCCCGGTCGTCGTGGACGATCAGATCGTGATCCGCTCCATGATGTACGTGGCGCTCACGTACGACCACCGCATCGTGGACGGCCGCGAGTCCGTGGCCTTCCTGAAGCACATCAAGGAGCTGGTGGAGCGGCCGACCCGCATGCTGCTCGGGATCTGAGATGGCCGACGCATCGCACGACCTGGTCGTCATCGGCGCGGGGCCGGGAGGCTACGTCGCCGCCATCCGCGCCGCACAGCTCGGGCTCTCCGTCGGCTGCGTGGAGCTGGAGGAGGCGCTCGGCGGCACGTGTCTCCGGATCGGCTGCATCCCGAGCAAGGCCCTGCTCGAGTCGAGCGAGCGGTATCACGAGACCAAGGACGCGCTCGCCGTGCACGGCGTGAAGGTGGGCCAGGTCGAGCTCGACCTCCCCACCATGCTGAAGCGGAAGGACGAGGTCGTCCGCGGCCGCACGCAGGGCGTCGACTTCCTCTTCAAGAAGAACAAGATCACCCGCTACAAGGGCGTCGGCACCATCGACGGACCCGGACGCGTGCGCGTGAAGAGCGGCCCCCAGACCACGACGCTCGCGGCCAAGGACATCCTCATCGCCACCGGGAGCAAACCCGCGTCGCTGCCGGGCGTGGAGTGGAGCGGCGACAAGATCGGCTCGAGCACGGATGCGCTCGCTTACACCTCGGTGCCAAAGCATCTCGTCGTCATCGGCGCCGGCTACATCGGGCTCGAGCTCGGCTCGGTCTGGCTCCGGCTCGGCGCCGAGGTCACCGTCGTCGAGTACCTCGACCGCATCCTTCCGGGGATGGATTCGGAGATCGCGCGGGAGGGACAGAAGCTCCTCGAGCGCCAGGGAATGGAGATCCGTCTCCAGCAGAAGGTCGTGGGCGCGAAGGTGAAGGGAAAGGACTGCGTCGTCGAGTGCGAGGGGCAGGAGCCGATCAAGGCCGACCGGGTCCTCGTCGCCGTGGGACGCGCGCCCAACACGGAAGGGCTCGGCCTCGCGTCGGTTGGCGTCCAGGTCGACGAGCGCGGCCGCGTTCCGGTGGATGGGCACTACCAGGCGGCCGAGGGCGTCTACGCCATCGGGGACGTGATCGGCGGCGCGATGCTCGCGCACAAGGCGGAAGAGGAAGGAGTCGCCTGCGTGGAGGGGATCGTCACCGGCTACGGCCACGTCAACTACGACGCGATCCCCGGCGTGGTCTACACGCAGCCCGAGATCGCCGCGGTCGGCCGCTCCGAGGACGAGCTGAAGACCGAGGGCGTGGCGTACCGGAGGGGCGTCTTCTTCTTCCGCGCGAACGCGCGCGCCCATGCGCTGGGCCAGATCGACGGCCGGGTGAAGGTGCTCGCGGATGCGGCCACCGACCGGATCCTCGGCGTCCACATCATCGGGCCGCGCGCCGGCGACATGATCGCCGAGGCCGTCGCGGCGATGGAGTTCGGCGCGACGTCCGAAGACGTCGCGCGCACCTGCCACGCACATCCCACCCTGGCGGAAGCGCTCAAGGAAGCCGCGCTGGCCGTCGACGGCCGCGCCATCCACAGCTAGTCGCACTTCGAACCACGACTAGGTGTCGAATCCAATCTTGAGCAGGAGCGCGCCCCATCGTGGATCGGAGCGAAGGCTTCGAACGTGAAGGCTCGCTTTCATGCTGGCGAGCCCGCCGTCGTGTTGCTGGTACGCGCGCTCCAGCCACTCGAACGCCGCGTCCGTCGCCCCCTGCACGGCGTGAACCTCGGCGATCTGGTAGGCCGAATCGTCGGCGTACTTTTCCTCGAGCAACGACAGCATTCGCTTCGACTCCTCAGTCCGGCCTTCCTGATGATGGATGATCGCGAGGGCCCAGACACGATAGACCTCCATGGGCTCCTCGTTCGCCGCGGCCATAGCCTCTTGGCCGCGCCCCATGGCGCGGAGCGTGTACGCGAGCAGCGTCCTCGCTCCCACCCGCAGAGGCGCCAGCTCGATGGCTTTCCGGAGCATGCGCTCCGCATCCTCGTACTGTCCCGTGAGGTAATGGGAGTATCCCAGATTGTTGTACGCCGCCGTGCTCAACGGATCTCCGGCCAGGGATCGCGTGTAATACTCGATCGCTTGATACGGGCGATCGAGGCACACCGCAAGTGTCCCGGCTCTGCGGAGATTTCCAGACGACTCCGGGTCCAGATCGAGCGCTCTCAGGAACGACGCCTCGGCCGCGGCCCAGTTCCGTTCGTAGTGCATGAGCAGCCAGCCCAGGAGGCCGTGCGCTTCGGGGAGCTCCGGATCCAGCTCGAGCGCTCGTTCCGCAGCCTCGCGAGCCGGACGCAGGCCCTCCTCGATCGACATCCATCCAAAGTTCATCTGAAGAGTGCGCCCACGGCAGAGCTCGCACCAGAGCGCTGGATGCGTTCGATCGCGCTCCAGGCCTTGCATGACGCATTCGATACCCTTCGCCGCGTCCTCGAGCGTCACGCGGTCGAGGTGGTAGCGCGCCTGCATGAGAAGCCGGTGGACCTCGGGATCCATGCCTCGACCCCGGACCGCCTCGGCAATCTCCGCCCTCGCCCGGGCGGGATCTCGGTCCATGCCCACGAGGCGCCCGCGAAGCTCGGTGACGACGCGCTGCGCGATGTCGTCCTGGACGGCGAAGACGTCGTCCCACGTTCGATCGTAGCTCTCGGACCAGAGCGCATCGCCTTCGGGCACCTTCACCAGGCGGACCGACACGCGAAGCCGCTGCCCCTGTTTCACGACGCTTCCCTCCAGCAGAGCCGCCACCTGGAGCTTGTCGCCGATCACGGCGAGATCCTCGTTCTTGCCCTTGAACTGGAAGGATGCGGTCCGCGCGATCACGCGCAACCCCTGGATCTTCGAGAGCACCATCACCAGCTCGTCGGCGAGCCCGTCCGAGAAGTAGTCCGTCGACTCGTCCGGGCTCCTGTTGAGGAACGGCAGGACGGCGATCGAGGGACGGCCGGCGAGGTCGAGCCGCGCACCCGTCGGATGCAGAATGGATTCGAGGCCGGCGCGCATCCGCGAGGCCGAGAGTCGAACGGGACTCGCCTCGTCCAGGCTCGCACGGATGAGATCGAGGAGCGCCGCCGGCGCGTCTCGGTTGAGATCGGGAAGCTCGATCTCCGGCGCCCGCGCCGATTCCATCTCGAGGCCCTGGAGCGTGAGCGCCTTGAAGGGCGCGCGGCCGGTGAGGGCCCAGAGGAGCGTCACCCCGACGGCGTAGAGATCGGTCCGGAAGGTGGGCGTGCCGCCCCGGAGAAGGCTCGGCGCCATGAAGAGCGGCGTGCCCCAGCCGTGCTTCATCTCGTTCGGATCGAGCAGGCGGCGACGCATGCCCAGTCCGAAGTCGGCGAGTACGGCCCGGCTGTCGGCTTCCATCACGACGTTGGCCGGCTTGATGTCCCGGTGGACGAGACCCGCATGCTCCAGCGCTTCGAGCGCCGAGCACAGCTCGGAACCGATGCGAACGACGTCGCGCCAGGGCATCGGCCCTTTCTCCTCGAGAACCGTGGCGAGGCTTGGACCGCGGAGGTACTCCATCCACAGCCCCGGCCGGCCGTCGAATTCCGCGACTCCGTATACGGCCGCCACGCCCGGGTGCCGGATGCGTGCGAGGGCTCGCGCCTCATCGAGAAGTGCCTGAGGGTCTCCCCCGCTCGCCTCGACGCGCTCCCGGAGGAACTTGACGGCCACATCGCGGCGCAGCGCCGGATCCCAAGCTCGCCATACTTCGCCGAACGTGCCGGCGCCCAGGCGGTCGAGGAGCGCGAACTCGCCCCAGCGTGGAGCACTCGTGAACGGGGAGGGTGGCGAGCCCGTGGAATCGGACACGGCTCGCGTCTCGTTGAGCGCGGAATCAGTCCTCGGGCTGGAATCGCGGGGCGATCCCGGCGGGACCGGGGAATCGCTGACGGGCATCTCCTGGCGGGGAGGAGTTCGCTTCGAGCTGGCCCTGACGCACCACGATTCTAGACGCGCCGGGACCTAAAAGCGAGGGGGCCCGCCCCGGTGAGGGGGCGGGCCCATACTGGCCGGAGCGGCGTGCGCGGGGAAACGTGCGCTCGCGAGGCTTACCGACCGAGGCTGAAGTTCACGCCGCCGAGCAGACCGAACTGGTCTCGATCGGCGAGGACGCCGCGGGCTTCCACGAACAAGTTGCTGGTGCCGCCGGTCGGGAAAAGAACACCACCGAAGTAGTTCATCCCGACGTCGGTACCCGGATCATCCGGCCCGTCCTGTGAATAAGCATGAATCCCGAGGCCGGCGCCCACGTACGGGCTCACATGGCCGGCGGGACTGAAGTGGTACATCGCGTCGACGTTCGGATTCACGTCGCTCAAGCCATCCTGCTTCCAGTAGAGCAAGCTCGGCATGATGTGAAAGCGGGTCCCTGCCTGCTCAAAATCGAGACCGCCGCCCACGTTCAGCGTGTTGTCCACGCCTTCCGGATCCGTGAAGCCGACCCGGGGGCCAATACCGACCAGATGGAACGCGTTCGCGGGATGCGGAAGCGCGAGTGCCATGAGGATGGCCGCCATCATGAGCGTCGTCGCCATCACGAGAAATCGTTTCGAATTAGGATTCATCGGGTTCATATAGGTCCCCCCTCATCAGAAGCCGATCGCCACACCGGCCGTCAGACTCCAGAAATCGGGATTGAATTTGCTGGGAATCAAGTGCGACTCCTGGTCCTGCATGAAGACATAGCGGCCGTTCATGTCGAGGTTCGCGTGAGGCACCAGTGGAACCCGCACACCACCTCCAACGTGCACTCCGAAGTCCTGATGTGTGGTGTCGTTGATGCCAGTGCCGTCCGAGTAATCGAACGTGGTCTGGTACCAGCCCACGCCAGCGCCCGCATAGAGAGCCGGGACGGGAGCGAGCCACAGCGAAGCGGTCACCGGCCACTGCCGCAGCTTGAGATCGCCGTTGTAGAGCGTCTCCTGGCGGTACTGGATGCCGACTTCCGTCTTCACCACGCCCGGGATGAGCGAGCCGCGAAGAGCGAGCCCGACCAATGATTTGGCTTCGTCACTGTCGACGGAGCGTGTGAGTCCGACGGACGGAATGATCTCGCCGGCCAGAGCCCGTCCCATGGGGGCCACGAGGAGCGACGCCGTGAGGGCCGGTCCAAGGAGCAGGGCCGCGAAGCGCCCGCTGCGTATGCGTAGTTGTCCGTTCATCGAGACCTCCTTCCTCCGGAATGTTCCGGGATTCACAGTGGGCTATATCAAGGGACGTGCCACGGTGCGAGGGGAAGGCGCGCGAGGAGACGTTAGCTACTGCGGAATAACGATTTAGAGGATGGCCAGGGTGGGGCCGGATCAGGTGGAGGCCATGAATTTCCGGCTCTTCCTGGATTGTGATTTGTTCTTTAGGGGGTCCCGAAACGGGATGATCGAAACGGCACGGAGGAGCTCGAGGAGACCTACTTCAGCATGATGAGCTTCTTGGAATCCGCTCCGGTCCTGGTTTCGAGCCTGTAGAAGTAGACGCCGCTCCCGAGATGCTCGCCGTAGTCATTCGTGCCGTCCCAGCGCACACGGTAGCTGCCCGCCGCGACCTGCTTGTTGACCAGCGTCCGCACGAGCGCCCCCTGCACGTTATAGATCCGGATCGTGACGGGTCCGGACTGCGCCACGGAATACCGGATGACGGTCTCGGGATTGAATGGGTTCGGAGCGTTCTGATAGAGAACGTCCAAGCCAGTCGGCGCGGGCGCCTGGTCGTCCTCGATCGCGGTCGCGAAGTAGCAGGCCGGGATCTGGAAGTAGGTGAGCATGATGTCCTTGATGGCACGCAGGCGCTCGCCCGATTCCTCGATGTTGTTGTAGTTGAACGCCCAGAACAGATTTCGGGAGCTGTCGGAGCCGAAGGACACGTACTTCGTGGCGAAGCGCGTTCCCGCC
>Ga0068859_100001893_pt1 | contig 21322 bp, 6 predicted proteins | sample KBSSwiS22_FD_66585 | JGI IMG/M metagenome (GOLD analysis project Ga0068859, IMG submission 66585) | Switchgrass rhizosphere microbial communities from Kellogg Biological Station, Michigan, USA - KBS Switchgrass S2-2 | ecosystem: Host-associated > Plants > Roots > Rhizosphere > Soil ...
TCTCGCGGGCCATCTCGCAACGGTGGAAACATACACGTCCATCCGGAAATTCCATTCATCACCATTCGACCAAGAATCTTGCGACCCAATAACCAGTCAATTTCGCGGCTCCTCTGGAAATCAGAGACGCTGTTTTTCGGGAGTTGATAAGGATCTCTCCCGCGGCGAATTACATCGAGGAACTTGTCGCCGGTCCGGGAGGGTTGCTTTCGCGAGGATTGCTCTGGGCTTTGCCCTCGTCTGTTTTATAGTGCTGCCCGCAATCGCACTTTCAGGGCTCGCCTTATCAGTTAGACGTGAACGACTCTCACGACCTCCACAAACACGCGTCCCTCAGCTTGTTGGCCTCGATTACAAGACAGCCGAAACCACACTTCACAACTCGAAGCTCAACATCCGTGTCCTGGCCCATCGTTACGATCCCCCGGTTGAACCTGACAGGGTTCTCTTTCAAACGCCCCAAGCTGGTGAATCTGTAGACTGCGGAACAGTCGTCGGAGTAACGATAAGCAGCGAAGATCCTTTCAAGAAGAAGTCATCACCATAAATGTAATGTTTATTGTGGTGTTGTGCGAGATTACCAATATCAATCAAAATACCTCCTGCTGGCACGCGGAAGGAACGTGTTCTCGGAGCTTCGTTCCTGGATCACATTCTCGTGTTTTTTTTAGCTGTCTATTGTGAGGTGGAGTTTCGATGCCGTTACCTGGTGGCCCCGCAGATAAGTTTGGCAATTCTTTTGAAGGACGTTGGACTGTATGGCAAATGATTGACCTCATGGCCGAGCGGGCCGACTCGATCCGTTTGGAGCCGCCCGGTGATGAAGGGCAGGGCATTGAGTTTTGGGTCCGTCGCGGGTCAGACCGCGAGTATCACCAAATAAAACGACGAGAAAGACTACGTGCGGAGATAATGAAGCTCGGCATCGCGCTATTCGTAGCGCTTGTCGCTCTTATTGGCGGTGCTCAGGATCAGCTTGCCAAGCTGGATGTGCTCCAGGGGTTACTGGCTGTTTTCGTAATGGGATTTGGCGCAAACGTGGTCAAGGATTTGATCACACAAAAATCTCAACCAGTAAAAGAAACACCATAACAACTCGTAGCCAGGCACGTAATCAATCGGCGGCGTAGTGACAGACGATGAAGACGTCTTCAATTGCGTCTGCATTCAAGCGCTGATGCGTCGCTGCCTCGCGTCGCAATCCTTGCGCTATCCGTCTAATATCATCATCGCTTGCCATTAACGTCAGTGTTGCCGGCAACGTGAGCGGTGCTCTACCAGGCAGTGACACGTGCGGCAGGCCACCAAAGATCTCGGGAGCGCTGATTAGCTCCCCGGTCTCGGCGGCTCCTCCCGGCCGAGTCAGAGAAATACGCAGGGCGTCGCCGCTCGAGTATTCCTGACTGTAGGTCTGAACTGACGTCGACGCAGGATCTCTTCCGTCTTTCAAATTCAAGAATAGCTCTACCTGATTAACCGTAATTCTCTGGCCCTGGAAGTGGAAGGGAAACTGTTCGGGTTTTAGATCGAGAGTTAAAGTCTGGCCCCTTGCCGCTTCATCCGGATGCAGAAAACGGTGCCACTCATTAACGAACTCGTGTCGCGCGCTGAACAACCGTGTGCCCGTTCGCGGGCGAGGTGGCGTCGGATTAATGATCGCCAACTTCGCCTGGCGCTTCAACTCCTCGCCGCCGTCTCTAGCCGTGTACTTCAAATGCATAACCACGTCAGAGATCGTGTTGAAGTCAAACCGATTACATTCCCTGGGCATCTCGATACGCCAATGGCTGATGGCGCCCCAGCACTCGAATGGCAGGTAGCGCTCGTCGCGAAAGTTCAAGTCAAACACACCACTGTCGTTTTGCGCGTGACTGATGGCGATTGACTGTTCCGCCGGAAAACCGGCCACAAAACGATCGTCTTCTTCCCTCTCAGCATAGGGCGAGGCCGGCTCCCTCCGGATGCGAGTCTTACTACTGACGAGCGTCAACGTGCAGTTAATGCCGCTATATGGCCCGACCACGCAAGGGATGGTCAGGCTCACGGACTTAATCCGTCGCATGTATTGACCCGGATAATCGATGTCAAATAACTCTTCCGACAAATTGAACTCCGCGGCGCCCGTTTCTCGCAATCGGAGCAGCGCCAGTGGATCCAGCGTTAGCAGCGAAATGTTCCTGGTGATCTCATACTCGCGTTTGTTCTGATCGAGATAAGCCATCTCCAATCTCGTCAGGTCGAGATGTAAGCGCTCACCCGCAAGCAGGCCCTTCTTGAGACTGTCCCAGTAGCCAAACTGGATAAAGCTCGAGGCGGTTAACCCGCGTTCGAATTGATAGGTGCGCTCCGCGCGTTTGGCGATGTCATAAGCCATTTGATACGACTGGAAGTAAAGCGCTGAGATTTGTGAAGACATCCAGTCGTAGAGCTCGCGGTTCGTGAACTTCGAGCGCATGTATTCATCCACCGCTTTGGCATTCTCAATCTGAAGTTCGTGGATTTCCAACTCTCGCTTCGCAATGTCTCTTCGAATAGTAGCGGCGGCGATCTGTTTCGCGATCTGATCGAGTTCCTTGTTGGCGAGATTCTCCTGATGTTTCCATTCCTCCCAGCGCCGGTTGTAGCCTCCTACGATGGAGGCCATGGTGGCGTCGTGTGTGTAGTGATTGCTAATCATCTGGATAACGCCTGCCGCTGCCTGCAGTGCGCTGCCCAGGTTTTGGCCTCCGAATGATACTGTCGTAAGGGGGCTGGCCGCCCATCCGGCAACGCCGACATCGAAAAGGGGAATTAAATGGGCGGCGGAAACGCTAGCCTGTATACCCTGGGCTATCTCATTAAGAACGTGCGCGATACCCAGGTTATCCATGTACGCCTGCTCGTTGGGATTAATACGCGCAATGTTCTGATAGAAGTCGCGTCTTGCCGAGATAACCTCTTGAGACCGCTGTAGTCCTTCCAACGTTCGCTCAGCTTCTTCGATCTGCGCGCGTTTTACTTCGCCCACTGCTTCAAGCAAGCGAATCTCATGAGTGGATCGCAGCGCACTGAGTGCTTCCGCATCACGCTTCTCGAGTGCCGGCAGCATCGCGGCGCCAAGCGATTTGACTTCGGCACACAGCTCATGGGCCTTCTGCACCATCACGTGGAAGCGATAGGCAGGAAGCGCCACATTGACGTCACTGAGAACAGTGCTCAAGTCGAGCCCGGCAGCTCTTGCTCGCACCAGCAGCGCGGGATCGAGGGGAGGCTCAAACAAAGGAAGTTGGCGCACTACACCTTCGATGTTCATGCAATGGCGAATCTTGAACAGACGATCCGCGACCAAATCCCAATAACCCAGCAGCTTGTCGTTCGGGGGAACACAGAAATAGAAGGTGGCGCCGAGCGTGGCTCCGCCCGGAGTGCCTCCATTACGTCTGGGTCGAAGCGGAACACAACGTCGCGGTGCGATTGCGTTCTCAGTCTGCACCAGCGCGTTAGAGAAGAGATCCAGATCGTGCCGCAGGTCAGCGTAAGTTTTTGGTCTTACTTTCTCGCGAGGTGGAATAGCTTCGGGACGCGGCCCCAGCATGAGATAAGCAAGCACGTACAACTGGGTCGCCTGATTGATAGATTCGATCGTATCCTGCCGGAACAACTGATCTCCCCAGCCAATCAAATTATCTATGTATTTCATCACCACGGTCTTCTGGTAAGCGGTAATGCGCATCCGCGCAATGAGATGGGGATTAAACGGATTATCTTGCCACTCTCTGATCGTGTCTTCAGCCGCTCGCTTGCGCTCGAGCATCACCGGATCGCTTCCCGAGTAACTTAGCAGCCTCAGTAGTTCACTAATCTGATCCTGTGTCACGCGATCGTTCTGATGGAAGGGCAGCATTTTCCAGAAGCGGCGAGGCGCTTCGTCATCTGAGTCGTCTGTGGGATCGAAGATGTAGTGGAACCATTCGCGCGCTTCCTCGAAACGCTGGTTCTTGCTGAGGCGAGTAGCAATCAGCAAAGGCGCGTGAAAGAAAAGTTCCCAGTTGTAGAGTGAATACGCACCTCGCTCAAAATCAACGTTCTCTCTTGGGTACTCCCAATGCACCAGTGCCGGATTAGGACGATACTGATCATCGAACGTTGTTCGCGGCAGTGGATCCGAGGTGAGTCGTTGATTGTCCAGATCGAGTAAGCCGGAGATACCGCCGCGCTTGAGGGCCTTGACGAAGTCACAGACATAAGGATGGTAAAGCGGAGCGAACCTCAGTTTTCGTGTTGTCGTGGGAGTTGACGTACCAGGCTGAACAAAATCCGACTGCCTGTCTTCAGGGCAAACAATCTGCTCCGTCCAAAGTGACGGAGACGTTTCGCCGGCGGTAGCAGTCGAGACGGTTCCAGTGCTCACTCCAGTGGTCGCAAGACTCACTGCTTGAGCTTTGCCGGAAACCAGGCTCGTCTGTGCTTTCGCGCTACCATTTCCACCGGACGAGTTTTGTGACAGTTGGCTCAGCACGATCGTAGGTAAGAACGCTATCTGAACAGTCCTCTCGGCAACTTGCTCGGGCGTAGCCACGTAGGTTCGGTAGTTGTCCTGGTAAAAGAATGGAGCCTGCGTGAAGTAGGGATGGTACTGATGCGGATAAATAGTCTGGGCGATCCTGAGTGAACTGGCCCGCGGTCCAGGCAGACTACGCAACACCTCCCGGAAATCCAAGGGACCAGGAACGCCGCCGAGCCAGAGACTCGGACCTGACGACGATGCGGCATGAAAGAGTGACAAGCTTTGACCGTCTCTATAGCTCCTCCCTGCCCAAAGCAACGCGTCTTCCGGTCCATTAATTGACACGGCATCAAGACGGTTATCGCAACCGCCGAAGCGCCATTCCCCCACGCGGGAATCAGACCCAATGAATATACTTATGGTTCGGTCCGGATTCAGTCGCACTTGATCGGGGTCAAGATGGCAAGTGATGAGCAATTCCCCATCGATTCGCGTTGTGAAAAAGAAACTAGAGCGCCTTTCTTCAGGCACGTAGTCAGTGGTGAGCTTCGCAAATGAAGTTTTTTTCGCCGACCACTTCTTGTCCTTGTACTCGCACCAGGCGAGCTTAATCTCCAGGTGTTTGTTCGGCTGACGTCCTGCAGGTGGTCTACCATCCGGTCCAGGCTGAGGTGGTGCTTGATCCGGATCAGTTATCACATTAAAAACCGACCAGAACAAATACAGCCGCCGGTTGTAGACAACCGGAACCATGTGATCGCCTTCGATATCCGCCTGAACTTTCTCCCAGGGCGTCCAGGTTCTATGATTCATGAACCGCCGGTAATAGTAGATTGGCGGTTTCCCTTGAGTGCGCCCAAATACGTGAAGCACGTCCGCACGCTCCTCCGCATCCACTTCCGGCCCATCCCAGGTGGTCTCAGGCTCTACTTCCCAGTACAAGCCGCGTATGTCGAGACGCGCGACTTCGTCCAGCTTTTCGAGATAGTTGAGAAGTGCGGCCTCGGCTGTTTCCTGGGTCACGTCATTCTGGAGCAACTCGTTTTCGAGGTCCTTAAAGATCTGACTCTTATCATCGCGGAGCTCCGGCTCAATCCAGTTCTCCGGATAAAGAAAAATTTTTCGATTGGCTTCCCAGACACGATAGTTCCTCATCCACTTCCAGTGATCCGCCTTGAGCACTCCGGCCGGAATACGTTGCTCCAAATTCATGAAATAGCGCTGCACAAAAAGCTGTACTGACGAGATCGCCTGCTTGATGCGGGAAGTCGACATGCAGGCACTCATGTCGACATCGATCAGGAAGTACTCGAAGAGCTGGTTGGAATCGCGCACACCGGCATTTTTGATCGCCGACAAGGTCAATACATGAGCGACAAGTGCACTGCGCTGCCGCTCACGTAAACCGTCGTTGAGTCCTTTGGCAATCGTCAGCCACTGCGCGTCCTCATATTTTGCTTTGACTGCATTCCTGACTTCCTGCGCCTGAAGCGCGTCGGGCACATTTTGCGCCCAGCCAAAGAGCTGCTTCGCTGATACGCCCAGTCGTTTGCTCAGTCGCAAACAGGCTTCCACGCGGCGGAGCACGATTTCATTCTTCAAGGCGTTGTTGGTGAGATTGAAGCCGGTTGGACCAATCAAATCTACCAGTGAACCTGCATCCCAGCCGGTGGCGGCTTTCAGTTTATCGATCGTGGTTTGACTGGCCGCGGCTGAACCCGAGCCCGCACCAGCCGCGGCAAATACATCGAACAGCGTGCTTTCTGTTTGCGTTTGAGTGTTGCGCAGCGCGAACAACTCGAAGAGTCGTTCCCATTGACTAAAATGAGCGCCGTTAAGACCAAACGGATCGGAAAATTCCAACGGCAGGTTATTGAGATCGAAAGGCGCCGAGATCGAGCTGGCTGCCGGATCAATACCAACGAAGTCACTGCCATGACTCGATAGATAGACCTCTTCTTTGGAGGTCATTTTGAAGCCCTTAACGAGCAGTGCGGCTTTGTGCAGTAACCTGAACGCCTCGGTTGCGCTCGCCATTGACGTGGCCGCACGCAGAGCCAGGAAGTCTTCGATCATCGGCCGTCCAGCGATCGCTCGTGATCGAAGACTGCTCGCGATGAGTGTTTCAGTCGTTGCGGCGTCCAGGGCGAGTGCGGTGCTTAGCATCTGAACGACTTGCTTGCGCATGAGTTCTTCGGCGGGTTCCTGCGCGCCTGCATCTGCGGCCATGTTTCTCAGCCCGGTGCGAATCGTCTGCAAACAAGACGTGATGTCATCCTGCCGCGGTGCGACAGCCCCTACCGGCTCGGAGACGTGACGATAAATGTAATTGAGCTGTGCGACAGAAAATGCCGACTGCTGAACCTTCTTCACCTTCTCCACGAACTGTAGTGTCACGCTGGGGTTGAAGGTGCGCGTACCGTCTGGCGCAATGACGACGGAGAATGGATCCATTCCCGTCAATTGTCTGAGCGAGATCAGATCCTGGACCGAAACGCGCAACGCTCTTGCCAGGACCGCGTAACGATAGAGTGTCGACAAATTCGCGAGCGTCAGCGGCGTGACGACCGGAGCACGATCTTCGAGGTTAGTGGCGCTTCTGATAACAGCCAGGTCCGCGGCGCTGATACGCAAAGCCGCCAGTATTGCGGCGGTGAAATCGGAGATGTGGCCGGTCGTTCGCTGCAACTCCGAGCCCTCGTCGTTCAGCAGAAAGGGATCACCAGCCGGCGCCGAAATGAGCTGACGCACTGTGCGATTTAGAAATAAGCGCGCATACAGCGAGTTCTCACGACGCGTTTCGAGATCGTCGCCGTGCGTATCAATGTTCGACCAGAAACTCAACGTGTCGGCAAGTGTGAGATGGAGGTCACCCTGTAAACGAACAGCCTGGCCCAGCGTTATCAGGAAGTCGTCATTCACCTGGCCGGCTGTGCTCACGCGCAACGCAGTCAGCGCTCGATCCAGGTCGTGAATCGGCCAACCCAACTTTCGCCAAAGCCGGATGAAGCGCTGAAGCTTGTCCCATTCCTCAGCGCTCAACGAACTACCGTCGTGGTGACGCAGCCGTCGTTCAGCGGGATCGCAGCTATCGTTTGGCGCGAATATCACCACCGCGCCCGGCGCCGTCAGGCTTGCCACAGGGTTTATGAAGCGCGTCTTCAATAGCTCTTCGAGCTCTGCGTATTTCAGATCGGTCCGCTCCAAAAACTCCTCGACCGCAGCCAGCGCGTTTTGCCATGCGTTGTCGCGAGCGTCGTCGCTAAATCCATACAACCGGCGCACAGCACCGCTTGTAAGTGCGTCACGCTCCTCGGGAGTGAGCTTCAGGTATTCACACTCTCGCTCGAGCTCGGCGTTGCGCGCTAAGGGATCTCTTTGGAATGTCTTGAGGACCGCGTAACGACTGCTGCCGAGATGTTCGAGATATGCGCGCACGACTTCGACGTCCCGATTGAACGGCAAGTTCATCGGATACCTTGCCTCTTTCAACCTGTCGTAAGCGCGGACATTCAGGTGTTGCGGATTGGCCATTAACTCGGCTGAGGTTGTAGGCGTCTGATTGCTCAGGGTTTCGCGATCGAATGTCGAGCCTACGGCAACATAGGTTTCGAGAATTTCATTTACCAGATCGATGTAGGGAATCCTGGTGTTGGTGTTTTCACAGGTGAGCTCGATCCGCTGAAGGTCATGTCTGCGTGCGAACAGGACATCAAGCGGCTTTGCTCCGCTGAAGAACCACCACTCGGGATCGAGGAAGTGCAATAAGTCAACAAAGTACGCGGCGGGACTGTAGACTGAACGGCAGTGCTCACACTCACACAGATCAAACCTGCCGAAGAGCTCCGCATAGTCGGACATGCTCCGGATTGACGGCGACGGGCCAATTACACGCGGATTGACTGCGCGGGTGATCTCAGCCGCATTGCCGAATGCGACCAGCGCTTGATCGCGAGTATCGACCGCGCTTTCCCAAACCATTGAAGCGTAAAACTCACCGCCCATCCGCTCCGCGAACTGCCGATTAAACAATCCTTCAGGCATACTCGCCATGACCTGCGCTGAGTCCAATCCTTCAGCCATAAGACTGGAAATCGCCTCATAACGCGGCACCACTTTGTAAACGCGCTGGGTGGCCTTTAGTTGACTCGTAACAGCTGCCTTGTGACTTTCCGGGATTCCTTTGAACGCAGTCGCTGCATGCTCGGCGACATAGGAATCGATATGGGTGTCGCCAAAGTCGAAGTCGGTTGCGTTGGCGAGAAACGTGGCGACGCTCTGCCGAATCGGATTCTGAAAAGCCTTGTTGCCGGCGCCGGACAACGCCGCCTTGTGATCGAAATCCGGGAACATTCTGATCTCACTGCGCAAAGCGGCGAGGCCGTTACTTGCCTTCGTTTTGTCGGCGTCCGTCATCGTGCCCCAATTGAGATTGTCAGGCAGTGGCGCCGTGGGATCGAGGTCTGGATTCAAGTCGCGCACCTGCTTCACCAGGTTCAAGTCGATGTTCGGGTGGTCGGCGATTCCCTTTTGAACGTACCTGGTGGGGAAAGCAGATTTGAGGGTTTCGAGGATGTATTGAGAGTAGTTTGTGACCTTCTCTTCCGCGGATTCTCCTTTTATGTATGGCGGAATGTTGTTGCCGCTGTTGTCCTTGACCAGCCTGGTCCAGGCGTCGAGATTGAGCCTGGTGAGATCCTGCGTCGTGGCGAGGCTCTTGTCCTTCTGTAATGCCTGGACCAGCGGCACGTTGTTGCCCGTCAGCACGCCCAACTGGAGCGTGAACTGAAGTTTTTCCACCTGGCCACCGGTTTTGAACTCCGGATCCTCGCGTAGCTTTTGCCAGAATTCCGCAATCTCACCTTCGTGATCGACGTAGCGCGTCAGGAGCGTAACTTGTTTGTCTTTGGGCAGACTCAGATCGAGTAGCGCGCCGAGTGACGACTTCTCTTCTCCAGGCGGCTGCAGGGCCGACTGAACCAGCAAAGCTTTCAAACTCTTGAAGAGATCTTCGAGCTGGGCGCCTAACCGCGACGGAATGATATTGCCGTTGAGCGAAGCGTTGAGTGCCGTTCGTAGCGACTCTATGCCTTGCGCGAGCAGCGCGGGAAGATCGGTTGGCAAGTTCTGACGGAAGAGACCATAAAAGACTTCGGCCGGCAGTTTTGTTTTATCAAGCAGCGTGGCTGCGATGATCAGAAAACTGAGGTGCTGTTTATTGATTCCGGTTTCGCCGTTGAGGAAAACAAGGTCCTCTTCATTCAAATCAGCAATTCGAATTCTTTCAACGAGTGGACTGAGCTCCTTCAGATACCGCTCGTACTCTGACAGCGTTGATCCTTCAACTACTAAATCCAGTGTCTCCTCTGGTCCGGCGTTGAAGATGATTGGCGACGAGGCGACGGGTGTTGGGCCCTCGTTGAAGACACGGACAATCAGGTCAGCCGTCTTCTTTTCGGCCCTGCGGAACTGTTCGGCAGTGTAGGTGATTTCATAACGGCCATCTTTGTCGGTGGTCGCTTTACCGAGCTCTTCTTCGCCGCGGAGTGAGGGTAGGTCTTTATCAAAAGCGCGCACGATGTTGCCGGCGACCGCCGTGCCATCAGTCTCACGCACTTGCCCACGAACGATGAATAATGGCGGCTTGCCATCCGTTTGCTGCTGATCGTCCTGCTTTGGCTTGTCAGGTTGCCCGGCGTCGACTGGCTTTGTCGTTTCCTGTATCGGTGGCGCCGGCTTCTCTTTGGTGGGCGGGACTTCAAGCGTTACTCGTTGTTGCTTGAGCTTCACATCGGGCTTCGGCTTATCTTCAAACTGTGGCTTCTCATCTTGCTTTGGCTTTGTGTCCTGCTTCGGCTGCGACTGCAAAGCATCGACTTCGGTATTGATCAGCTTGGCCATGACTTCATCAACCACGCCCGTTGCCTTGAGGCCCCGTTTTTCCTGAAATGACCGGACTGCATTGTCAGTCGACTTCCCAAACAGTTGGTCAGCAATCTCATCGCCGGCGATAACGAAACCGATTTGAGCTAACTCACTTTGAAGTAGCTTTACGTCGCTCCCTTTTAGTCCCACGTTCAAGTTTCTGTTTTGTAGTTTCATTTCTTCCTTTCAGAATGCCGGTTGGAACGTGAAGTTCTTCGCAATGTGACTTGAGACAGCCGCGAAGCTACGCCTGTGGACCTGATTCAAACACCATGATTGACTCACCATGGAAGAAATATAAAAAGGTCGTTTGCCACCTGATTTGGAGACGACCACCCGGCAGATGGGTAACAGTTCCGACTGCTCCTGAGAATCCTGTGTAATAACCCGGATCTATATATCGCGCGCCGTCAGGAAGGTCCCACGGACTTGGTTGCGACAAAGCCTGGGCGCCATGGATTGCCTCAAGAACTGCTCCGACAACGGCCAATGGCCCTTGAATTTGATTCAATCGTGAACCTACAGCGTTAGCTCCCCTGGCCCACGGTCCGCTAGGTACAGCACCACTGGGCAGCTCACCCGCGGGCACACCACCTGCGCCCCTGGTGCCGGTAACGGGCGCCTCAGGTGCGGCACCAACTCCGCCTCGAGAAGTGGTTGCGCCAAGTTGTGGCGGTGGCGGTACGGATGAAACACGAGGTGCGGCTGGAGCCGGCCCGCACCGAGCTCCGCAAGCCATAGGAGTTGGCGCGGGCTCTGGCGGCGGTATGGGTGGTCGTAGCGTGAGCGGCCCTGGGCGAGTTTCAATCGGAGGGGCGTTAGGAGGTCGACCGATCCTGGCACGGAGACGTTGCCTCATTCGCAGGCGGTTTTGCTCAGCGGTATGCTCGGGATTCGGATCACACGCTTGCATTCCTGAAGCACACGAGCCTGGTCTCGGCGCATCTGTATGAGGCTGGGCTGTTGTAGACGTTGACGGCGGCCCCGTGCGTGGCCGAGGAGGTTCGCCACCGGCGGGTTCCGGTTCGCGCACGCGAAGGGTCCTATTCTCAGCTTCAGTCTGCCGTTGTTCTCCGACTGGCGGGTCCTCATGTACTTCAGGGGATGGCTGGTTTGTTGGGGTAGCCGTGTTGGGGTCAATGGTATGAGGCAGAGGTTGCTGGTTCGCTACTGCGTTAGCAATTTGAATCCCGGCCCTCACGGTGGCCCTGGTGCGACGGCCGATGCGGCCGTCAAGATCGATACGATTAACCGGATTGCTGTGAACCGCTACGTAAAGGTTCGGTCCATCTTTCAGGCCGATGGGGTCACAGCTAATCCAGCGTCCTAACCAAAGCGCATAGTACCGAGCGCCATAGTAGGCCAGTCCAGTTTCGTTATCGCGCTCTTTGGCGGCATACCGGTACCTCTTGCGGCTTACTTCAACGCCAGTACGCACCGCTTGATACGACGGGCTGCCGTATGGGAAATACTCTTCGTAGGAAATGATCTCGCCCGCGCTATCCAACTCCAGTGCGGCAGAGCCGAGATGGTTGCCGAGTTGATAGCGGACTAAAGGTGCAGGTGTGAAAGGTGGCGCGGCGGCATCAATTGTCTTGGTTTCCACCAGCGCAATGCGGTGCTGATCGTCCATGATGTGTAGTGTCTCGCGTTCGAGTGAAACGCGACCGTTACTCCGCTCGCGATAAACTTCAAAACCGCCGAGATAGAAACGCTCTTCTCTTATTGAGCCGCCGGACCGCTCGATCACCTTGCGCGCTCTCCGGCCTGCCGAGTCGTAAACGTAGTAAGCCGTCTCCCCTTCACCGTCGGCTACCACCTGCTGTCGTGCCAGGTGCAACTGATCTTTGAAGTCCCACTCCAGCAAAGACAGATGCGGCATCGAGGTCATGTTGCCGTGCGCGTCGTATTCGTAGCGGGCCGAGTATGGCCCATCAACTGGATCGCCGGGCAGGCTGGTTCGAAGCAAACGGTTGCTATCGGCGCCATAGGCGTAACGGCGCGTCCAACTTCCGGCGGCTCCCGCTTCATGAATCATGCGCAGAATGTTTCCCACCGCGTCGTATTCATAACGCTCGGTGTAATTGCCCATCGCATCGCCGTCGCCAGGCTGCGGGAGATTGGTGCGGAACGAATCGTCGTGGTCCGCCTGACGAGGCGGGTTGAGACGTCCGCTCGCGTTCTGGCCCAGGTGTTCGCGGCCCGTTGCGGAAACCAAACGATAGAGCGCGTCATACTCATACTCCACGCTCGGTTCAACGCGCGTGTTTCGGAAATAGATCGTCTGCTGGGCGTCGTCGTGAATCGCCGTGATGTTCCCAACGGGATCGTAGGTGTAACTCAAATCCTGAAGCCGTGCTCCATCGGTTGTTCGGATAGTGGTGAGATGGCTGAGACGAAAGGTCAACGGATCGTAATCATATTCAGTTCGCACAACCCTGGAAGCCCCGCCGCTATCCACGATGCGATACTCGATCGACTGGCGCTGCCCTTTAGCGTCATAGTCAATATTGTTGACGAAGACTGTCTCAGACGCAGCATCGCGCACGTTCACGCTGACGCGCTCCAACAGACCCGTTTCGTTGTAGGCAGGACGAATGACGCTCTCGTCGGGCGTGGTCAACGTGATGGGACGATTGAGAGCGTCGTAGGTAGTGCGGTTGGTAAACGTTTCAGCCTGTATCGCAGGCGCCGCTGTCCAGTTCAATTGTTCCCGGTATTCGACAGCGAACTGGCGCGTACTGCGCAACAGGTTTCCCTTAAAATCAAACTCATCGTTGCTAATGAGACCGGCGCCATCGAAATGCTGCCTGACCCGGCCGCGCAGATTGAGTCGCTTCACTTCAGCCTCAGCGGCAGGCTCCGAACGTGGCGGTTCTCCATACACGGTACGCTCCGCCAATTTTTCAGCGACGCCGTCGCTTACAAACAACTGTGCCGGTCGTTGCAGTTGATCGTACGTCGTCCGGATCACATGACCGCGGCCGTCCCAGGCGCGCAGCGGTTGGCCGGCAACGTTACTCAAGATCCAGCGCTCACCCGCGTCCGTGCTGCGCTGAAAGATTTTGGTTCCGAGCATGTCGTAGGCGTACTCCATCACGCGAAGTCCGCGTGCGTCCGTCACCGAACGCTGGTTGCCTTCGATATCGAGCTCAACACGCGTCTCTAGCTTTTCCGCGCTGCCGTTGTCGGCAATCGTCAGAAACACGCGGCCCAGACTGTCGAGGTGCTTAACCGCAGGCGTGTTCGCATGCCGGCCCGCCAACCATGCCGCTCGCGTCTCTGGATCAGCAGGGCGAGGTCCGAGAGGATCGGGACTGCCTCGCTCCGCGTACCACCGGCTCTCGCGCACAGTGTCATTCTCATCCCAGTTGATCTGCTGCCACGGATCGAACTCGACTCTCGAGAACGTACCATTGGGCAAGTCAGTGCGGATCAAACGGGCAAGGGAGTCGTAACGCAGAATCAGCGTTACGCCTACACGAGCCAAACGTTCTTCTGTTTCGTACTCCGGCGTCACACTGAAGAACGGCTCATACTTCTTGATCGGATTCCCTTTGTTATCGAAGATCGTGCGACCCGAGCCCACCCAGCGCAGTGTCGTGTCTGCTTCAACAATGCTGCCAGCGGCATCGAGTTGTTGCACCATACCCGGCTTAGCCTGCGTCTTTTTCATCACTTCGCGGCCCACCCCATCGAAGTAGCTGAACGACTCTTGCCAGCGGTGATTGCTCGCCCCGTGCTGTTCGCGCGCGAATGTGTGCACAAAGTTTGGTTGCCGGTTTCGCAGCCAGTTGAACAGGTTGTATTCAAAACGCGTGGTGGGATCGTCCAGTGTGTCTCCTTCGCCTCGCCCGGGCTTGCCCATCAGCGCGGTCGCTACCACCAAACCGAGCGCATCGAAGCGCACCATCGAACGGTTATCGTTTGGATCGGTGACTAGATCAGGCTGCATCACACGATAGTCGTTGTGCGCGGTGACGATGTTGCCGAGCGCGTCTTCCGTTTGAGTTGTCAGCAGTTGATAACGATCGTGCGTGACGCGGGTGAGACTTCCGAACGGATCTATTGAGCCTTGCGCCAGGTAAAAGTGGGCACGCGCAAAGGCTGGATCGGGACGCCCAGGTTCAGGCGAAAAGAAGAGCCGCCCCGACGGAATCCACCAGGCGCCATCAAGTTCGCGATACTTCCCTTCGTCGCGCAGGATCGCTGTAATTGCCGCGGGGTTGAGTTTGGCGCCAAAGGTTCCCATCAGCAATCCGGGAGTGAACGCCTGTTTGTAACTCTCAAACGGCAGAGCCAGCGATTCAAGCTCGCCGAGAGGCAAGGGCGCACTCAGATCGTCTTTGAGATAGAGCGTGCGCACGCGCTCTATTAGCCGCTTCTGAAGCAAGCCCTCCGCCTGCGAGTCTTCGTAGTGAATTTCCGCCGCGTCAACACCGGCACGCAGCAGAGACTCAACTGTAAATAGCTCGACTTCGCTCAGGCGCAGCGTGCCGGTCAATTCAAAAGTTCGCACTTCACTCGGCAGCGGCAGCCGGTACGCCGCCTCAGTATCCAATGCGATGGTGAAATCAGACTCCGTGTAGACGACGTGCGTCTCTCTTCGCTCGCGTTGATGATCCGGCGGGTGAGGTTGCTCAGGTGTCGAAAGTCTCGGACGGCGCGGATAAGCGACCGCCGCCGATTTAGTGACGTTGCCAAATTCATCAACCGCCAGATTCAATTGATGGCTGACGCGTGGATCATGTGGGTTGCGCTCGTAGTGGGATTGGAGCACTTCGCCGCTATGCGTGAACCAGACCGCGTGCCGGTTGTTTTGACGCGGCTGGACCATCCGCAAACGATAAGAATGCTCGGTAACACTGTAGGGATGACCACGTAGTGCAGAAGCGTCATCGGCGTAGACTTCCTGACGCAGAATCCGTCCTTTGAGAGCGCGGCAGGCTTCGCGTTCCTCTGCCGCGCTCAGCCCTTCGGGTAGAACAGTATCTGGAAGTAGCCTGGCAAGAGGATCTCCTCGATAATACTCCGCCTGGTATTGATGGGAAATCCTGTTCTGCGCGATGTAGGCGCCGTTGTGAAACCACGTCCTGGTATGTACCGGCGGCAGATGAAATTCTTCACCATCGGTCTCAGGCGTTTCAGTGAACAATCCCGCTCCTGAATACCTGGAGAATGATTCTGCGTCGAATTGCTCGACCATCCCGAAACCGCGGAACTCACGCTCCGGCCCATCGAAATAGCCGTGATGGTATTTGTAGGTGGTGACGAGCTTGGTCATGCTCACGTAATCGAAAGTCTCGACTCGTTCGACGACCTGAACTGGAAACGGAAGCTTCGTGATCCACGGATTGCCTGCCGCCCGATCCTGCAAATAGAACCTGGTGGAGGCGGCATATTGAACTCTCGTCTCTGCGCCTAGATTGTTCTTCACCGAGCTCAGCAAGTGCGGCTTGCGCCCACTCATCAGATCGATGTAGCGCATCGGCTGGTGCGCTTCTCCGGGGAGGGGCGACGACCAGACCAGGCAGGCCGTTCCTGTGCCGAGCAGATCGAGCGCAAGCACTGATGTGAGATTGTCGATTTTCGGAAACTTCGAGAGGTGTCGCGGCTCGCTCCAGCTATTACCTGACTGGTTGAACCACAGCGTGACTCTATTTCGACCAAGATAAATGATATCGGTCGTGCCGGAACCATCAATGTCAACGAGGCGAATGCGACGCTGCTCGAATTGATCCTGATTATCAAACCGCGGCGGATTATTCATCGTCACTTTCGCGCCGAAGCGTCCGTAGCCAAGATTGGGCCAGTAGCAGATCTCGCCATTTCGGATCCGAACGATGTCCGTCAGGCTATCACCCGACATGTCCGCGACGTAAACTGACTGCGTCGCGTCGGCAAAGACCAGCGCCGGACCTTTCTCTTCGTCAAGCGCTTTGTTCGCAGTTTCCGCAGGGCCGAATCCGTGTTTCGCGCGCGACGGATACCATCTGAAGACATCGTCTTCGGTTATCAGGATGTCAGCGTGACCGTCGCCGGTGAGATCGAGCGACTTCAGATTAGGATTGTTGTTCCATTCGATGTTCGGAATGGATTGAAAGGGCGTAAAGCTTAACCATTGACCATCATCTTCGCGCTCGTAAAAACCCGCCATTGGACGGCTAAACTGAACCAGGCACAGTTTGCCGGCGCCGCCTAAATCCATCAGTTGCTGCTGTCCGGCATTTACGTTAGCGATCGAAGGCTTCGTTGCGACGATCTCCAGGGGGCCGAATCGAGCCATTGAAGGAGGACTGGAGTCATTGAGCGGGAGATTGCTGAGGTTGCGTTTGTAAAACCAGGCGTCCGGATGTTCCGTCAGGATACCACTCAATCCCTCGCCATCAAGATCGATCCAGTGGTAGCGAACACCGTCTAACCCGGATGGCAGGTTCTCGAGACTGCCGGCATCGATCGAGCGAACCGTCTCGTCAATCTCCGCGTGTGTGTAGGTGAACTCAAGTGGCGGCAGTGAATTTTTGAGATAAGTTCCATCAGCTTGAGGCAGGTATCCGGATTGTGTGACTGATGTGATGAAAGAAGCACTCAGATTCTCGTCATATGTAAAATCGGTTGAGCGAACCAGTGAATCAGGCGCACCTAACTCGTCGGGAAAGTGATGAAACATAAAAATACGGCGACACAAGCGATGCGTGCGGATCTCAAAACCGGCACGGTAGCTCGAGAAGGAATCGTCTCGAACCGGCCAGGTGTGCGCCTCGCCGGGAGCAGGCGACGCAGCGTCATGCTCGCCGTAATCGAACACCATCTCGAAGAGCCAATCCGCCGGCAAAGAACCACCATCGCCGGTAGGGTGATAAGGCGATGCGTTTCCGTACTTGATCCGTTTGATATAGCGACCGGCATGGGTCTCGCGATTTACTTCCTGAGCTGACGCGGGGACACTGTCGCGATTCTCCGGCCTGTACTCGTAAACGATCGCATTACCCTTGTCGTCGTAGCTCAGCTCCAACAGCCATGTAAACACACGCGAAGAATCATCAGGATCGAAGACGCGACCGTTTCGGCTCAGACCGTAAATACTGGTGACGTTGTCCCGCGCGATAGTTTTCCAGTGAACCTCTCCCGACGCGCTGCGCCAGCGTTCGATGCGGGCAAAGAGTCCCTCCACTCGGGGACGATAACGTTGCACAGTGTAGCTTTCGTGATTGAGTGTCGCGGAGACAACATCGAGCATCCATTCAGCGTCGCGTTGTTTGTATGAAGGGACCAGGTCTTCTGCGTCGGAGAGAATAAAGACTTCCGAATCATCATCCAGGTACCTGGGCAGACCCTTATCTGTCTTGCGAGTGATAGCCGGGATATTCAGATGCCAACCTAAACCGAATGGTCCGTTGCCGGCGCCGGAGTCGTATGCGAGTACCAGGCCGGGTTGAAAGTTTGAACGAGCAGGTGTGCTGAAGAGCGGAAGATTCAGAGACGCGGTGCCCGTTACCGGATTCGCGGAGAACTTTTCGCCGATTCCACGGATCGCACCGCCGCCCTTAGGGACAGAAATTCCGGCTGGCAGACTGTTAGGACCGGTGACCGAGTTTTTATCAGCGTCGCGCTTTTCCAGAGGGCTCCGCATCGCTGCTCCGAAATGATCGGGTTTGATTTATTTGGGGGAATTTTAATTGGGAGTAATCCCAGGCACTTCGCACGCGCTTCTATCACAGAGTAAGCGGTAAGGCAACGTATTGAGGAGACTTAGAATTCTCTTCCTCTGCACAAAGAACCCAAATAGGGCGCTACGAGTATTTCGTGCCGGAAATGTTTCGACCAGTTTCAGCATTACAAAATGTTACTGCGCAAGAATTCTTAAAAGTTCAGTGCGAATCGAAACATAGAAATAACTCACAGAAGTCAAAGGAGCATAAGATGCCAACCACAATTGCAACCGCCCCCCAAGGTGACACCTGCACGGAATTTCGCATCAAGGTCATGGTTTTCAGCCCTGAATCGGGCTTCAAATTTGATGTGACGGTGCAGCGTAAGTGCTTTCCAACGAAATTCCTGGTGATCTTCAACCTTTTCAAGAAGGTTGGAAACGAGTTTGTCCAGATTGTCGGCGTGGAGTTTGAGGCAGAGAAGAAGGAAGACAAGAAGGCCGTCGAGACCATCGCCGCAACCGGCGTAAATAACCTTCAGAGCCGAGCTTTCTCCAAGAAAGTCTTTCCACTTGTGAAAGCGGGCGCGCCGGAGGCAAAGGTCGACAACGAAATCAGCAAAGCCATCAAGCTATAGCTGAGAATCAAATGTTCTTGCCTGTCGGGGCCGCTCGACATAACGGTCCCGACACATGGGCAATCGTTTTGAAAAAAGTCAGCAGGATGAAGTGTGCAATGAAATCACCCAACCTCAAAAAACTAGCCGTTGCCATGGCGTTGCTCGTGATTCTTCTGACCGCGGCTTCCAGTCAAGCACAGCCGAATGGCTCGACCCGCAGGCGCATTTGCCCGCTCAACGTAAAGCTTCCAAACGACCTGACGATTCGATCAGTGAAGGTAATCGGACGCCGCGGCGTCGGACCGCTCGAAAAGAAGTTAGGTGAAAAGTACAACGGCAAGACCTATACGCGTGACTTTCATCGTGAGGCGATGGTTGCAGTCGAAGACGAGCTCACAGCGGAGGCCAATGCGTCCTTCGAGAAAGAGTTGGGTATTGTAGGTGGCGCCACCAAGGGTTCTGGTGTGGTTTTTGTACGTACCGATCAATGCGTCGAGGTGGACGAAACGAACAAATCGGTTGATATGATTGTGAGAGTTCTGTTTCTGCGTGTGAATCTCAAAGACGTCGCGAGTAATCTTCTGACGCTGCCACGATCGATCGAACCGTCGTTTTATAACAAGATGCCGGCGTTCCTGAGGGTGTTAAATCCAATTCTTGATTTTGACGTCGATCGAAAATTGGGTACGGTCGCCGCGCTGAACGTTTCGACAAACCTGCTCGAGTTTTCAAAGCTGGCTAAAGGTGAAAAGCTCGCTAATCGTGACCTGAATTTCCTGCTGAACTTCAATGGTCAGAAATCGTTTGGAAAACCCTATTATGCAACCACGACCGACCTGGCGGTGTCGAAAACTCGGCCGAGCCAGACAGTGGAGCAGTTAGATTTTAGTGCGTTCTTCCGCGCCGACGATCAGCCGTTGAACGAAACGCGCGATGTAATCAACGAGCTTCGACTCGGCGGGGAAATCAAACTTCGTCCACGCAAGCGATTCCTTAACACCGTTTACTTATCCGGAAACTACAGCGGCAATCGCCATGACGTCTACGACTCCGGACGACGTCTTATCGTTGCCGAAAGAAATAACTCAGGTATGTTCCGGGGTGTAGTTGATGGAGTTGTCTTAAACGGTTTCACGCGCCTGGGAGTTTGGCTCGAAGGGGCCGAGGTTAATGGTGTGCCCAAGGGTTACAACAGACTGGCAGGACTCGTTGGTTACCAAAAAGAATTTGGCGCTGGGACGCAGACGCTCGGAATCGAAGCACTACTCGGAGGTGGAAAAGCCTGGGGCCGTGTTCCCGTCTACGCTAGCTTTTTTGGTGGCAACAGCGTTGGCAACTTTTTGTACGAACCTCCAGCTTCGCCCACAAACACTGAATTTCCGACCGGGCCTTACTTACGAAGTTATGGGAAGTCGGAGGCGGGTGCCCGTACAGCAGGCGGAGCTGTCACGGGAGGTACAAATTACTGGCACGCTAACCTGAGTGTGGCGATTCCAGTCAAGCCCTGGTCACGCCGGCTTATTCCTGATGAGGTGGTCCATTTTGAAACCAGACCGGACAAGAAGCTAAATGAGTTATTAGAGGACTTTACCATTACCACCGCCACCACGACGATTTTTAACGCCCTTATGGATCCACTTGTTGAAGAGCTGAGGAAAAAAGAGCCCACGTTGAGCGCAGAAGAGGCCGAAGAGAAGGCACAACCGATCGCCGACGCCAGGGCCAAAGAGATCGTGAAAAGAGATGTGGAACCAAACATCCGGTTCATCGCGCGGCACGCAAATCTGTTCGCCGTCAAACCGCTCTTGATGTTTGATTACGCTCAAATTGGCGGCACTTCAGGGGGTAGTCTGCGCCGCTACGCCGCCGGTGGTGGAGTCCAGCTCGTCGTAGTCCTTGCGCGCGCAGAAATTGGTTACATGAGGACGTTAACTAAAGTAACTGGCGAGCCGACAGGCAATGTTGTTTTCCGTCTGACCTTTCAAAATCTGTTCTAAGATCCTGGCTGGGTGTCGGAAGTGAGTGGCCCAGGATAGTACGTTTTCAGCCACAGGGCTTCTCCACGTCTCCAACCTCGAGGCAATTCTATTCCCAGTGTTCTTCGATGTAATGCAGCTGTAACTTGAGTTATGCGCTCACTAAAAATTACGATCGCGGAACCCACAACAACCATTCCGATACCAACTAGCGTTTGATACATAAGCCAGTCCCTCAATTAAGAAGTCCAGAATAGGCTTCGCGTAAGTGTATATAGGAATTGCCACTTAAATCTCGGATAAAAAGGCGGTGAGGGAAAATTTCAAGTTATGACCGAAATCTGTAGGAAATTCTCACGTTATGCCCGAAAAGAATTTCATTTAATGACCGAATCGTGTTCGTAAGTCATTGATTCCAGTAAGGTGCTAATTTCACTTTATGGCCGAACCCACAGTCAGTCAGTGTGGGTTCGGTCATTAAATGAAATTTGTAGGTTATTAAATGAAATTGCTCGGACCATTTCAGCAGAACCAGGATACAAGCAAATCCGTGTAATCTGTGGCTGATAAAAATGAATCCTAACTTTGAAGGAGCGGCTGATGCGATTGTCAACGGCGACGTAGCTACGCTCGTGCGTTTGCTTGATGAAGAGCCTCAACTAAT
>Ga0068859_100001896_pt1 | contig 21311 bp, 34 predicted proteins | sample KBSSwiS22_FD_66585 | JGI IMG/M metagenome (GOLD analysis project Ga0068859, IMG submission 66585) | Switchgrass rhizosphere microbial communities from Kellogg Biological Station, Michigan, USA - KBS Switchgrass S2-2 | ecosystem: Host-associated > Plants > Roots > Rhizosphere > Soil ...
CAATTATTAGCTCTTTATTCGGGTGGTGGACCCGGTGGAGTTGGTAATCCTTTAGCTGGTAAGACCAGTTCATTTGCTGGTTTAAGTTCAGCCGCTAATAATATTAAGAATCCTGATTATAGTCAAGCTGATTCTATCTATGGAAACTTAGGCGCCGCAGGCGGTGGATTTGATCCGACGGCATTAGCACAGATTTATAAGAATCAGGGAGCTTTATCGGATATCGGTAAGACTGGTGGTATTACATCTACTGATGATGCTAATATCAATCGTCAATCACTCCTAGACTTAGAATCTACTGGTGGTTACACTCCCGACCAGCTAGCTAATATGCGTCGGGCAGCGTCTAGTAATGCTCCAAACTTCTATGCTAATCTTAAGAATGAATTAGATAGAGGTCGGAATATTACTGGCAACCTTGCTGGAACTGGAGCTACTGATTTTAAAGCTGCTCGTGCTGCTGCTCAACAATCTGCACAAGATAGACTTAATTCAGCTATTGCAATTCAGAAAGAAGTTAATGCTAATAAAATGCAAGCTGGAACAACGCTTGCTGGTAATAACTTATCTCTTACTGGACTTAGAACTGGTAATCAATTAGCTGGATTAACTGGTGCCTTATCAAGTGCCAACGATACTCAGCGTGCAATTACTGGTAATCAATTAGCATCCGCAAGCGGATTGGCATCAGATCAAACAAATCTCGGACAATTTGGATTATCTAAAGCTGGCTTACTTGATAACTTTGGCCTTACTCAAGCCGGAGGCTTGGATCAGTTCACTGGTCAGCAAGCTCAAATGCAGCTTAGTGCTGATTCAGCTAATTCATCTGCTCAGAATGCTTATAGAGCACAGCAGGCTGGAATACTTGGCGATTTAATTGCTGGAACACAAGCTGGTCGTGAGTATGGAACTTCTGGTCTTGCTGGTCTTTATAATACTAACTTAGCTGCTGGTCAGAAATCTCAGGGTATGGATTATAATGCCTTGAATGATTACTATAATACTAGATTAAACATTCTACAGAATCAGACAGCTAATACTGGTGGATTAAGTAAAGGATTTGATTGGGCTAAAGCTGCTAAGATGGGATTAGCTGGTGCTGCAACATTCTTAACTGGCGGCGCTGCTGCTCCACTTATAGCAGTAGCTGGTGCTGGTAATGATACTACAGGTGGTGGCTAATGCCATTCAATAATTTTAACTTACCATCTATAATTGATGCATTTCGGCGTCGTGGTGGAATGGGGATGAATCCATTTAATTCGGATTCACCTGATGATTCTGTTGATTATTCTCAAGATCCTCAGATGCAGGCGCCTGATTTCGCTAGTCAGTGGAAAAAGATAGCTGGTAATACTCCTAATTTTAATAGGCTACAGCAATTAGTAACTCAAGGTGCTCCTGTAGTTCAGCCTACTAAAATGAATAGATTAGGAGCTATATTAGCTGCTAGTGGTGCTGGAATGGAAGATCCAGCCCGAGGAATTGTATTAGGTCAGAAGTTATTACAGGATCCTCAGGATAGAGCTACTGAAACTTATCAGTCTCAAGTTAAGAACCTTGGCGGATTAGCCAATATGGAATCTGACCAAATGCAAAAGGAACTTGAAGGATTGAAGTTTAATGAGGATCTTTACTTTAAGAATGCTGCTGACCGTCGCGCTGAAACTGGTTTAAAGTATGAAGGTGAAAGAACAGCAGCAGATGTTAAAAGCTCTGATGCTAATGTTGCAAGAACTAAAGCTGAGACTGAGAAATTAAATTGGGAACCTTATGTTGATAGTGAAACTGGAATGAAGATGGAACGTAATCTAACAGATAATACTGTTAGGCAGATCGGTAAGGTTGCTGATACTTCTGAGGAAAAGTTAGCTGACTTTAGAAAACAGAAGCAAGCTGAAGTGGATATTGCTGCACCTGAGAAGCGTAAGGAAGAACAAGCTATTACAAATCGTGAAATGGCTCTTGAAGCTGCTAGAGCTAGAGATGCTATGGCACTCTCTACTGCTAATAATAGTGCTAAGGCTCAACGTCAAACTGCTGCATTAAAGAGTAAAGCTGCTGCATTAAAGCCGGGAGATGCTGCTAAACAAGTTTACAACGATCTGGCCGATGCAATTAGTAGCGACCCAACATTAGCTAATATTAATTTAGATCAATATATTACTGCTGATCCTACTACTAAGATTATGAGAGTTAAGCCTGATGATCCGGGGTCTATCATTGGCGATGGTCCTGAAGATTTAGCAATTAAAGCTAAGCTTAGGGATATCTTAGGTAATGCTTATTCTAAAGCTGGTTCAGGTGGTAAAGCTGGTGGACCAGGAGTTAAGCCACCACCTACTGGATTTAGTATTAGACCTAGTGGTAGAGGGCCAGGCTAATGCCTCAGAAAATTGTTGATTATAAGTCACCTACTACTGGCAAATCCTATTCCTTTGATTGGAATAAGGATACTGATCCTACTGATGAAGATTATGCTAATCTAAAAGCTTGGGTAGATGATCAGGAGTCCTCAAAAAAGGTTGATGAGAATGCAACTTTTAAACCTTATACTGGAGGTTTGCCTGAAATAAATGAACCTAAAAACTTCTTTACTCAAGCTTACCAACGTGTAGCTAGTGGTGTAAATAATTACGTAGATCAAGCTTTAGGACCGATGGCTAAGTCATATGATCCTAATGCAGCAATGGCTCAAGGTAATGCTGCACTTAAAACTCCTATACGTTCTAGTATTAATACTTTTGTTCCTATTGATCAAACTATTCAAGACATCAAAGAAGGTAATTATGGTGGTGCCTCTGCAAACGTAGGAATGACAGCGTTAGGAGTTAAGGCATTAAGAGATTTTTCAGCATCTAAGCCTATAAATAAAGTTATTCCAGATGTTACTGTTCCTGATACAGTTGCACCTCCACCACAAATTAGAGGATTATTACCAGCAATAGGTGAGACAGCACAAAAGCCACGGTTTATAGGAACTCCTACAGGTAAGATTGGCGATGCTTTAAATCTAGATACTCCAGAAGCTATACAAGCTGAAAGCTTAAAAGCTCCTGAAACTCCTGTGCCTAATGAAATGAGGCCAGAAAGAACTGCAATCTTTCCTAAGCCTACATTAGATTTACCTTATCAGCCTAGGACTAATTTAGATGTTCAGTCTCCATCTACTCCACGTAGTATGGGTATTAATCTAGAAACTACCCAACCAAAGGGAACTATATTTGATACTGTTCCACCTAGAATGATGGGTTCACCTATTGAAGCTGGAATGCGTGATACCGCTCTTGGCGGTAGAAATGCTGTAACTGGACGTGGTATTAAACCAACAATTGAACAAGGTGGATTAGGTAATTGGGGCGGTGAACCTGAGACTGTTAATATTGGTAGAGGATTATCTAATAAGGCTAAGACTAAATTACCTAATTTAACTTTGCCTGATGAGGGTATGTTACCATCTGCGCCGGTTAAAGGCCCAATTTCTAGATTTAAACCAACATTACCAGATATTGAAGTTCCTAAAGCTGAACCACAAGTTGCTTCTAAGGTTCCTGATGTAACTACTCAAACACCTTTGAATGAAGTTCCAATTAAATCTTATGCTCCTAACTTCCGTAAATTTGTAGGGTCTAATCCAGTATTTAAATCCATAATGGATAAGTGGATTAATACTCGTGCTCAAAGCCCATTTGTAGGAGCTAAGGCTGTTGATAATTTTGGTGCTCAACTAAAGGATCTTAAGCCTGAAGATTTGCCAGCTTTACAGCAGGAATTATCAGCTAATCCACAGCACCCAATCCGACAGATGTTAGATAGTATCTACAATAAAATGAAATCAGCAGGCATAGATGTTGATTATAAGAAGAACTATCTACCTCAAATGTGGAAGGAAAGGTTACCTGAAATACAGCAGGCTTTAGGTGATAAGCGTCTATCAACTAATGCTCCCTTCACTTATGAGTCTGTATTTAAGGATTATCAGACTGGTATTAAAGCTGGATTGACTCCTAAATTCGCGCCAATGGACTTACTGAAGTGGTATGCTGAACGGTCTAATCGATTGATAGCAGATCATACAGCCTTTCAGGAAATGAAAGCACAAGGTTATATTGAACCAGCTACTTTAGGTAATGCTAAGAATTGGCCTTCATTAGATCCTAACTTAGCTCCATCTGCTTTTAAGTCTGCTAGTGGTGAACAAATAGGAACTAATTGGAGAGTTGATCCTAGGGTTAAAAAAGTTGTTGAGAATTATCTTGAGAATCCAGAAGGTATAGTAGCTGGTGCTGCTAAGGTATCTGGTCGTGCTACTAGTATGACTTTAGCTGGTGGTGTTCCTAAGTTTCCATTATTACAAGCTCACGGTTTAAATACATTACGTAATGCTTGGCGTGAAGGTGGACTTAAAAGAGTTGGTCAAGCAGTTAAAGCTGGATTACCTAAACTCGAAGAAACTAATACTAAGTATTGGAAAGATAATCGAGATACATTAATTAAGGCTGCTGGAGACGGTCTTGAGATATCTAATCCTGATACTAACTACAAGCCAGCTTATGAGAATGCCTCTAATCCAATTACTAAATCTTTGAATTGGTTAGATAAGAAAAACTATGATTACTTTAGGAAGCCACTGTTTGAGGAATTTATTCCTAAGGTAATGCTAGAGGCTTATAAAGACAGAGTGAGTCAGGGTATTGATGGTAAGACGGCAGCTTCAGACATTAATACTTCTTACGGACACTTGAATAATGATTTACTGTATAAATCTAAAGAATTTCAGAATGCAGCTAAGACTTTATTCTTGGCTCCTAATTGGTTAGAATCTAGATTCAGACAATTAGTATTAACTAATCCAACTTATCTTAAAGCTGCTGGACGGTCTTTGGCTAGCTATGCTGCAATGAATGCAGTTAATATGATGTCTAGCGGTAAGCCTATGTGGGCTAATGCTACTGGACATGAATCAGATATTTATGCTGGTAAAGATGATAAGGGTTCAGAGCGTTATGTAGACTACGCTGGAACTGCTGAAGATATGTTAAAGTTACCATTTGAAGTAGCTATGTCTATTATCAAGAAACAAAGTGGAGAGAAGATTATGTCTACTCTCTACAATAAATCTGGAGTCTATGAAAAGTTATTAGCCGATTTCTACAAGGGTGAAGATAGAGGTGGAAATACTAATATCTTTACATCTAAAAATCAGTTTGGTAAGCCAGTTCCACTTGGAACTAGAACATTAAATACTTTAGGTGATATCTCTCAAGTTGCTGCACCTTCGGCTGTTAAAGGAATGACTGGTTTATTTGGTGGACAGGGTATTGAACGTTCTTTAGTAGAATCAGCACAAGCTCCAATTCAGTATACTTATCCAAAGAAAGTTAAAGGACCGTCGTTTATGGGTCCACCGCGACGCTAGCTCTTATATTCTTTAATGCATTAATCTGCTTCTCAGTAGCCCTACCGTGATCTTCAATGTAAGAATAGATGGAGTTGAGTTGAGTATCCGCCCAACTCCATCTTTTTCTTTCATCCTGTAACATTTCTTCTATTAGTTCTATTGCTTCTTCGGATGTCATTTCTTTCCCTCATACATTCTTGCTGTTATCATTATTGCACAAAATAGTATACAAATAAGAGTAAGTTCTATAACTAATAACTGATCACTAATATGTTCTAATAAAACACTCATTCTTTTGTTCCTTTAAATATCTTACGCCACTCTATTGAGTTTGATTCATTTACAAACTTAATTAAACGTCTCTGAGATTCCATTACTAAATCTTTAGTATGATTTAACATAGCATAATCTACCTCGCTAAATCTAATAATATAATCACCAGTTATATATTCCCTATGGATATTCACTCCACCCTCCTATAAGAGTCAGGAAATAAGAGTTCAACCTTTAATGCCCTCGGACCTTTCTTATGTTCCTGTGGCATAAATTGAACTAATACTTCTTGATCCATTTTTGGTGGACATATCTTCTCTAAATCACTCCATTCACCTCTATACTCTGTATAGTGAAAGAAGTGTGTTGTTCCATCCTCAATTACAATAAAGCCGTAACCTGAAGGAAGTAAGTTCTTTATTTTACCAATCACTGTTCTTCTCCTAATATATCCTCAAATGTCTTAACCAAGGCTCGTAATTTACCCATTGTAATTGATTTAGTTCCACCTGGATATGGATATGATATAATTATTACTGTATCTGATGGAACTGAATCCCAAAATTTAACTCTAAAAGATTCAGGATTAGCTATATCCATATCCACTTGAATTTTACTAATACTAATATACATTAACTTTCCTTTCTCCCAATCTTCTTCTCCCACATTCCTATGAACGTCGGAGTTAAAACATAAGTTATTTCTGCTGCACCAGTTTGATAAGCAAGTCCAGCCTGAGTTAGTGTTTCAACAACTTTGTTTAATTCAACGCTATCTAATTCACCCATTGTTCTAGCTAGTAAGTCACGACGCGATAACGTATAATCTTTAACCTTAGTCATTTCCCTTAAAAAGATTTTAGTAGGCGGAGCCGTTTCAGATTTACCATTAGCCATCGATACATTTTTGTTTTCTTTTAACAAGTCTTGAACCTTAATTACAGCTTCTTGAATATCCTCGTATTCTAATACCAAATCTAATTTTCGCGACAGCGAAATACACATAGCAACTTTAAGAATGTGGTCATGCATTCTATTAACGAAGCCAGTTTTATCTTGTATCTCAGTAGATTGTTCGTTGAATTGTTCATACCAAATTTTAAAGTAATCAGCAGCTTCAGGAGCATATGTAAATTCGCCTGATATCTTAGACATCTCTATTAAATACTCTGCAAGACCGTCGTAGTCAACTTGATTAACTACTGTAACTAATGAATTGTATTTGGATTTCTTTGTTGCAGATGGGAGCAAGAGCCGTCCAACAAAACCACCTCGTATATGTTCTTCTGGTATCGCAGAATGAAACATATCAGGGTTTGCTCCTGAGAACAAAGTAATACATGGTCTGTTAAGCGTTTCAATTGGGCTAGATTTAAGCGTGTTTTTCCATTTCGGATTATCGTGAGCATCATAAAGGTCAGTTAAAATATCGAGTGCTTGGGTATTTTTATGAATTGATGCTGAGAATTCACCTGACGCGATAAAGCCGCGTGCATCCTTGAAACCAATCCCTTCGGGTGTTGAGCGGACTAAAGATAAATCTCTAATAATACCTTCAATAGTCGCACGACCTGATATCACCCGTGTAGCGTTGGCTAATGTAACTAACTTCTTAGATGCTGTTATTGAGAATGCTTTCCCTAAGCCGGAAGGCCCCATTAATAAGATATATAAATTAGGTCTAAGGTTATATAAACCTCCTTTATTCAAATGAACCAATGGCGAAGCTATAGCTGATATTGTAGCCAAAGCTCCCCACCATAAGTAATTGGTAGGAGTCTCAGCCTCCCTAACTTCCCACAAAAATCTATCGATCCAAGTCTCAGCCATTTTAAAACTTTAGCTTTTCGAGTTCCTTGAGGTTCATTCCAACTTCAAAATCAACTGGAATTGTCAATATTCCACGTGGTAAACTACACTTACTAAAGTCAATAGGCTGTTCCATAATAGGCTTAATTTCTTTACATATATCTTTATATTCACCAATGGGCATTTGGAATAAGCCATTGTCGTGGCTCTCTATTTGAATGCCCATACTCTTTGGCTTAAAGATTGGAAACTTTAATTCCTTAACTGCGAATAATGATCGAGTTAAGTCGTCGATTACTGTCCCTTGGGGAATACAGGCGTATCCTTCCTTGTAGATTCTATTATCAAATCTACCGTAGAATCTTCTGATCCTTCCAAAGGGATTAATAAGCGCACGTTTAGTATCAAGCTGTTCCTTAATGTCTCGATGAAAGATTTCTCTAGTTTTAGGGGTAGCTTTGTGTATACGATCAAGGATTTGCTCCACTTTAAATTTGGATAAAGTTAAGTCTAAGTTATTACGCTTAGCCTCAGTGATTAAGTTAGTTAAGAATTCACGCCAACCCATGTCGTAGTTAGTAGCGTGTCTTGACTTTTTACCTAAGAATCGTTCAGGACTATCCTTACCCATTTTATCAGCAATAGGATCGAAGTCATAACTTAAGTTCATAACGCCGTCGATTAAGGCGCAACGGGCGGTACGACGATGAACATCAATTTTATCTATTGCATTTAATAAATCATAATCTTCTGCTAGTAATGCTACGACGCGAGCTTCAGCCTGTGATTTATCAATATTAACAAATATCATTCCTTCATCTGGTATAAACTGAAGTCTAATATCACCACCAATTTCACCATGCTTTGTTAATGTTTGGAATGCATTACCACAATCATAAGGTCTATCAGGTGGACCTAAGTTTGATGTTGAAGTTCTACCATTTTCAGTTCCAACGATGTTTACTGAAGTTCTAGCCCGTCCATCTAAGTCAAGTAGATTATAAAGATATGTATTTAATGTCTTATCTACTCTACGACGTTCAAGCATCAATTCTAAAATTGTTGTACGATAGCTATCTTTAATGGTGTCTCGCAACAATTTTGCTATGATATCTTCATTAGTCTTGTAATACTTTTTACCTTTAGGTATCCTATAAGTAGGAACTCCTAAGTCTCCAAATATCAAGTCTGATAACTGTTTTGGGGACCGGAAATTTATAGGGTGTCCCAACATTGCTTGGAGTCTTTTATCAATGTCGCCTAACCACATCTCATATTTAGCTGCTAGGTATTCTCTAACTTGTGGATCTACCCTTAATCCAAGACGTTCTAAGTCGCAGTAAAATGAATGCTTCTTAACTACGAAATTGTAATAGAATCCTTTTAAATCTATATTATACTGCTCACCAACTTCGATTAATTCTTCCTCCATTGCCAAATCAATTTCACCTGTGGCACATACATCTTTACCATTATATTGAAAGTAATCATTGATGTTGTCCCTACCAAATACAAACTCTTTACCTTCATCCTTATAGAAGGGCATTCTTGTATAAATTGAGGTAAGGAAGCCTAATGATTTCTTAGGCATCTCAGGATTTATCGTATGAGCTTTCAGTAGTAGGTCTGACTTGATGTGACGTTTGAAGGTAAAGCCGATTGATTGTAGCTTAGGAATGTCGAACTTGAGGTTTTGACCAGCTATTTCGTAGTTATTAAATAATTGTTGGAGTAACTGCCAGATAAAGGCTAGGTCTGATGTTGGTATTGTTGTTATTTCCTTACTACCAATACCTTGGATTAATGGAACAACTAAACAGGAAATACCGTCCCAGCTTAATCCGACACACATTACTAACGTGGAGCTATAAGTTTCAACGTCCAGATAAATTCTATCCCTACCTACACCTTCACGTATAAACTTATTTAAGTCACTCGATGAGCTACAAACCTTAATAAACTTTTGAGGTAAGTCAAGTCTATCAAAAGCAGACTCGTCTATAGCACGAGCGATATCTTGAATAACTACACGACGCCATATGTAGTTTAATGCCCCACCTTCGGGGGCGCCTTCTTCATAATCTGCATTAGCTGCTCTAATAATTGCTGATGGATGAATTGTTGCTACAACTTTTGGAATCCCATACTTGCTTCGCAGGATGCTCCCTCTATACTTTAATATTCCAGAGCATCCAGTTAACTTTCTTAACGCAGTTTCACCTAACGCACAAACTACATTAGGCTTGATGTCATTGATTTCTTTCCATACTAATTCTTCTTGTTGAGCAGGATTACATACTTCCGCTACGCGTTTAATATCATTGTTTGGTGGTCTAAATTTATATATATTAGTCGTATAGTATTCAGCCCTCCATTCAGGGTGTCCCAACTCTGACAACATTCCATCTAAAAATTCCCCACTTGAACCGACAAAAGGCTCGCCGACTCTATCCTCTGTAGAGCCAGGAGCCTCACCGCAAAAGATCAGTTTAGTGTTGAAATTACCAACACCCGGAACGAAGTTTGCCACTTTGACTCCAACTACAACTACTTACTTTTATTCTTAAAGAACTCTACCTGTGCTAATCTCTTTTTAGCCTTCTTCTTACTAACTGGCTTACTTAAAAACTTCTTACTTCCGTCCTCACTAACTGGCATAAATTTACCAGAGCCTAGTGATTTAAGCATTGTTAGCTTTCTCAATCGATGTTGCACTTAAAGGTTGTCGTTCATTATTTCGACGCTTACGGTCTGCTTTATGTAACAGAACGTAGGTAGCAAAATCAATGAACGTATCTTCTATAGATTCATTCTTTGGCTTTGTGTTTTGGTTAAGTAGGTTTGCTAACCTAGCCAACTTTAACCCTAGTAAGGAAGCGAATACTTTATCTCTAGGATCATTAAACAGTTCCATAACGTACTGTTGAACGTCGAAGTTAAAGAATGGATTACTATCAAATGCATAATCATCGTTCTTAGCTTTATGAATTGCTTTGATTGTATCTAATGATTGAATAACGTCAGCGATTACAGGCATCTCTAAACCCTCTTATAAATATATCCAGCAATAGGAGTAATTACGTAAACTTCAAGTCCCTGACTAATAGCATAACGAATAGTTTTCCACTGTGGTGAATCTTCCCATTCATTCATCATCTGTGGTAGCGCAATGATTGCACTGGAGTTTTCGATCAACAGTTTATTTCTATCACTAATTCTAGATGGCTCAATTCTAGTAATATTAGGGAAGTCATCAACAACGTCGTCGTTATTTGACGGATAACCTTTAACTGTAAATCCTGCTAGGTTAAGTAGTAAATGAATTCTAATATCGCCGTCGCTCATTCCGTGTGCAAATTCTTCACCTTTAGGAAACTTCTGAATTAATCTCTGAAATGCATCAATTTGTTTATCTGTCGGTCCATACCTACTATTAATAATACTAATCATTTCTTCCTCTTTAATAAACGCTGTATCTTCCTCAACTTTAGAACATACTTATAAGCTTCGTTAAGTGAATCCATATCTAGTAGCTCAGGGTAGTTATGGAAATACCGAGCCACTAATAGTCGTCGTTGTATATCAGATCGTGAACGATTAAGAGTGCGACTGAGATTTCTAATAGAAGGATTATCACGGTAAGAGTCATAAATCTTTCTGCAATCTGATATCCACATTTTGTTATCTTTTAAAAGTGGTGCCGATAATAGGACTCGAACCTATATGCTCTTTAAAGGAGCCGCGGATTTTAAGTCCGCTGCGTATACCAATTCCGCCATATCGGCTGCTTTACTAACGAGAAAGATTCATGAACTTTTCAATTGCAGGATTCTCATCTAACAACTTAATCATTTCTAACTTCTTATCTAACATAGCTTGAAGTCTATCGATATCAGACTGAAGTTGTTGTCTGTAGGAAACTTCAACGTCTTTAGTTAATCTCATTGGTACTCTAGCATCCATTGTAGGTTCATCTTGAAATCCCATTTTTAGCTCCTTTAGAAAATATAAGCAGCACTTCCAACAGCTAGTCCAAGTGCAATTAATCTAACTCTATTTTCCCCACCAACGAAATTTGTTGCGGCTAGGCAGAAGCATAAGAAAGCTAAGATTACTAATACTAAATGAAGTGGCTCTCTCATTTTATCCTCCTATGTTTTCTCAGCGTAAATACTTTCTAATTTATCCGCTTGAGCTTCAGTTAGATTCTTACCTTTAGTTAATCTTTCATCAAGACTAGCTACGAAAGTATTTTCCCAATCATTTAAATCATCTGAAGCCACATCTAGAATTGATTTAATCCAATCTTTATATACTTCAATTGGTTGAGGTTCCCAAATTTTAGCCATCTCTCTTACTCATTAATTGCTATAGAAGCGTTAGCCCACATAACTGCCTGTTGAATATTAGTAAGAGCTACTGACTTCTCTCTAGATTCCGGACATACTAAATTAACTAATTCAGCTAACTCTTTAGCTTTATCTCTAATAGCTATGTAGCGTTCTGGTTGGTCATTCTTAGGTGGATGATATGTGAAAATCTTATCTATATCTAGTGGCATCTTAAACTCCTTATTTAAAAAGTGCCCCGTTTTTCCCCTACTACGGGACCAGAGTAGTTTGGTTATTACACCAAAGCCGCGTAATCAGTAATTTCGTTCTTCGGCTTACCTTCAAATTCACCACGAACAATGAAAGCCTTAACCTTCAGTCCAACCAATGACTCCTTACTCAAGTTAACATCGATTGAACCATCTTCATTTTGCTTATTACCCATTGCAAGCAAGAGCGGTGTCATTGCTCCTGCTGCCTTCTCATTAAAGTAAATGCGAATCATTGCACCAGCGAAGTTTGGGCTGAGTACTTTGAAGTCATAAATTGCATTGTTAGAATCCTTCTTCTTAGACAATGCAATCTGAAAGTCAGCAACTTCAACAGGATGCCAACCAGGTTCAACCAAACGATTCTTAGCAACATCTTCCTTAGTAACAACCCAACGCATTGAAGCCATTTTATTTTCTCTTTTCTTTTTAGTTTACGGTTTATTTGCTTGGCTTATTCCAGGCAAATCTTGTGTTTCTAATTCTTTATATATTTCTTCGTTATTCTGTTGAATCATTTTCTCATCTACTAACCAATTAGCATTTCCATAATCAGTAATAGTAAGCCAAAGAGCAGAACCCTCGTGGTCATACTTCTTAAGAAATTCTAATACTCTTTCCTTACTTTGTGAGTAGAATGTATAACCATCTTCATTAACACATACTATATATAACTTATAAATAATCATAAATAAGGTTTCATCACATCGTATAACCTAAGATTAGCAAAATCTACATAAGGTGGCATTCCCTTAATAGCAGTCTTAGCATTAGGATAACTCATCGACGGTCTTGGATAAACTCTACGTGTGATATCATCACCTTGTGCTGAAGGACGCTTATCGAAATACCAAATCTCATCAAAGTAACCTGGAATCATTGACTCTACTTTAGGTCCAAATGTTACTAAAGATGTATATTCTGAACCTTCTTTTTCACGTCGGATTGGATGGGCATTAACAAATAGATTACAATTAAATGACTTGAGAACCTCAAGCATTTGTGTAATCAACATTGCTTCACCATTAATTTCATCCCAACCCGGAATTGAAACTCCACCTTTAGTAAATTTTACTCCTAATTTATCTCCACCTTTATTCTTAGCCATCTCTGCTGATGTTACTCTTAAATCACCACGAACCATCATTTGCATTACGACTGTAGCAATAGATAAACTAGTAATGCTATCAATGATAATGTTATCATATTGATTATAGTCAGCAAGATCGTTAATCTTAGCGTGAAAATCTTCCCAGTACCTATTTGCAGAAACAGGCTGGATTGTAATATCGTCAAGCCTATCAGGAAGCCAATCAATAAGTGGTGCATATCTTTTATCAAAGTCAAAAATTAATGTTTTACCGGGCCAACTTGCAAATCCTACAGTTTTACCAGCACCATTAGGACCGACTCCTAATACTCTAACCTTATCATCTTTTTCTTTTGTTGAAAGTTTGAAAGAGTCCATTTTATTTTATCTCTAAGATTCTACAGATTTCATCATCATCACTAATTTGATCTTCAATAACTAAGTATAAAGTAGCACCTTCATGATTATACTCATTAATAAATTCTCTAATATATTTCTTATCATCTGTTACTAACTGTCTTTTTTCATATGAAGTAGATCCATCAACACCGTCAATTATAATATGATAATATTTCATTATTTTACCTCTAACACTTTAAAAATATCATCAAGATCAGCGTCGTGCTTCTTAACTTTATCAGACTTCTTAGTGCAATCTAAACAATGAGGATGAACGACATAACGACCTTCCCAATTCTTATGAATGTAAGGTCTATCACAGCGATTGCATATTACTTCTTTACCGTAAATTAAATCAGCCCTTATATAGTTCGTGCAGTTAGGTAATGTGCAAAAGTATACTAAGTAAAGCTTACCGTCTGAACCTAAGTTCTTGAGCTTATACTTATGTAGATGATCTTTATTCCCCATCTTTAACTACCTTCCCCGGTTCCCACTTATCTCCAATGTGGAACATCATTTTAATTTTACGTGCTGCCTCTTGATCATTATCTGAGTCACAGATATCGTGAAATTCACACTGTCTACATAGTGGGCCTTCTCTACCTTGTAACCATTGCATAGGCCAGTAATTATTCTGTAAGTAGTAATCTAAAGTTTTAGACCAGCCTATAGTATTCTTTAACCATCTATCCTTCATCCCCTGTGTAAAGCTTAATGGAACCCTACGGTTACGTTCTTTAGGTTCCTTAGACTTCTGCATTCCAATTTCATCAACGTATACTACCGACACGTCCTCTGCTAATGCATAACCCATGAACTGATTATCTAATGGGCTGTAGTCTACCATTCTTCCACGAAACTTATGATCCATTACAACTTTGCCTAAATTAGGCAGAACACACCGTAAGTCTTTAACACCTTCATAAACTACAATAAGATCGTCATCTTCATAGATTGGAATTGTGAATGGTTCTTCTACTCCTAATACTTCCATGCCGTCATATCTGTAATATTCAGCATATGAATAAAAGAACTTGATAGTTTCTTCTGCCTGTTCAGCTAGTATATTCATTACTGGATAAGCTAACCGAGCAGCTTCACTAGCTAATCCAACGGCATCGTTCCAATCTTTCTTTTCCATCAATGCGGTGTAATAAGTCTTGGTAAGAGTATGGCCTAATCCACCTCTTACCATACCAAATGGCTTTTCATTCATCTCTAGATGCTTAAGGAATCTAAGAAATGTTTTGAAGCCACATCGTTGCACTGAAGTTAAGATTTGTGAATCAATAGCTAAAATTCTTTTTTTCATGGAATCACAATTATATCAGTTGTCTTACCCAAAGACTTAGCAAACTTAACTGTCCAACAACCACCAGACTTTACATGCTTATCAGTTCTACAGTGGTAACAGTAATCAAATCTTATACCATTATATGATTCGGGTAACTGTCTAAGTGTAATACAGATTACAACGTCAGATTTCTTAGCAATCTGAATGTTACGTTGTTTATACCCACCATTCCAAACTAACTTAGCTGGAGGATATCCAATGTATTTTAGATTTAATTCTTGGGCAGCTTCCTTAGCCCAAATATCAATACCACCTAAATGACATTCACCTGAACAAATTGTGTCAGCTTCGTGAATTGATATGTATGATCTAATTAATCTCTTTGCAATAGCTTCTGTTTCCGGAGTAAACTTAGCTGATTCAGATCCAACAATACCTAATATCATATAGCTTTCATAGCAACTCTAATTTTATTATAAATACTCTTTACTTCTTCCAAAGAATCATAATAAAAAAGGCTATGACCACCTTTATAAGTGATACTAATGAAATATGGTTTGGTCTGTCTATAGGTTGACTTAGTAGACTCACCATATTCTACAGTTCTAATACCTTGAGTATTAACAATGATTAAATCATCCGATACTATATGTCCCATATAATAAGCACCAATAAGAAACGCCCACCGAATATACCATTGTAGCATACTCAGTGAGCGTTGTCAAGCTGTCCTCGTTTGAGGACTATCTATTTATTATTAGACCTTCTATTAACTCTATCAACATGTTGCTTTACAATGTGATAGATATATTCAGCTTCGCGTTTTGTTAGATTAAATAGTCTAGTTCCATCAGGTAATTCAGAATTAAATAAATTATTTACTCTTTCAATACTAAACTTCCTCATCAATGCATACTTTTCATCTTGTTTGAATTCAGTTTTGCTTCTCACTTTTCTTCTCCTTCATAATTATAGTTTTATATACTTGAGAATAATATATGTTATATTTATCTTTATATTCTTCATTATAAATATGAAAAATATTTCTTGCAATAAAATCTATATTTCTATAATCTGGAAAATGATCGAATATCAATACTTCCTTATCTAAATTATTATGTGCCCTTCTTAAAAAAGCATAAGCTAGAAGATATGTTCTACCTGAACCACAAGTTTCTGGACTATCATCAACCAACCAATCTAAAGCTGGTAAATAAGCCAACTGTTTCATTGTTAATTTCATCTTAAACTCCAAGATTATTCTTAATCAAACTAATTGTATAAAGTGATTCTTGCGAACCTTGTTTAACTAAAACATCACCTTTAATTAATGCGTCTAAATAGGCACGTCTCCAGTCATTATCGGGTGACCAATACATTGCGCGAGTAGGTCTAATGGTATCGTCAAATCTAGTATTTAAATATGGAATCAACTGTGGATAATTCTTTAGACCAGACCGTCGATCATCAAAAGCTAGTTCACCTATCACGTTATACTTATCATACCATAGGTTGTAACAATATTGAACTGCTTCAATTTGATCTAACGTTAGCGTGAAGTTACGATCGTATAAACAGGTAATTAACCAGATTGGCAATCCATATTTTGATACTTGGTCCAAGATAGCTTCCATTGCGTTTTGAAATATAGCAGGCGTCTCATTAGTGTTAGGATAACACTGAACTCCCAACCATGTTTTATTCTTCTTAAAATAACTAGGGCATATAGAGGGCCAAGCTCTACCATCAATGTATGCCAAGATTGGTTTTTCAGGTAGCGAAAGGAATGAGCTATAAACTGTTTGTAAGTCTGTAACATTACCGGCTCCAGCGTAGTATGCAATAATTAAATCTTGTTTAGTAATAATCTTAGCATCTCCCACACTGTGTGTAACAATTAAAGGTTCAGCTAAGTTTTCAATGGGGTAGGCTTCATCTGCTATTATTGTAATATTACCTACTCTGTTAGGATTGTCACCATATCTTAAACTTCTATTAAAATAAGCCCCTATCCATCTCTGTTTAGTTTTGGACGGCGGAGCAGGCAATGGAATAACAGGCTTATCAGGAATATCAGCAGCCGTAATATTGTATAAGATAGTGAAGACATTAGATATCTCCGGTGGATTCCAATAAACTGTGGTTAAGTTAAGACCGTCGAAGGCACATTGAGGATTGTTGTTTGTATTACCCTTATTAATCGTGCCTTTCTTAGTACCAATGATTGTGAATAAACCATTAACAGGATCTTCACCTACTAATGCTCCACCTTCTTTAGCTCTCATTGGATTAAAGCATCCTTGAACTGATGCCCTATTTTGATCCATGTTTATTACATTTGTTCCATCGTAATATGCCAACCCAGTGGGTGCAGGATTCCCTGTAGCTGGACTTTCAGTAAGATCATCTAAGTCTATTTTAGTTAAATCAATTCCTTTATCAGCCCTTAACTTCTGATAAAATAAATACTTATCACCAAAACAACATGGGTAGTTTCCGACACAAGGTTGTGTTACTTTTAACTGTAAATGTGCATCAACATCAATAAGTATAATTGAAGTTGCTGGTTGAATATTAGCTGCGTAAGCTACTAATACCTTACCTTTATATTGGAACAAACGAGCAAATCCAATATCTACTTTCTCTGACTCTTGTAATACAAGCGTAGCTTGTTCAGGATGTCCATTAGGAAATTGATAAACACAAAGACCTAAAGAATTCTTATAAGCAACGTAGGTCACAGTAGAGGTGCAAAGGACGTCTGGAAATACACCGTAAGGTAATCCAGTATAAGACTGCATAGTTAATCCTCCAATGACTGTGTTGCCTTCTTTACTCATATTTTATTCCTTCTTTAGTTATTATAGCTAATCCTCTATTATCAACTATACGAAGATAATTATCTTTCTCATATATTTCAAAAGCATCACAACTTAAGTCTTTTCTGTATTTTTCATCCTTGGATGTTGATCTCTCCAATTTTTGTGACGACATTTTGCTTGGCAGTAAATTTGTTTCACTCTTAGCTTGTGAAAAGGCTTTCCACATATCGGACAAATTCCCATTCCTAAGCTCTCCTGTTTTAACATAATACCTCACATCTTCTATACTTTCAAATATTTTATCAAACTTTTTTCTATTACAATCTTTACATGATGCTACTATATTTTCGTAGTTATCACATTGAGTAAATGAAAATGGAGTGAAATGATCAAATTCCATTCTAACTATCTTAAGTTTATCTTCATCAAAACTACCAAATTCTTTATCACAATAAATACATTTATTATCTTGTCTATTTATTATCTCTTCTTTTATATATCTAGGTATAGTTTTTCTTAATCCTCTACCACCAGATTCTAACTTATATCCAACAATCTTAAAATTTATATCTTGTAAATTTATATTACAACACGATAATATATTATCATTATCAACTAATACTTCTTTATGACATTTAGGGCATCTTATTCTAAGTAATTTAATACTTCCGTAGACAGCCCATACTGTGCCTCTATAGGCTCGGAGGGGAAATCGACACGCACGACGACTACAGGAGTGGCCGAATCTGGCGTTAGGCTTCGATATGAGCGTGGCATACAGTAGAAATGGGTCCGAGGACGTTTGGTAGGCTGGCGAGTCTTACAGGCTTCTACGGCCTGTAATCGTCTAAGCGTAGTATAACGCATCTAGAAGCGTATGTCAACGCTGTCCACTTTATAGGACATTAATCATTCTTTATTATATTTAAATCATGAAACTTGCTGTGAATGTTGGGACACCCTACAGGTTATAACTAATTTAATCAATCTCCAATACATCTACTGGTAACCAACCTGTTGATTCAGGACATCGACAAAGATAAACATTTATAATAGTTCTACGTCCAGTTTCAATATGTTCTATCTCACAATCAGATCTAAATCCTATGACTTCATATTCCTTACCTAAAGGAACATTAGCTTTAATAATAGGCCAATCTGGAAAATCATCAAGATGACGTTGTTTTAGTCTGGCCTTCATTTTCTTTACCATTGATTGAATCGAATAAATCTAGATGCCATTGAACATGCATTATTCTATTATATCCATTTACTACAGCGTAACACATTGGACAGACATAATTGTATTCATTTGAATCTGTAATAGGCCAGTAAACATCACTAAAATGATATTCTATTTCTTCTCTCTTAGTCATTCGATACCAAGCCTTTACAGCATTTAAATCAATGTTGAATGGAATAAAGTGGGCCATTTAGGATTCGAACCTAAATCATTTCGGTTATGAGCCGAAAGCATTAACCAATTATGCTAATGGCCCTTTTGTTTTAAAAAGAAAAGTGTTAGTTCTTATATCGAAAGAACTAACAAGAAACGGCCCGACCTATTATTGGATTGATTTAACGCATAAATCACCCCCAATAATATATCAGCTAGAGAATTGTTAAGCTTGCTAAGTCCCGGTACTGTATCAGAGGTATTTTAGGTAGTTTATTGAAAGTTATTAGCTTTCTCCACTAGTACTAAATACTTAATAACCCCCGGCCTAGCAAGCTTAACAAATCCCATTCTTTTGATTGGAGAATGGGAAAGAACCAATTTACTTAATTGTTGATACGTTGGAATAATATCAACAGTAAGTAAAATCAAGCCGCATTCTTCAGCATCATCTGAAGAATATCAACCTTCGGCTTATCCTTAAACATCTCAACCTTAGCCATTGCATTAACAGCCCGTCGGATTGTAGCCTGCTGATCGTCGTTAAGGTGAGAAATAAATGGCGTCAATTCATCACGGTTAGATTCCTGTGCGAATGCCCACTCATTATAACCATCAGCAACGATATCAAGGAAAATACGATCGCCAGATTCACCAGCAGGAAGTAGAGCACGAACATCAGCAACGTCAGTCAAAACGCCGTTACTATCAAATTCCTCTACAACTTCATCACGAGTAATCTGCTTTCCATTCTCATCTTTAGGAAGCGGCTTACCCTCTTCATCAGTTTCACGTGCAATAGTGCGAGAAACATACTTACCAATTGCCTTATACGAAACTTCACGGGAGTCACGGCCACGGGTATTCTTTGTCACAGTAACTAGAGTAGCAGACATTTTCTTTATCCTTTGTTTTTAACTAACCTCGGGACCATTCCCGACTAGACCATTGTCTCATAGTTTAATCATTAAGTCAACTGTCCACCTTTGGGGACATTACCTTTAACCTATCTCGTCTACCAAATCTAGATGTTCTAGCACTTCCGCTACCAGAGGCTCATCGCCTAGCCATGATTCTAATTCTGGACATTTATAACAATGTTCTTTATCAGTTACTTCTATTACTTCAATCTTTATTAGTTTAACGCTTTGCGTTCTATACCAACTTTCTTTAACTGATTTATCCCATCTTGTTAAACCTAACCGACGGCGATGTCCACATGGATGTAAGACTACAATTACATGACCTAAAGCTGGATGCTTTTGTGAACGATGAACTTCCAATTCCATAACTCTAGTGGGTGGTTTCTTTTTCATTTCTTTTCTCCTCTAGAATTTTAGCTGCTTCTTTTACTCTTTTCTCTACATAATCTTCTATTTTAGCTGATGCATCACCATAATTATCTTCATCACAAAGGTGAAGTATCATCTTCATTGTTTCATAATAATGAAGTGCAAGCTGTGTCCAAACATCATTAGGTTTAATCTTCTTAATTTCATCTTCAATACTCATTGTAACTCCAGTGGCACGTAGTATTCAACACCATATATTTGATCGACGTTGTTCTTATTCCTAATAAATGCTGCTACTAATTGCTTCTGTTCTTCATCGCTGTAGACTTTATAAATCTCTAATCGTTGAACATTTCGGTTTAGTAAATGTTTAGGTAACGATTCTATATTGTCTGTAGTCTCAAGACCGTCGAAGTTTTTTATTAGAAGTTTAATCATATCTTCTCCAGCGTTACCAACCTTTAAATACAGTCTTTCGGTTCTTCTCAATCATAATCTTAGTCAATTCCATCATCAATGATTCTTCACTATAATTAGTCGCCTTGCCGTCAAGTGTTGCATTCATATAGCTTCGCTTTTTCTCAACCAATTCTGTGAAGTATTCATCAATTGTTCCACTAACTACCATGTATGTTGCGTCTACTCTATCAGCCGTTTGACCGATACGCATGAATCGGCCTTCGATTTGTTCCTCATTAGCAGGATTCCATTGTCTTTCAGCGATTATGCAATCGCTACAGAATTGCAAGTTTATTCCTTCGCCTGCGGCCAAACTTGATGCAATCATAATCCTACTTTTATCAAGTTTGAACTTCTCAACCACGTCGAATCGTTGTTGTGAGTTTAAACCGGCGTGAAATATCAATGGCTCGTTTAAATCATTATCTAAGCACCAATTAGTAATAACTAACTTCATTGCTTCTGCAACGT
>Ga0068859_100001902_pt1 | contig 21275 bp, 13 predicted proteins | sample KBSSwiS22_FD_66585 | JGI IMG/M metagenome (GOLD analysis project Ga0068859, IMG submission 66585) | Switchgrass rhizosphere microbial communities from Kellogg Biological Station, Michigan, USA - KBS Switchgrass S2-2 | ecosystem: Host-associated > Plants > Roots > Rhizosphere > Soil ...
GCCGATGGTGGCGCCGGCTACGGCGAGGAAGAGCAGCGGCGCCAGGAAGCAGAACAACAGTGCGCGGCTGGTCAGGTGATAGCGCAGCACCGGCTCAGCCTCGCCGGTCTCGATCGTCAGGGTCCCCCCGTCGAAAATGGACATTTTGTCCTGCGCCGCCTGGTCCTTCTTGCGAAAGGTCAGCGTGTCGCCGGTCCGTTCGTGGCTGGTGCCGCTCTGAAGGAACAAGGGAGTGAGCCGGTCGAATGCCGTGTCGCTCGATTGCCCCGGCGCGAGCGCCACACTACCCCGTACGTGCCAGATCCAGTCGATGAAACGCAGGTTCACGCGATCTCCTGTTGCGATATCCGACGTTGCCGCACGGCAAGGCTCGCGCCCGGAGGCGGCCTCGCCAGGGCGGCTCGAATGAAAAAGGGGTATTGCGGCCGGAGAGATTCCCGTCACTCGGCCGGAACCGCCCGGCGCTTGCCGAAATATTCCTTGAGCGACTTCCAGCCCTCGGTGAAGGGATAGGTCATCTGCTCCCGGATCGACATTCGGCGCCCGCCCTCCATGCCAAGCAGTTCCGCTTCCCCGTCGATGCAGGTGCCGAAGATGCGATCGATGAAGATGAAGCTGTTCGAATAATTGCACCGCGTCGATTCATAGTCCTGCGAGTGGTGCAGGCTGTGGTGTTCGGTGGTGTTGAACAGGAAGCGCCACCAGCGCGGCGAATTGAAGCGGACGTTGATGTGCTGATAGGCGCCGACGGCGAGCCCGAACGAGCCGGCGAGCAGTGCCGCGCGCGGCAGGAAATCGAAGAACCCGCCGATGCCGAGCCCGATCAGGAACAGCTCGACCGGATTGCCGATCGCGCCTTTGTGGACGTTGAGCTGCGTGATGTAGTGATGCACCGAATGCGTCAGCCACAACGGGTAGAAATTGTGCATCCCGCGATGCATCCAATATTGCCCGAAATCGAAAATGAACGCGATCAGGAATGCCTGCAACAGCAGTGGCAGGCCGGTGAACCACTTCAGGCTTTCCCAGTGGAAGCTATGCTGGAGATATTCGATGATTGCGTCGTCGCCGAGATACTTTCCAGCGAGGCGGACGATCGTGTAGCTGATGCCGACGTAGAACAGATCGGTGGTCAGTTCCTTCCAGGTGATCTGCCAGCTCTTGAAGCGCGGGTTCACGAACTCGAGCGCCATCAGCAGCAGCCTGAAGCCGATCCCGATCCACACCGCCGTCGATGCCTTGGCGATCGAATTGGGCGCGTAATACCAGAAGGCAATCAGCGCGAAGAGAATGGTCGGCTGAAACCAGGTGAAGACGAATTGCTTCACCGGGCCACCTTCGACCTTGGGGATGTTCTCCCACCCCACTGTCACCGGCGACTGCGTGCCGATCACCCTGTTCCCGACGCGAACTCCGTTCATCTGCTCCACCCTCGCAATGGTTCGCCGACGACTCCCGTAGTACGAATTGTCGCGATCGTAATACCAACATGCTGCACCTGTCTACAGGCATGTTGGGCCTCTGCTCCCCATTTTGGGAACTGCTCTTCGGGCCGCCTTGGCATAAATACGCGCGTTCGTTCATAGGGTCGCGCGGAGCATTACCCAAACTGGGATAGTTGGCGCGATGCATTTTTGCGGTGCAGCAAGATGCGATTCCCCAGCCGGGGGCGATTCGGTCAAGTCCGCCCGCGCAGACGCGCCATATCACGGTTCGCAGTGGCGTTGCCGTGCAGCCGGGTTATGCGAGGCGGGGAAAACGCCCCCGACGCCGGTTCAGGCCGCGCGCAGGCGAGCGACGAATTCCTGCGCATCGGAGCGTAGCGATTGCAGCGCCTGCTCGAGCGCGCGCCCGTCGGCCCGCAGATCCGCGACACATGCTTCGTTCTCGGCAGCCGATGCGGAGATATCCGCACCGGTCTGCGACAGTGTCCGCGCACGGTCGAGCACCGCGGCGATCTTGCTGTTGATCATTTCAGTCGACAGCGCCTGATCGCGCGAGACCGACGCGACCTGGCGCGTGACACCCGACATCCGGTCGATCAACGCGGCGAGTTCGGCAGTCGCGTCGGCGACATGTCGGATGCCGCCCTGGACTTCGCCGACACGTTGGCGGACCTCGCTGGTCGAGGCGCCAGTGCGGCTCGACAGAGACTTGATTTCGCTAGCGACCACCGCGAAACCCTTGCCTTGCTCGCCGGAGCGTGCCGCCTCGATCGTCGCATTGAGCGCGAGCAAATTGGTCTGCGCGGCGATGTCGCCAATCACGTCGACGACCTTCTCGGCTTCGGTCGCGCGCGCCACCGACTGCCCGACGGCCTCGCCGGCGCGAGCGGCACGATCGAGAATGCTCGTGACGATCTGCGACGAGGTTTCGACCTGCCCGTCGATCGCACGAATGCCTTCGATCAGCGCATTGGTGGCGCTTTCCGCGGCCGCCATCTCGGAAGCGAACACCGCCGCCGATCCATCGAGCTCGGCGGCCAGCTCGCGCGAATCCTGCGCGGCGCGGCCGACGCGTTCGACGTTGCGATCGAGACGCGCCATCGATTGGCGGGCTTCGTCGATCATCACTGCAACATTGGCTTCGAACTGGTGGAGCAGCTGGTCGAGCGTCGCGCGCCGCAGTCGCTCGCCTTCAGCGGTGGCGGCGGCGACCTCCCTGGTGCGGCTGCGCTCAAGTTCCTGCGCGTCGCGTTCGAGCCGCTCCTTTGCGATCGCCTGGCCGCGGAAGGTCTTGAGCGCATCCACGACCTGGCCGAGTTCGTCGCCACGGGCGAGGCCGTCCAGATCGACGCGATAGTCGCGCCGCGCGAGTGCCGTCGTCGCCTCGGCAATGCGCAGGATCGGCGCTATCAGCGACTGGCCGATCGCAAGCGGGCCGATCACGCCAATTGCCGCGAACAATAGTGCGGCGACGATCACGACCGCGATCATGATCGTGATTCCGGTCCGCACTCTTGCCGAATGCTCGGCGGCGTCGGCGACGCCGCGCGCCGCGACCGAGTCGACCTGCTGGATCACCTTGTGCGCATTGGCCTGAAACGGCGCCAGCATCGCCGCGCTCGCGGAAAAATTGACGTCGAGCATCGACGAGACGACGTTGATCGCTTCGATATACTTGTCCATCTCGGCGAGGGTCGCGTCGAGACGGACGCGCTCTTCGTCTGACGCCCAGATACGGAAGCGGGCGAGATCGCCGCGCGCGCCGCGCAGCTCGCTTTCGATTGCGCGGCTGCGTTTGCCCACGTCGACGCCGGGGGTTGCTGCCGCCTTGTCGGTGATCAGCCGATAGAGCTCGCCGTTGGCATGATCGAACCGCGCCGAGATCGCGGTCAGCGCGACGACCTTGCGCATGTCGTCGCGTACGACATGGCTGGTTCCGGCCTGGGCATAGAGCAAGGTGCTCACGCTCAGTGCAACCGAAATGACGAACAGTCCGAGCATCAGCGTCGGCGCCGCCGCGAACTTCCACAACAACGGCCAGTCGCGGAAGCGCGTGCGCGTTTCCAGCCAGGCTATCAAAGGCGAGAGTCGGTTCACAACCAGAAGGTGATCCCTGCGCGGACGCGGCGATCGGCCGGGATCGGCGAGCCCGATGCGCCGGACGCTTTGGTGAGATTGTCGCCCGCGACGAACACGACCGATTTGCCGATGTGGATGCCGAGCTTCTGATCCCAGGCAAGCGCGGCATCGACCGGCAGCAGCGCCAGTTGCGGCACGTTCACCACGCCGAGCTGTCGCGTGGGCGACGTGTACCGAAGCAACGCCGTCGCGAACCAGCGCTTGCCCCGATAGCTCAGCTCGAAATTGGCCTTGTGGCGCGCAGTGGTCGCTTCGGGCGCGAGCGCGATCTGACGATAGGAGAGGAGGTGGTCCTCGCTGTCGGTGAAGCTATAGTTCGCGCGCCACGTGAAGCCGCGGCCGACCGTGCCGCGCGCCGACATCTCGATGCCGAAAGCGCGGAAATCGCCGGCAACGCCTAGACGGCCGACAAGCGCTGGACCGCCGATGAGCGAAAGCTGGATATTCGCCAGGTCTCCGGGCGTGCCTATCGCGTCGGAAGTGGTGTTGTAGAACAGGCTACCCGTGACCGAGAGCCGATCCGAGAAGCGATGACTCAAACCGATCTCGCCGCTCCACGCTGCGACAGGGTTGAGCGACGGGTCGCCGGCGAACAGCAGCGGCAGGCCGTTTATCGTTCCGCTCGGGATGCGCACGCCGAGATCGACGAGCGACGGTACCTGATAGCCGAGGCCCCCGTTGATGCGCAGCTGGCTCGACGTGCCGAGCTGCAGCAGCACCGCGGCATTGAAGCTGCCGCGCACGAAATTACGCTGGTAGTCGCTCGCAAGATTTGCGCTCGGGGCGAGCGGCGTGCCGTGCTGCGAAAGCTGGAGTCGGTCGACGCGCCCGGCGAAAGTGAGGCCCATGCGATCACTGGGGTGGAGATCGAGCATTGCGCTGCCCGAAACCACCGAATAGCCGATCCGCGGCGAGAACAGGAGATCGCCGCGCAGTTCGTTATCGCGATATTCGACGCCGATCCGCGCGACATTGTTGAGCCCGAGCCGGATCAGCGATGAGCCTTGCACCACTGCGATGCGATTCTTGACGTGGTATTCGGTACCGAGAATGCCGTTCCCGCTGGCGGTGTTCACCCCATAGATGGTGTCGAGCCAATTGCCATAGCCACTGGCAGTTACGCTGCCCCACGAGGTGTCGCGATCGATTCGGGCGCCGGCGGTCGCGACGGTGAAACGCTGCCGCGACGCATATTGGCTCGGCAGCAACTCGAGCTGCTCATTTTGCGCATAGCCGCTGTTGATCGTGATCCGCGTCTGGGCGTCGGGCGATATCTCGACGGTGCCGGCCACCTGATCGCGGCGGACATTCTCGATCGTGCCGGGCTGCTGTTGGCTGCCCTGAATCTCCCGCTCGTCGTCGCGGCCGTGGCCTGCGGATAGCCGTAACCGCACCGCTTTGCCCAACGCCGTGGTCGCGACGAGATTGAGCCGGCTATGTCCAAGGCTTCCGGTCTCGGCCGTGCCACTGATCCGCGGCGTGTCGCCGGGGGCGATAGTGATGATGTTGATCACCGCGCTCGCGGCATTGAAGCCGAACAGCGCCGTCGCGGGTCCGCGCACCACTTCGATCTGCTGAATCTCGCCGACTTCGACGCCAAGCAGGTTCCAGTCCGTCATGCCATAATGGTCGAGATAGACCTGGCGTCCGTTCACCAGCACGAGCAGCCGCGGATTGTAGGTCCGCACGCCGCCGCGCACCGCGACGTCGCTCTGGCCCTCGGTCCAGCGATTGACGTCGATCCCGGCATAGCTCTTGAGCAGCCCGGGCACGTCCACGGCGGGCGAGCGCCGGATCTCCTCCAGCGTGATGATCTCGACCGAAGCCGGCGTCTCGGATGCGCGCTGCGGCTTCCCGGTCACGCTGGTCGTCACCGGTTCGCCGATGGTCTCCTCGAGCGCGGCATAGTCGATCGCCTGCGCCAGCGCGCCGGTCGAGAGCAAGCTGCCGAGCAGCGATGCGGCGGCAAGGCGAAAGCGCGCGGACATCAGATTTCCTTGACCAGCATGAGGAATGCCGAACCGAAGCGGAGGTTGCCGGCCTTGCACGCGGCGCGGCTGACGGTGATCTGCACGCGCTGACCACCGCTGATGGCGACCGCGCAATTGCCCGCTTGCACGCACGTGACATCGGCAGTGATGGTGAGAATCGACTGGCGCGCGGCGGCGGCGCCGAGCTGGACTTGGCCCTCGCGCAGCCCGGCGGTGACGAACGCCACTTGGCTGCCGGCGAGTCCGCCGAGCGCAGTCACTGGCACGCGCTTGAACTTGAGCGTCGCCTTGCCGGCGGCGAACGCCGTACCTGCGTCACGCTCGATCGCGTCCGCTTCGGCCTCCGAGGCCGGGTTGCGCGGGTCATAGACGATTGCGGCGACCACCGTCCCGCTGGGTGGCGGTTGCACGAAGGAAATCACGCGCGCGGCCACTGGCAGGTTGAGCGCTTCGGCCGACGCCGACGTGGGCGTTAATGCGATGGCGCCGACGACAAGCGCACGAGACAACCGACTGCCAGGCACAACCTACCTCGACCTATTGGAAAGTCGGCTTTTATTCGGCGGGGGTTGGCGTTTGGTAAATTCGTCCGTTACCAAAGCTCTGGACAACTACGTAGGACGTCGCTTTCCGTGGGGGACGCGCACTATTTGTAGGCGATCGCCGCGCTGCACGGCCCGGCAAGATGCAGAACTTCGCTCCTCGCGAAACCCGCCTCGCGGCACCAGCCGGCGAAATCCGCGCCGGTATAGTCGAACGCGTCGCCAATCTCGACGAGCATGTTGAGCGACATCATCAGCCCGGCCACGCTGGTTCGCCGCGCGTCATCGATCAGCTGCTCGATCGCGATCAATGCGCCGCCCGGCGGCAGCGCGGCATAGGCCTTGGCAATCAGCATCTTCTTGGTCGGCAGGTCCCAATCGTGGAGCACCATGCCCATGGTGATCACATCGGCCTTGGGCAGCGGATCGACGAGAAAATCGACCACGGCGGTGTCGACGCGATCGGCGAGCCCGGCAGCGGCGATCTTCTCCTGCGCGATGGGCTGCACCACCGGCAGGTCGGCGCTGGTGCACCGCATGTGCGGATGGGCGCGTGCGACCGTCATCGCCAATATGCCTTCGGCTCCGCCGGCGTCGCACAGGCTCGTGTAACGCGAGAAATCGAATTTGGCGGCGAGCGCCATGAAATTGCCCGCCGACACGCCGCTCATCGCGCTCAGAAACTGCTTGAGCCGCGCGGGATCGGCATAGAGCTGGTCGAACAGCGAGGCGCCGCCGTCCTTGGTCTCGTTCTGCGGCTTTCCGGTCTTGAGCGCTGTGCCGAGATCGCTCCAGAACGGGTAGAGCCGGTCGTGGCCCATCTCTAGGAAACCGCCGATATAGGCAGGGCTCGCCTTATCGAGGAACGCGGCAGACTGGGCCGAATTGCGGTAGATCGCATTCGGTCCGTCACCGTCGCGATCGAGCATCCCGAGTGCCACCAATGCGTCGAAGAAGTCAGGATTGGCGCGCGGTGCCAGTTCGAGCCCGGCGCGAAGCTGTTCGCCAGTCATGCCGCCTTTGCCGAGAAGCGTGAACAGCCCGAACTTCGCGGCGGTCTGGAGCGTTCGCGCGGGCCAGAAACCCAGGCCGATCTGCAGGATTCGCTCGGGCGTCACCGCTGCCATGTCATCCCCCTCCGTTTACGAGACGTCGGTTGTGGCGGGTCGCCGCGTCGAGTCAAACGACAATTCTGTGCGCAATATTATGACTGTTCCACCTTGCGCCGCGGCCGAAGATGCCCGCGACGCAGCATCATGCCGCACAGCGCGGGCAACACGAACAGGGTCAATGCAGTCGAGGTCAGCAGCCCGCCGATGACAACGGTGGCCAACGGTTTCTGCACCTCAGCGCCGGTCCCGATCGAGATCGCCATCGGCACGAAGCCCAGACTCGCCACCAGCGCGGTCATTAGCACTGGCCGGACGCGCTCCATCGCGCCTTCGACCACGGCAGTGTCGCCGTCGGCGCCCTCGTCGAGCCGCTTTCGGATCGAGGCGAGCAGCACCAGCCCGTTGAGAACCGCTACCCCGGAAACCGCGATGAATCCGACCGACGCCGAGATCGAGAAGGGGATGCCGCGCAACGCGAGCGCGAACACGCCGCCGGCGAGCGCGAGCGGCACCGCGGTGAGCACGATCCCCGCGAGTGTCGCACTGCCGATCGCGAGGTAGAGCGCACCGGCGATCAGCAGGAAGCAGATCGGCACGATAATCGCGAGCCGCTGCGTGGCGGCCTGGAGGTTCTGGTACTGGCCGCCCCATTCGAGCCAAGACCCGGGCGGAAGCTTGACCTCGGTCGCGATGCGCCGCTGTGCCTCATCGACGAAGCCGCCGAGGTCGCGGCCGGAGACGTTCGCTTCGACGTAGATGCGGCGCTTGCCATTGTCGCGGCTGACTTCGTTGAGCCCTTCGGTGAAGCGGAACTGGACGAGCTCGCGCAGGGGTACCGAAGCACGCGCCTGTCCCGCGATTTCGGGCAGGGTGACCGGCAAGGCGCCGAGCAGGTCGAGGTCGTTGCGTTCGGTACCGGGCAAACGCACGACGATGTCGAAGCGCTTGTCACCTTCGAAGATCTGGCCCGCGGTGCGTCCTGCGAGCGCTGTCGAGATGATATGAGCGACATCCTCGACCGTGAGACCGAAGCGCGCGATCGCGGCGCGATCGAACACCAGGTCGAAAGTCGGGAAGCCGCTGGTCTGCGCGACGCGGACGTCGATTGCACCGGGGACCTTGCGCAGCACTGCGGCGATCCGATCCGCGCTGCGCGCCATGGTACCGAGGTCGTCGCCATACAGCTTTACCGCCACGTCGCTGCGCACGCCGCCAATCAGCTCGTTGAAGCGCATTTCGATCGGCTGGGTAACGTCATAGCCGTTGCCCACCATCGCCGCCATCTTGGCGCGGATGCGATCGATCACCTGCGTCTTGGTGGTCACGCCCGCCGGCCATTGATCCTTGGGCTTGAGGATCACGTAATTGTCCGAAGCATTCGGCGGCATTGGATCCGCGGCGAGGCTTGCGGTGCCGGCCTTCGAATAGGCCATCTTCACTTCGGGGAGCGTCAGCAGCAACCGCTCGATCGGCAGGTCCATCGCGACCGATTTCTCGATCGTCGTCGACGGAATGCGCACTGACGAGAGATTGAGGTTCTGCTCGTCGAGCGTCGGCATGAATTCGCGACCGACGAACAGGAAGGTAACGAATGCCAGCGCGACGATGGCGACGCCGGTGACTACGAACGGCACGGGGCGCGCGACGCTGCGGCGAAGCCAGGGTAGGTACCAGCGCTTCGAAGCGGCGATCGCAGCGACTTCGCGGTCGCTGACGCGCCCGCGTAGCAGCAGCGCGACCATCGCGGGCACGAAGGTCAGCGACAACACGAACGCAGAGGCGAGCGCGAGCATCAGCGTGATCACCATCGGCGAGAACATCTTGCCCTCGACGCCCTGGAAGGTGAGGCAAGGAATGAACACGAGGAAGATCACGACCTGCCCGTAGACGGTGGGACGCACCATCTCGCGCGACGAGGCGATCACTTCGTCGAGTCGCTCGGCGAGCGAGAGCTCGCGATCCACACGGCGCTGGCGTTCGGCGAGCCGGCGCAGGCTGTTCTCGACGATGATCACCGCACCGTCGATGATCAGCCCGAAGTCGAGCGCGCCCAGGCTCATCAGATTGCCCGAGATGCCAAGCCCATTCATCCCGATCGCGCTCACCAGCAGCGACAACGGAATCATTAGCGTTGCGATCAACGCCGCGCGCCAATTGCCGAGAAGCAGGAACAGGATTGCGACGACCAGAAGCGCGCCTTCGCCGAGGTTGCGCGCGACCGTACGGATCGTCGCGAGGACCAGCTGTGAGCGATCGAGCGTCGGGACGATGCGCACGCCCGGAGGTAAGGTCCTGGCGATCGCGTCGAGACGCACGCCGACATCGTGCGCAACCGTGCGGCTGTTTGCGCCGACCAGCATCAGCGCCGAGCCGATCACGGTTTCATAGCCGTCGCGGCTCGCGCCGCCGCTGCGCAGCTCGCCGCCGATCGCGACGCGCGCGACTTGTCCAACGGTGACGGGCACGCCGCCCCGCGTCGCGATCACCGCGCGCGCGATCTCATCGATCGACCGGATGCGTGCATCGGCGCGGACGAGATAGGCTTCACCCGAACGCTCGATGAAGTTCGCGCCGACGGAAAGATTGGCTTTCTCCAGCGCCTCGGCGAGTTCGTCATAGGAGATGCCAAGCGCGGCGATTTTCGCCGGATCGGGGGCGACGACATATTGCTTCACATAGCCGCCGAGCGAATCGACGTCGGCGACGCCGGCTACGGTCCGCAGCTGCGGCCGGACGATCCAATCCTGCACCGTGCGCAGATAGGCGAGCTGCGCGACACGATCGGGCAGCCGCTCTCCTTCGTCGGTCAGGAAGCTACCGTCGCGCTGCCATCCCGGCCGCCCGTCTCGCCGCGGCGCACCCTTTCCATCGGGATAGATATATTCGACGCTATAGTGGAAAATTTCGCCAAGGCCGGTCGATACCGGCCCCATCTGCGGTTCGGCTCCGCTCGGCAGGCTGGCCCGCGCCTGGTCGAGCCGTTCGCGCACCTGCTGGCGCATGAAATAGAGATCGGCGCTTTCCTTGAAGATCGCCGTAACCTGACTGAAGCCATTGCGCGAAAACGAACGCGTGCTTTCGACGCCGTTGAGCCCCGCGAGCGCGGTCTCGATTGGGAAGGTCACGCGTTTCTCGACTTCGATCGGTGCAAGCGTCGGCACGACCGTGTTGATCTGCACCTGCTTGTTGGTGATGTCCGGCGTGACGTCGATCGGCAACAGGTTGAGCTGCCACGCGCCGATACCGGCGACGACGGCGGTGATGAACAGCACCAGCCAGCGCGCATGCACGGCACCGGCGAGGATGCGGCCGATCATTCGTCCTCCTCGGCGCCCTTCTTGAGCTCGGCCTTGAGCAGGAACGCGTTGCGCGTCGCAACCGGAGTGCCAGCCTGCGCGCCCGACAGGATCTGCGCGATCCCGCTGCTGCGCGTCCCGACCGTGACGGGCTGGACGCGGAATCCCTCCTTGGTACGGACGAAAACGACGTCGCGCCCGTCGAGCGACTGTACGGCCTCTTCCGGTATCGAAGTGCCGCTGGCGCCACTGCCGCGCGCGCGGATGCGGACCTGGACGCCGCGCCCGACGACCAGTTCCGGCGAGCCCACCGACGGTGCGAGGACCACGGTCACCGTCTGGCTGGCGCCGCTCGCCGCGGGCGTGACGGTTCGAACGGTCGCGTCGATCGCGGCTCCGGCACCGATCAGGATCGTCGCAGCGTCTCCCGGCGCGATTCGGCGCGCGTCATCGGCGGTAACCGCAGCTTCGACCTGAACCGCGGTGCCGTTGGCGACGTGAAACAGTTCGGTCTGCGGCTCAACATAGCCACCGAGCGTCGCGATCTCGGCGCTGATCCGGCCCGACAGGGGGCTCACGACGGCGACAGAGCGACCGTTGCCCGCGACATGTGCGGCTCCGGCGACCGACGCCGCACGGCGCGCTTCGGCCTCGGCGACGGCCAGCGCGGACTGCGCGGTCTCCATGTCCTGACGCGGACTCACACCTTGCGCGAACAGCGCCGATTCACGCGCATAGGCGCGCCGCGCCTGCTCGACTTTCGCCGCGGCGACGCTGCGGTCGGCCGTCATCGTCGCCGCATCGAGGCTATCGACCAGTGCGAGCGTCTCGCCGGCGTGCACGACGTCGCCAAGCCGCTTGGCGATCCGCATGATCGTGCCGGACGCGCGCGCGACGACGATCGCTTCGCCTTGTGGGGTCGCGGCGACCGTCGCGGGCGCGAGAATCGCCCCGCCGGACCCCGCCGCCGCGACCGGCTCGACCAGGATATTGGACGTTTGGAGCGTGGCGGCCGGGATCTTGAGCTCGGTCGACGATGCTTCTGCTGCCGGCGCGGCGACAGGCGCGGGAGCGGACTGCGGCAGCAGCCACCAGGCGGCGCCGAACCCGACAGTCGCGGCGACCGCGGCGATTCCGCCGATCATCGGCCATCTCGACGGTGCGCGGTCTTCCATCAGGGTTCTCCAAACGCGAGTCGGCCGTCGGCGCGCGCCAGTGCAGTGAGGGCGCGCACGCGCGCGAGCCGGGCGTCGATCGTCAGCGCGCGCGCATCGCCCAGCGCGCGGCGAAGGATGAGCAGTTCGAGCAGCGAGGTCTTGCCGGCATCATAGCCGATCCGTGCAAGCCGATACGCTTCCGCCGCCGCGGCTTCGCCTTCGCCGGCGGCCGCGAGCCGGGTCCGTGCGGCATCAGCTTGCGCGAGTGCCGAGCGGCGGCTGGCAGCCGCGGCGAGCCGGGCGGCCGCGAGCTGTTGATCGGCCGCATCGCGACGTGCCTCGGCGGCGGCGACCCCACCATTATTGCGGTCGAACAGCGGGATGCTTGCCGACAGCCCGACCACCAATCCTGTGCCTCCGTCTCCGAACCGGCGAACGCCGCCGCTCAGTCCGACATCGGGAATCGGCCTGGTGCGCTCGACGCGCACCAGCGCCGCGCGCGCGTCGCGTTCGGCCTCGGCCGTCGCGACGGCGGCGGAGCGCTCGCGTGCAGGGCCGATGATCCGTGTCTCGACGTCGAGCAGCGAGATGGCAACGCTCGAATAGGGCTCGCCGACCGCGGCCAACGCCGAGAGAGTGGCGAGCGCCTCGGTCACATCCGCCGCGGCGGCGGCGCGCGTCGCGGTTGCGGCTGACAGGCCGGCCTGCGCCTGGGCCGCGCGCAATCCCGCTTCCTTCCCCGCCGTGACCAGCGCTTTCGCCGCTCGCAGGTCTTCGCGGGCACGATCGAGATCCGCCTCGGCCAGTTGCGAGCGCATTTGCATTGCCTCCGCGGTGGCATAGGCCAGCGCGAGTTCGGCTGCGTAGTCCACTTCGACCTGATGCTTCCGCGCCTCCGCCGCGGCGACGCCCGCGGCACCCGCGGCGATCCGGGCCGAACGCTTGCCGCCGAGCTCGAACGGCTGGGTGATCGTCAACGTGGTCTGCAGCTGGCTGTCGCCCGATGCGGTGCGCGGCGCGCCGAGATTCTCGATTTCGATTCCAGCGCTCGGATTGGGCCACGCGCGCGCCTGGCGTGCCTCGGCCCGCGCTGCGCGCAGATGGGCTGCCTGCTCGAGCAATTGCGGTGCGCGGTCGAGCGACCGGCGTAGCAGCTCAGCGAAAGACGGCGCGGGATCGGCCAAGGCCGCTGCCGGCATTGCGGCGAGCATCGCCGCGCAGGCGACGCCGAAAAAGCGGTGAAGCGGAATGTCGTGGAACCTACACTAGCCCTACGGGTCCTGGCCGCGTTTCCCTCGCACCCGAGCCGATTTTCGTCAAGCAGTGCCGCTTCGCCGCGCGAACGCCCGGTCGCTCGCTTGACAAGCCAAGCCCCGCCCGCGCTATACCTCAGCCATGGGGACAGCGGTCTCCCCACGAGGCGTTATGCCGAAGAATCGCGTCCTGAACCAATTGTGAGGACGCCACATGCCTGCACTGCATGCCATCGCTACGGACAAGCTCGTGCGCCTGATCGGCACGCCAAACGCGCCGGCAATCATCGACATTCGTTCCGAAGCCGCGTTCGCAGCCGAACCGCGATTCATCCCGGGCGCGCTGCGGCGCCCTGCCGAAACCGTCGCCGATTGGTCGGCCGCGCTCGCGGCGCGCAGCGCGATCGTGGTGTGCGAGGACGGCGGCGCCGCCAGCCAGGGCGTCGCGGCCTGGCTGCGCCACGGCGGAATCGCCGCCGAAGCGCTCGAAGGCGGTCTCGCGGGATGGCGCGGCGAGGGTCTGCCGCTGGTACCCGAAGCGCCGTTGCCGACGCGCGACGCCCAGGGTCGGACCCTGTGGGTCACGCGTGCGCGACCCAAGGTCGATCGCATCGCCTGTCCCTGGCTGATCCGTCGCTTCGTCGATCCCGCCGCCGTGTTCCTCTATGTCCCGCCCGCCGATGTGCTCGATGTCGCTGCCCGGTTCGACGGCGCGGCATTCGACCTCGATGGCGAAAGCGTCTTCTGGAGTCACCGTGGCGATCGCTGCACCTTCGACATGATGCTCGACGCGTTCGCGCTCGGCGCGATCGAGCCGCTCGCGTATCTCGCGACGATCGTGCGCGGTGCCGACACCGGACATCCGGAAATCGTGCCCGAAGCCGCAGGTCTGCTCGCTGCGTCGCTCGGCCTGTCTCGCATGTTTGCCGACGATCTCGAGCAACTCGAAGCCGGCATGCTGGTTTATGACGCGTTCTATCGCTGGTGCCGCGACGCGCGCGGCGAGACGCATAATTGGACATCGCACAAGCCCGCGCGCGAACGGGTGCGGAGCGGTTAGTCCGTAACACCACCGGACACGATCGATCAGGATGGCGAACGCAAGGAGAAATTGATGAAGTACATATTTCTCATGGGGATTCTCGGCGCGCTTGCGCTCACTGGACCAGCGCAAGCGGCCGAGCCCTGGGAGCAGGGGATCGCGTCAGCCATAGGTCGTCCTGGAACCGAAATGCCCGGGGGCGTCTATCGCATCGGCCTGCCCCGCAGCGACCTGAAGGTGACGCTTGACGGTGTTGCCGTCAAACCCGCGCTCGCGCTCGGCTCCTGGCTCGCCTTCGTCGGGCATGGCGGTGGCGAGGTCATGGTCATGGGCGATCTCGTTCTCACTGATTCCGAGGTCAATCCGGTGATGACGAAGCTGATCGCTGGAGGCGTCGAAATCACGGCGCTCCACAATCATCTTCTGCGCAACACACCGCATACCATGTACATGCACATCGCTGGCCACGGCGAACCCTCGCAACTGGCGAAACTGCTTCACGACGCGCTGGCCTTGAGCGGCACGCCGCTGACGGCGCCGCCTGCGGCGGCGCCACCGGCCGAGGCGTTCGATCTCGACACCGCTGCGCTCGACCGGATACTCGACCGCAAAGGCAAGGTCGGGGGCGGAGTCGATGCCTTCAGCATTCCGCGCGCCGAAACGCCGCATGACGGTGGGATGGAATTGCCTCCCGCGATGGGTGCGGCGATTGCCATCAATTTCCAGCCCACCGGCGGCGGCAAGGCGGCAATCACCGGCGACTTCGTACTGGCTGCGTCCGAAGTGAATCCGGTGCTTCGGGCGCTTCGCCAGAATGGGATCGAAGTCACCGCGCTGCACAACCACATGCTCGATGATCAGCCGCGACTGTTCTTCATGCATTTCTGGGCGAACGACGATGCGCAGAAACTCGCCCACGGGCTCGCTGCGGCGCTGAGTCATGTCGCGGTCGCGCCGAACTGAACGCGTGCGTACAGTCCGGGGCCTTTTGTGGGGGGCGGCGCTGCTCGCCCTTCCCGGCTGCAGCATCGCGCAGCCCGCGAACGGTCCGGCGCCGTTCGCGTTGGCCCAGACGATAGCGTTGCCCGAAACCAAGGGGCGGATCGATCATCTCGCGATCGACCTTGCCGGCCGCCGCCTGTTCGTCGCCGAGATCGCAAACGGCACCGTTGACGCGATCGACCTCGATGCGGGCAAGGTCGTCGGCCGCATTTCGGACCTGTCGGAGCCGCAGGGAGTTGCCTGGCTGCCGCAGCAGCGCGAGCTGGTGGTGGCCTGCGGCGACGGCAGCGTCCGTTTCTACACCGCCGACCGCCGCGAGGTGGCGCGGATCGATCTCGGCGCGGACGCCGACAATGTGCGCATCGACACGCGAAACGGTCATGTCATCGTCGGCTACGGAAGCGGCGGGCTCGCCACGATCGATCCCGTAACGCATCGCGTGCTCGCCAGGCTCGCGCTGACCGGCCATCCCGAAGGCTTCCGGCTGTTCGGCGCGATTGCCTATGTCAACGTTCCCGATCGCGGCGCCGTGATGGCGGCCGACATCGACCGCGGCGTCATGGTCGCGCGCTGGCCGACCGGGCTCCATCGGCTCAACTTTCCCTTGGCGGTCGCTTCGTCGGGCAGGACCATCACCCTTGCCTATCGCTTGCCCGCCGCGCTTGCGACGATCGACACCGCCACGGGGCGGACCACCGAACTCCGCTCCGCGTGCGGCGATGCCGACGATCTGTTCCTGATCGACAGTCGCGTGGCGCTGGTGTGCGGCGCGGGCCATGTCGATGTGTACGAGACGAACGGCACGCGCTTCCGCGTTCCGACCGCCGGCGGCGCGCGTACCGGCCTCTATGTTCCCGAGCTTCGGACGCTGTTCGTCGCGGTCCCGGCGCGTGGAAGCCCCGCGGCGATCTGGGCGTTTCGCTTGCAGGAACAGGCGAAACGCCCCTGATTTGGGGAAGCCCCGAGATTTCGACGACGTTCGCTTGAGGGCCAACCGCGGCGTTTGGTCGCCGCCGCATCTGGCCGGCAACGCCCCTGCTCGGCGCCTTGAAAATGCCTGCTCCAGCCAGGAACAGGAAAGTGGCACACTTGGCAAACAAGGCATTGAGGTATAACCATAATATTCGACATGCCGAGCTGTGCTGAGGCAAAAAAGCCCTGTTCCGAGGCCATTTCGGCGAATTCATCCCTGTTATTGCGGTAAACTTGGCGATCCCATCGCCGTGCGCAGGTCGAGCATTGGCTGTTGCGACACTGTGATCCCGTTGCTGCGCGGCCGGTCGAGATCGAGGATCGCGGTCAATGCAAGCGTGAGCAAAACGATCGTCGTCAGCGTCGGGATGGGCTGCCGTCGTCCATAACCCGAGAGCACGTGGCCGACCATGAAAGTCGCAATCAGCATGTACAGCACGAGCAGGTTGAGGATGCCCTCCGGAACGTGTGCCGCGCGCGCGGCCTTGCGCGAGGCGGCAATGTCGAATGCCTCGTTGAGCGGATCGAGCAGCTTCGCCGCGACAACCGGCTGCGCGCTGGCGCGCTCGGCGGCGACTGCCTCGGCCCACAGCTGATTCTCGAGCGCGGTCGATCGCACGAACTGCGCCGCCGCCTTGGGATCGAGATCGGTGTCGCCCTCGGACCAGGCGAGCCGCGAATCGACATAGGCGCGCAACAGCGCCGCCATCCGGCCGCGCGCCGGTTCGTCGAACAGGTCGAGCCGGTGCCACGCTGTGCCGAGCGCGTTGGCCTCTGTCACGACCAGCATCCGCCGCGCCTCGTGCCGCTGCAGCGACAGCGAGAAGGTGAAACCGAGCAGCAGCGCGAGCAATCCGAGCACCGCCGAGAGCAGGAACTCACGTGCGTCTGCCTCGGGCTCAGGCCGGTCGAAGCGTCGGCGCAGCCACGGCCCGGCGCGGTAGCCAAGCTCGAGCGCGGCAATCAGCAACACGAGCAGCACGAGACCGATCAGGAGCAGCGGCAGGGCTCCCGACCAGTCCATCGCGCCTAGTTCTCGTCGGACTCGGGCGCTGCGCCGTCGGCGAGGTCTTCGCCGATCACGCCGTCCGGGGTCGGCTCGCCATGCTTCGGCCCGTCGCCCAGGTTTGCCTCGGCGTCTTCCTCATTCTCCTCGATCCGCGCTGCCGAAACGACGTGTTCGTTGTCGGCGACGTCGAACAGCCGCACGCCGGCGGTGCCGCGGCCAGTGACGCGGAGGTTGCCCGCGGCGGCGTCGACCGCGTTGGGGTCGTGCAGGTTGATCGGGATGCGGATCAGCTTGGCCTGGTCGGTCACCAGCATCAGCTGATGGCCGTCGCTCACCGGGAAGCTCGCGACGACTGGTCCATTGCGCGCGATATTGTCGATATTGGTGATGCCCTGGCCGCCGCGGCCGGTGCGGCGATATTCGAATGCGCTCGAGATTTTGCCATAGCCGTTGGCACAGACGGTGAGCACGAACTGCTCGCGTGCCGCCAGCTCGGCGAAGCGCTCGGGCGACATCACGCGTTCGTCGGTCCGTTCGGGCCGGTCGGGCTTCCACGGCGCGAACCGCAGATAATCCTCTCGCTCCTCCTGGCCGGCCATGCCGGCGCGGTGAAGGATCGACAGCGACACGACCGCATCATCGCCCTTGAGCGAGATGCCGCGCACGCCTGTCGAGTTGCGACTCTGGAATTCGCGCACATCGTCGCCAGGGAAGCGGATCGCCTTGCCCTGCCGCGTCGCCAGCAGCACATCGTCCTCTTCGGTGAGCAGCGCGACGCCGATCAGCCGATCGTCCTCATCCTCGCCTTCGAACTTCATTGCGATCTTGCCGTTCGACGGCACGTTGGTGAACGCATCCATGCTGTTGCGGCGCACATTGCCCTTGGCAGTGGCGAACATGACGTGGAGGTCCTTCCACGTCTCTTCGTCCTCGGGCAACGGCAGCACGGTCGAGATCGTCTCGCCCGTGGCAAGCGGCAGCAGGTTGATCATCGGCCGTCCGCGCGTTGCGGGGCCGCCTTCGGGCAGGCGCCACACTTTCATGCGGTAGACGCGTCCGAGCGTCGAGAAGAACAGCACCGGCGTGTGCGTCGACGTGACGAACAGCTCGGTGATGATGTCCTCGTCCTTGGTCGCCATGCCGGCGCGGCCCTTGCCGCCGCGCTTCTGCGCACGGAAGGTCTCGAGGGCGGTGCGCTTGATATAGCCTTCCATGGTCACGGTGACGACCATGTCCTCGCGCTCGATCAGGTCCTCGTCTTCGATCCCGTCGATCGCGGCGGCGATCTCGGTGCGGCGCGGCGTCGCGAACGCGTCGCGCACCGCGACCAGTTCCTCGCGCATCACTTCGTACAGCCGCGCACGGTTCGCGAGGATGTGGAGCAGCTCGGTGATCGACTCGGCGAGCTTGGCGAGCTCGTCGCCGATCTCGTCGCGCCCCAGCCCGGTCAGCCGATGCAGGCGCAGATCGAGGATCGCGCGCACCTGCGTGTCGCTCAGCGTGTAGGTGTCGCCGGTGACCTCGGTCTCGACCGCTTCGACGAGCCGGATGTACGAGGCGATCTCGGCGATCGGCCATTCGCGCGCGAGCAGCGCGGCGCGCGCTTCGGCGGGCGAAGCGGAGCCGCGGATGATCTTGACCACCTGGTCGAGGTTGGTGACGGCGATCACCAGCCCGAGCAGAACGTGCGCTCGGTCGCGGGCTTTTTCGAGCTCGAACTTCGAGCGCCGCGTGATCACGTCCTCGCGGAACCGCACGAAGCTCTCGATGATGTCGCGCAGATTGAGCAGCTCGGGGCGCCCGCCGCGGATGGCGAGCATGTTTGCCGGGAAGCTCGACTGCGCCGGCGTATGCCGCCACAGCTGGTTGAGCACCACTTCGGGCGTCGCGTCGCGCCGCAGGTCGATGACGATGCGCACGCCTTCGCGATTCGATTCGTCGCGGATGTCGCTGACGCCTTCGATCCTTTTGTCCTTGGCAGCCTCGGCGATCTTCTCGACCAGCGCGTTCTTGCCCTGTTGGAACGGGATTTCGGTGAGCACCAGCGAGCGGCGTTCGCCGCGCTGCTCGGTGATGTAGCGCGAGCGGACGATGATCGATCCGCGGCCTGTCTCATAAGCGTTGCGGCAGCCCGATCGACCGAGGATGATACCGCCGGTCGGGAAGTCCGGACCGGGGACGATCTCCATCAGTTCCTCGGTCGTGATCGCGCCATTGTCCATGTACGCGAGGCAGGCGTTGATGACTTCGCCGAGGTTGTGCGTCGGGATGTTGGTCGCCATGCCGACCGCGATGCCGCCGGCGCCGTTGACCAGCAGATTGGGGAAGCGGGCAGGGAGGACCGACGGCTCCGAGCGCGATCCGTCGTAGTTGTCGACGAAATCGACCGTGTCCTTCTCGATGTCCTCGAGCAGCGACATCGCCACGCGCGCCAGCCGCGCTTCGGTATAGCGCTCGGCGGCGGGCGGATCGGGATCCATCGAGCCGAAATTGCCCTGTCCGTCGATCAGCGGCACGCGCAAAGACCAGGGCTGCGCCATGCGTGCGAGCGCGTCGTAGATCGCCTGGTTGCCGTGCGGGTGATAGTTGCCCATCGTGTCGCCGGTGATCTTGGCGCATTTTCGATAGGGGCGACCGGGGACGAATCCGCCCTCCTGGCAGCTCCACAGGATGCGGCGATGCACGGGCTTCAGGCCGTCGCGGACGTCGGGCAGCGCACGCGCCACGATCACGCTCATCGCGTAATCGAGGTACGAGGTCTTCATCTCGTCGACGATCGAGATCGGAGTAATGTCGGAGGGGTCCGCGAGGACGGTCTCGTCGGTCAAGGTTTCATAGATCCGGAGGTTGTTTCAGTTCTGCGACCGCTCTAGGGCCTGCATTCCGGGCGGGCAACCCCGCGCACGTACGTGCGCGCGTGCGCGCGAGAAAGCGGTGGAAACCGGATGCGGTGCAATCGGTTGGTACCATTCCTGGCACGTTCAATCGCCGTTCAGTGGCATTCGGGCAATTCGCCCCCCTGCACACCAGCTTGAACCCCGCAGGAGCGGGGACTAGAGCGGCGGGGCAAAACGAGGATGACGCCCCCGCAATCTCGTATTGAGGAGATTTTCAGGATGAAGATGACTTCCAGGGCTGCGCTTGCGGCCGTGCTCGCGCTGGGAACGGCCGCGATGCTCGCCACGCCGCCCGCGTTCGCGAAGGACGACAAGAAGAAGAAGGACGAGCAGGCGCAGGCTGCGACGGCCAGTCAGCGCCCGACTCCGGCGTTCGTCAAGGCGGCGGCGCCGGTCGACGCCGCGATCAAGGCGCAGGACTATGCCGCGCTCGAAGCGGCGCTTCCCGCCGTCGAAGCCGCGGCCGCAGCCGGCAATGATTACGACAAGCTGCTCACCGGGAAGTGGAAGCTCGCGATCCTCCAGCGCAAGAAGGACTTCGCCGGGATGGAACCGGTGTTGGACGCGCTCATCGCCAATCCGCTGTTACCCCCCGCCGATCTTCCGAACTATTATTTCAACAAGGGCCTGATCGCGCGCGACGCCAAGCGCTCGCCGGACGCGATTGCGGCGCTGCGCAAGGCCGGCGAACTCGGGTACAAGCAGGGCGACGGCGCCACCCCTGAAGACCGGCAGATCGTCCCGCTGTCGCTCGCGACCGCGTATAACGCCGCGAACCAATATGCCGAGGGCGCCAAGGCGGTGCTGCAGGCGATCGACGCTGAGAAAGGCGCAGGAAACAAGCCGCCGGCTGCCTGGTACGACTATGCCGTCGGCGGCTATTACAACGCCAAGGACTATGCGAGCGCCTCGGATGTCTCGCTCCGCAAGCTGCGCGATTATCCGGGTGCCGAAGGCTGGCGCACTGCGATCATCCTCTACGCCAAGACGCGCACGACGATCCCGAAGGCGGAGCGTGTCGACCTCTATCGCCTCCAGCGCGTGATCGGCTCGCTCGCCGACCAGAACGACTATGACGATTACGCCAACAGTGTGCAGAATTCGGGCCTGCCGTGGGAAACCAAGGTGGTGATCGAGGAAGGTCGTTCGAAGGGCAAGATCTCGGCGAGCGACGCCACTGCGAACTCGCTCTACGCTTCGGCGCTGGCGGCGATCAAGGCGGAGATGCCGCTGGCCACGCTCGAGCCCAAGGCCGCGGCATCCGCCACCGGCGCGCTTTCGGCGCAGACCGGCGACGCCTATCTCGCCTCGGGCAATTACGCCAAGGCGATCACGCTCTACCAGGCTGCGCTGGCCAAGGGCGTCAACAACGCCGACGACGTCAACACCCGGCTCGGCATTGCGCTGACCAACACCGG
>Ga0068859_100001903_pt1 | contig 21274 bp, 22 predicted proteins | sample KBSSwiS22_FD_66585 | JGI IMG/M metagenome (GOLD analysis project Ga0068859, IMG submission 66585) | Switchgrass rhizosphere microbial communities from Kellogg Biological Station, Michigan, USA - KBS Switchgrass S2-2 | ecosystem: Host-associated > Plants > Roots > Rhizosphere > Soil ...
GGGCCGTAGTTGTTGGCGAGGTCGAAGTGGCAGATGCCGCGGTCGAAGGCGCGGCGCAACATCGCGCGGCCGGTCTCGAACACATCGGCGCCTCCGAAATTCTGCCACAGCCCCAGGCTGATCGCCGGCAGCTTCAGTCCGCTCCGACCGACGCGGCGATAGGGCATGGCGCCATCGTAGCGGCTGGGGCTGGCGACATAGGGGGCAGGAAAGGGCATGCGCGTCCTCCGGAAGGTGCGGCAGTGACTGGGCCCGCGCGTACAGCCGGGGAGATTGGCAGGGCAAGCGCCGCTCAATTCCGGCGCGTATATTCCAGGCCGTCGATCCAGATGATGTTGGGATCGCTGGGATGAGTCATCAGCGTCAGCCGCTCGCTCGCACCATCGTCATAGGAAATCGCCATGCCGAGGCCGCTCAGCACATAGCGCCCCGTGCGCGGCGTCGCATGGCCGCCGGAGACCACGCTCGACGCACCATTGCCGGCCGATGCCGATGCGCCGGCGAACCCCTCGCGCACGACTCGGCCTCCCGGCTGGAAGTGGAAGCTCGACTGCGAGAACACAGCGTCTGTGCCTCCGGTCGCGAGATTCCCCGTGCCCCCAACTCGCACATAGCGGCCCTGCAGCGCGGCTACGGCCTGCGAGGTCCAGACCTTGTTCTGATAGAATGCAGCCCAGCTCCCGTCCCGGTCCCGATACTGATGGATGCCGCCATTACGGCGCCACTGGCTCCAATGCGCTGGATGGGCGCGCTTGTCGGCGAGCGCGCCGCCAGGCGTGGAAAGGCCGTCGAGATCGGTGAGCAGTTCGCCCGATTTGAACAATACCACCGGCACCAGCCGTATCGTGATCATGCCGCCATAGCCCATGCCGTAGCGCTGGATCAGCGAATAGCCCTCAATGCCGCCCGAATTTGCCGGCGCGATGTCGGTGGCTTTTGCGACGGGCGGCGGCGCCGCGCTTCCGCCGCCGTCGAATTGGCCGGCGACCTTCGATTCAGGCGCCGCCAGCCAGCGGCGGAGCATCTCGCATTCATGCCCGCCGACCGGCGCAAGCAGGCGGCCGACTGCGGCGCGCATCTCCTGGAGACGCGCATCGCCACCCGGCTGGCTTCGCGCGGCTTCCACCGCGACGCGCAATTGCGCCACGCGATTCTCCCGCTCCCACGTCGCGATGCCGTTCGAGAGTGGGGGGCGGCGCGCGTCGGGGCAGCGCTCGCGCAGATAGTCGAGCGTCAGCAGCGAACCCGTGGCATTCGCCATCGCGCTATCGTCGAACACGGCGGCGAAGCTGGCGGCGGGGAGGCAAAGCCAGGTCAGGCACGAGGCGCAGGCGATCAGCCGCATTGCACATCTCCGTCGCGGTCTGGACGCGTGCGGCGCTATGGCGGAACCACCATTCGGTCAAACGGGTGGTTTGCGCGGATCGCCGATCCGTTTCGACTGCGCGATGACGCGAAACGCTTCCCCTGGGACGATCGAACGCCTATGTGCCCCGACCTTATGGCCCGTCCGCGCCCCGCCACCTTCGACAAGAAGAAAATCGTCGCCGAGAACCGGCGCGCGCGGTTCGATTATGCCATCGATACGGTGTACGAGGCCGGCATCGCGCTTACCGGCACCGAAGTGAAGTCGCTGCGTTTCGGCGAAGGCTCGATCGCGGAAAGCTATGCCGATGTGAACGACACCGGCGTGTGGCTGATCAACTCGAACATTCCCGAGTTCAGCCATGGCAATCGTTTCAACCATGAGCCGCGGCGGGCGCGGAAGCTGCTGCTCCACGAGCGCGAGATCAACAAGCTCCACGGCGCGGTTGCGCGCGAGGGCATGACGCTCGTGCCGCTGTCGATCTATTTCAATGGGAAGGGCCGCGCCAAGGTCGAGCTCGCGCTCGCCAAGGGCAAGAAGACGCACGACAAGCGCGAGGCAATCAAGGAGCGCGACTGGAAGCGCGAACAGGCACGACTGCTTCGCGATCGTGGTTGAACCTAAGAACCCGTTGATGCGCTGGCTTCGCCATCACATCCCGACGCGCGAGCGGATCGAACGGATCCGCTGGCTTCGCCCGGTGGCGCATATCGTACTCGATCCGCCGTTGTGGCGCTTCACCCGCCGCTCGGTGCCGCGGGGTGTCGCGCTCGGCATGTCCACCGGCATTTTGGTCCCGCCGCTGCACTTCCCGGCGTCGGCGGTGTTCGCCTTTCCGCTCCGCGCGAACATTCCCTCGGCCGCGGCGACCGCCGTGCTCGTCAATCCGGTGACCGCAGGCGTCTATTGGTATCTGGGGTACAAGCTCGGCCACTGGCTGCTCGGGAGCAATCTCCACGTCGCAGCGGAGGCGAGTGCCGCTGGCGTGCCGCACAGCTGGCTGCACTGGCTGTTCCAGATCGCCGGCCCGGCGACTCTGATCGGCATCCTCATCGTCACCCTGGCATGCGCCGCGCTCGGCTATCTTCTCGCGAGCCTCGGCTGGCGCTGGTGGATCGTGCGGAAGTGGCGAGCCCGCGCCGCACGCAGGACGCGTTTGCTCACCGCCTGATCGGCGGCTTGCGCGAAAGCCACAATTTCACGGGTGGGTTTGACGGTGCGTCTTAGCGAGTTAAGACAGCGCCATCCAAGGTTTCCAGACAGGGTTCAACCATGCGTCTATTTCTCGTTTCGACCGCGCTTGCCGGCGCGGCGATGTTCACGTCCGTCACCAGCGCCGAGGAGGCCAAGCCGCGCTACGGCAGCTTCGGCATCGATACCGCCGGCATGGACAAGAGCGTCGCGCCGGGCGACGACTTCTATGATTATGTCAACGGCAAGTGGGACAAGGAAACCAAGATCCCCGCCGACAAGGCGAGCTTCGCCATGTTCGACACGCTCCAGGACCTGTCGCGCGACCGCACCCACGCGATCCTTGAAGAGGCGGCACGGAATCCGAAGTCGCGGATCGGCCTCGCCTATTCGGCCTATCTCGACACCGCGACGATCGAGAAGAAGGGCCTGGCCCCGATCAAGCCGTGGCTCGACACGATCAAGGCGCTGAAATCGTCCGCCGACTATCCCGCGCTGCTCGCGCAGGCCTCGCGCAAGGGCGTCGACGGCCCGTTCGACGGCGCAGTGGTGCAGGACCGCAAGGATCCTGCGAAATATGTGTACGAGATGGGGCAGGGTGGGCTCGGCCTGCCCGATCGCGACTATTATCTCGACAAAAGGTTCGCGCCGCAGCTCGATGCCTATCGTGCGCATATTGCCAGGATGTTCAGCCTCGCGGATGAACCCGATGCCGAAGCGCGCGCCAAGGCAGTCGTCGACTTCGAGACCGAGATCGCCAAGGTCAGCTGGACGCGCACCGACAATCGTGATTCCGAAAAGACCTACAATCGCATGAGCGTTGCCGAACTCACCAAAGCGGCGCCGGGGTTCGATTTCGCCGCTTTCCTCAAGGCGAATCATACGCCGGTGGCGTCGCTGGTGGTCGAGCAGCCGAGCGCGTTTACCGGTATCGCCAAGCTGCTGGGCGCTGCGCCGCTGGCGGTTCTCAAGGACCAGCTGATCCTTCGCTCGCTCGACAGCTTTTCCGGCGTGCTGCCGAGTGCGTTCGACAAGGAGCGGTTCGCGATGTTCGGCACGACGCTGCAGGGCACGCCGCAACAGGCGGAGCGCTGGAAACGCGCGTCGGACTATACGAGCAACATCCTCACCGACGAAGTCGCCAAGCCCTATGTCGCGAAATATTTCCCCCCGGCGACCAAGGCCGCCATCGATACGTTGGTCAGGAACGTCATCACTGCGCTCAGCGATCGTGTCGGCAAGCTCGACTGGATGACGCCGGCGACCAAGGTAAAGGCCCGCGAGAAGCTTGCCGCGTTCACGCCGCGGCTCGGCTATCCGAACCGCTGGCACGACTATTCGAAGATGAAAATCGTCGCCGGCGACGCGCTCGGCAACAGCATCCGCGCGGCCGAATGGTCGCATGACTGGAACGTCGCCAAGCTCGGCAAGCCGATCTACCGCTGGGAATGGTCGATGACGCCGATGACGGTGAACGCCCAGGCCAATCCGGTGCTGGTCGCGATCACGTTCCCGGCGGCGATCCTGCAGCCGCCCTATTTCGATCCCGCTGCCGATCCCGCAGTCAACTATGGCGCGATCGGCGTGGTGATCGGCCATGAGATCAGCCACCATTATGACGATCAGGGATCGAAATACGACAAGACCGGGCGGCTGACGCAGTGGTGGACCGATGCCGACCTCGCCGCGTTCAAGGCGCGCACCGCCAAGCTCGTCGCGCAGTACGACGCCTATGAGGCGCTGCCGGGGATGAACATCAAGGGCTCGATGACGCTCGGAGAAAACGCTGCCGACCTGGCGGGACTCAACGCGGCGCTCGACGCCTATCACGCGTCGCTCGGCGGCAAGCCGGCGCCGGTGATCGACGGCACCACCGGCGATCAGCGCTTCTTCATGGCCTATGCCCAGGTCTGGCGCCGCCTGCACCGCGATGCCGACATGCGCAACCGCCTGCTTACCGACGTCCACGCGCCGGCGCACCAGCGCGTATGGGAAGTGCGCAACCTCGACACCTGGTATGAGGCGTTCGGCGTGAAACCCGGCGCCAAGCTGTACCTGGCGCCGCCCGATCGCGTGAAGATCTGGTGAGGTTGGTCGCTTAGGCGCCAATTCTCGCCTGGCGGAAGGGTGGGGGATGGCGGGCCTCAGCGCGGATTGCGGGAGCCTGGGCGTGGTTGGTCTTGACGCCCGACTCCCCCCGGCACACTAACCCCCATGGCCACGCTGCCCGCCCCATCGACCCGTTCCAGTCTCGTCATACCGCTCGCGATTGCATTGCTTGCGGGCGGGGGCGCAGCGGCCGGCGTACTGGTGCTGCTCCACGAACGCACAGTCGCGATCGGGTTCGGCGCGGCGACCCTGGTCGTGATCGGCGCGCTCTTCCTAGCGCGGCGGCTGATGGCGGGTACGCCGACGGTCGAGCCGGCTGCCGACTGGTCGCTCGCGCATGCGCTCGCCGCCGCGAGCGGCGACGCCGTCGCCGTCACCGATCGCGCCGGGCGGCTGGTCTGCGCCAATGATCGCTACGAGGCGCTGTTCGGCGGCTTCTTCACGCCGCCCAACGTCCCGATCGGGGAGACTGTCGTCGCCGCGCTGGGCACCGCCGGTCGTGCAGCGTGGCGCGACGGCAAGGCACATACCAGCCTGTCGACGCAGCGCGCCGCGCATGTCACCGCGCAGGTCGAGCGCGTCGGCGAAGAGATGCTGATCTGGCGCTTCGTCGGCGCGCAAATGGTCGACATCCAGGCGCAGGTCACGACTTTCCTCGACGGTCCCGAAGGCGACCGGCTCGGCGGCGCCGGGATCATGGCGGCGATGCTCGCGAGCGACGGGCGCATCCGGGCAGCCAATCGGGTGTTCCGCCTGCGCGCGCAGGGAACGGTCGATGCACCGATCGAAGGTCGCGATTTCGCACGCTATCTCGTGACCGACACTATGGGCCAGGTCCATTTCGAGCGCGAGGGGCTGTCGGGCACGCCGCTGCGGATCCTGCAGATCCCGTTCCTCGAAGGCGAGGAAGCGCCGATGCTCGTCGCGCTGCTCGACGAGGAGAATTCGATCGCGCCCGCGCCGGCGATCGGCGGCAGCGCCACCGCGCACGTCCATTCGCTCGTTGCGCTGTTGCCGGTCGGCATGGCGCTCATCGATCGCGACGGCCGGTTCGTGCACATGAACGACGCATTCGTCCGCGCGACACGTCTCAACGCAGCGGCGCCGCCACTCTATCCGGGCGATCTGGTCGTGCGCGAGGACAAGGGGCCGCTGGCTGACGCGGTCCGCCGGCTCGCGGGCGGGCTGGTCAATTCGACCGACATGACGGTGCGGCTCGCCGACGCGCCCGACGAGCCCGTCGCGATCAGCATCGCCGGCGCGCGCGGCCTGGGCGACGCGGCGGTGATCATCAGCCTCAAGGACTCGGGCGAGGAGAGCAAGCTCAAGCGCCAGGTCGCGCAGGCGACCAAGATGCAGGCCGTCGGCCAGCTCGCCGGCGGCGTCGCGCACGACTTCAACAATATCCTGACCGCGATCATCGGCCATTGCGACCTGATGCTGATGCGCCATTCGCCCGGCGACAGCGACTATGACGACATCCTGCAGATCCGTGCCAACTCGAACCGCGCTGCCAGCCTGACGCGCCAGTTGCTCGCCTTCTCTCGCCAGCAGACGCTGCGCCCGCAAGTGCTGCAGCTGCCGGACATCATCTCTGAAGTCTCGAACCTGCTCAAGCGGCTGCTCGGCGAGACGGTAAGGCTCGAAGTCAAGCACGGTCGTGACCTCGGCCCGATCCGCGCCGATCCCGGCCAGCTCGAACAGGTCGTGGTCAATCTCGCGGTCAACGCGCGCGATGCGATGCACAGCAAGAATCCCAACTTCAGCGGGACGCTGACGATCGAGACGCTGGCGGTGTCGGCCGACGAGGCGCGCGAAATGGACAACGACGTCCTCCCGGTGGGCGACTATACCGCGCTGCGCATCTCCGACACCGGTACCGGCATTCCGCCCGAGATACTGCCCAAGATCTGGGAGCCGTTCTTCACGACCAAGGAAGTCGGGAAGGGCACCGGGCTCGGCCTGTCGACGGTCTATGGCATCATCAAACAGTCGGGAGGCTACATCTTCGCCGACAATGTGCCGACGGGCGGCGCCGAATTCACGATCTTCTTTCCGGTACACACCGCTGGGGATGCTGCGCCCGCCAAGTCGCTCGTCAAGCCGCGCGCCGAGGAGACCTGGGGCACCGGAACGATCCTGGTCGTCGAGGACGAGGACATGGTCCGCGCGATCGCCGAGCGTGCGCTCGTGCGCCAGGGCTATACAGTGATCACTGCCGAGAATGGCGAAGTCGCGCTCGAGCTGCTCGAACAGATCGATCGGCCCGACCTGATGATTTCCGACGTGGTGATGCCGCTGCTTGACGGCCCCAGCATGGCGCGCATTGCGCGCGAGCGCTATCCCGATCTGCCGATCCTGTTCATGTCGGGCTATGCCGAGGAACAGCTCCGCAAGTCGATCAATCTCGAGAATATTGCGTTCCTGCCTAAACCCTTTTCGGTTCAGCAGCTTGCTGAGGCAACCCGCGACATCATCACCGCGAAATAGCTTGGCCACCCCGCGCAACTCTGGCATTCAAACCGCATGGACCCGCTGCGCCGTATCCTGATCGTCGAAGACGAGCCGTTGATCGCAATGATGCTTGAAGACTTCCTCGACGCGATCGATCGTGAGCTTGCCGGCAGCGCCGACAGCGTGGCGACCGCGATCGAGGCGATCGATCGCGGCGGCGTCGACGCGGCGATCGTCGACGTGCATCTGTGCGGCGGCGAAAAGAGCTGGCCGGTCTGCGAACGGCTCGCCGAACAGGGCATTCCGTTCCTGCTCGCGACCGGCGGCGCGGGCGACATGATCGATGAGGCCTGGCGCGATCGGCCGGTGCTGGCCAAGCCGTTCACGCTCGACGCCGTCGAAAAGGCGCTCGACCGGCTCGGCTAACCGTCCGGGGTCACGCGATCCGTTCGGGAACCTCCGCGGCATCCTCGGCGAGCGCCTCGGGCGGTGCCACCGCTTCCCAAGGAAATACGAACCAGTCCTTGGTCACGCGCCGGTCGATCATGAGCGCGCGATATTCGACGCGCTGGTCCGAGCTGATGTTGTCGATCAGCGTCGCGAATCGAACGCTGTCGGGCGCGGCGTCCGCTTCGGCAAGCGCCTTGCGCAGCTTGGCTATCGTCCGCCCGCTGTCGTTGATGTCGTCGAGAAATAGCAGGCGTTCGCCGCTCCGTGTGCGCGCGGCGAGCCGCACCAGGGGTGCGTCGGCGAAATCTTCGACCTGGCTCGAATGATCGACCGAGAGCATGGGCAGCCCGGTCGCATGGCTGAGATACACTGCCGGCGAAAGCCCGCCGCGGCCGATGCCGATGATATAGCTCGGCGTCCAGTCGGTGTCCGCGGCGAGCGCGGCGGCGAGTGCCTGGACATGCGCCACGAAGTCGTCGTGCAGAATCGGCGTGAACACTGGCATCAATTCGTCTCCACATATGCATCGAGCGCCGCCAGATGCGCAGTCACCTCTGCGTCGGCCAGGAACGAGCCGAGCAAGCTGTTGCGCGCGAGCGTCGCCAGTTCGGACTTGCCCAGTCCGCGCGCGGCGGCCGCGGCATGATAATTGTCGGCGACATAGCCGCCGAAATAGGCGGGGTCGTCTGAGTTGATCGTCGCGCGCAGGCCAAGTCGCAGCATGCGATCGATCGGATGCGCATCCATGCTCGGCACGACGCACAGCTTGAGGTTCGAGAGCGGGCACACCGTCAGCGTCATGGCCGATCGCGCGAGCCGCGCGACCAGCGCGGGATCCTCGAGACTGCGGTTACCGTGATCGAGCCGATCGACCTGGAGCAGGTCGAGCGCCTGCCATATATAGTCGGGCGGCCCTTCCTCGCCGGCATGCGCGACGCGCTTGAGGTGCATCTCACCCGCACGCGCGAACACACGCGCGAATTTCTCCGGCGGATGACCGACCTCCGAGGAATCGAGCCCGACGCCCTCGATGAACTCGAGCCACGGCTCGGCCATGCGCAGCGTCGCGAACGCAGCCTCCTCGTCGAGGTGGCGCAGAAAGCAGAGGATCAGCTTGCTGCTCAGTCCATGCTTCGCCTTGGCCTCGGACATCGCCGCGAGCAGTCCTTCGGCGACGACCTGGAACGGGATGCCACGATCGGTGTGCGTTTGCGGGTCAAAGAAGATCTCGGCATGCACGACGCCGTCGGCGGCGGCGCGATCGAAATAGGCAGCACCGAGATCGCGGAAATCCTCCTCGGTGCGCAGCACATTCGCGCCGGCGTAATAGATGTCGAGGAAGTCCTGCAGCCGGCTGAATTCATAGGCTGCGCGCACCTCGTCGACGCTGCGATAGGGAATCGGCACGCCGTTGCGCTGCGCGAGCGCGAACATCAGCTCGGGCTCGAGGCTGCCTTCGATGTGGAGATGGAGCTCGGCCTTGGGCAGACCGGTGATGAAGGACGCAAGATCGCTCATGGCGCCAGAATGAGCGAGCGGCGAGATCAGGGCAAGCGGGCGTTTGCTCCTGCGGTCGCGCCTGCCGCCGCGGCAGCGGTAGCGGCGATGCTCGCCTCGCGGCGAGCGACGCGATCGAATGCTTCGCCGGCGGCGCGCGCGAGGCTCGAGAGCAACGACAGCGCTTCGCGGTCGATCGGGCCGGCGCAGCGCCAATAGGCGCCCATCGCCATTTGCGGCTCGCCGGCGCCGATCGGAAACATCGCCATGCTCTTGACGAAGGTCGGTGCATAGGCGGCGTGCGGCACGCGCGGATCGGCGTAGATGTCGGGGATCAGGATCGGCCGGTTCTCGATCATCGCGAGCCCCGAGATGCACGATTCGATCGGGAAGCTGTGACCGGTCCACAGCGGAGTCTGTGCGTCCTCGGCAATATAGGCGACCTCGTCGCCCTCACGCCGGATGATCGTGATGCCGTCGGAATCGGCGATTTGCCGGGCCGAAGCGCGCAGCGCGGCGATCAGCTCGGGCAGCGAGCAGACGAGCGAAAGCCTCGCCAGAACATCCATCAGGCGCCTGCGGCGGTCTTGGTCTTCGAAGTGCGACACCCGGTGCCCCCCATGCCCAGGGATCCTGCATCCTTGGCGCGTACCCAGTGGAATTGAAGAGCGTCCTACTGAATTTGGCGTAAATTTCCACCTGCGGGATGCTCCTTAGGCTCGCGGGCGGTTGGCACTCGCCGATTTCACGGCATAGGATTGCGGCATGGCGCTCCTCGAGACCCTCCGCGCGCGGTTGCAGGCGATCGCCGATCCTGCGCGGGCGCCGGGCATGCAGGCCTATATGAAGTCCGAAATGCCCTATCTGGGCGTCTCCGCGGTGCCGCTGCGCGCCGTGTGCAAGCAGCTCTTCGCCGATCTCAGATTTACGTCGAGCGCGGCATGGCAGGCCGAAGTACTTGCGATCTGGCGCGGCGCAAAGTTCCGCGAGGAACTTTATGCGGCGATCGAGCTCAGCGGCGTGCGTGCGGCGCGGGCGTTCCAGCGAATCGATGCGCTCGGCATGTACGAGGAGATGGTCGTTTCCGGGGCTTGGTGGGATATCGTCGATGTCCTCGCGTCGGGTCGGCTCGGCACGATCCTCCAAAACGATCGCGTCGCGATGACCAGCGCGATGCTCGCCTGGGCCGTCGACGACGACATGTGGAAGCGCCGCAGCGCGATCCTCTGCCAGCTCCACGCCAGGCGCGAGACCGACCTCGACTTGCTCTACGCATGTATCGCGCCATCTATCGCGTCGAAGCAATTCTTTCTGCGCAAGGCGATCGGCTGGGCGCTCCGCCAGCATGCCTGGACCGACGCCGACGAAGTCGTCCGCTATGTCGCCGAGCACCCGGAGCTGAGCGCGCTCAGCAAGCGCGAGGCGCTCAAGAATGTGGCGGCCTAGCGCGGCGACGCGGCGCTTGCGCGGCGCCTCTGGGTACGAAAAAAGAACATTCGTTCCGCTCTTGTTCTCAAGGAACAAATGCTGTACACGCTCCGCAGGGCGGTTGAACCCGTGACGGCATTCCTCTAGCGGCATGAGGCTCTGAAATGGCAGCTTCTCTCAAGGTGATCGACGGCAACATGGCAATTTCGACGGACCGGCAGAAGGCGCTCGACGCGGCGCTCGCGCAGATCGATCGGGCATTCGGCAAGGGCTCGGCCATGAAGCTGGGATCGCGCGAGGCGATGGAAGTCGAGGCGATCTCGAGCGGCAGCCTCGGGCTCGACATCGCGCTCGGCATCGGCGGTCTGCCGCGCGGACGCGTCGTCGAGATCTACGGGCCGGAAAGCTCGGGCAAGACCACGCTCGCGCTGCATGCCATCGCCGAGGCGCAGAAATTGGGCGGTACGGCGGCGTTCGTCGACGCGGAGCATGCGCTCGATCCAGTCTATGCCAAGAAGCTCGGCGTCAACATCGACGAGCTGATCGTCTCGCAGCCGGACACCGGCGAGCAGGCGCTCGAGATCACCGACACGCTGGTGCGCTCGAACGCGATCGACGTACTGGTTGTCGATTCGGTCGCCGCACTGGTGCCGCGCGCCGAAATCGAAGGCGAGATGGGTGACAGCCATGTCGGCCTCCAGGCACGGCTGATGTCGCAGGCGCTGCGCAAGCTCACCGGCTCGATCAGCCGTTCGCGCTGCATTGTGATCTTCATCAACCAGGTGCGCATGAAGATCGGCGTGATGTACGGTAATCCCGAGACCACGACCGGCGGCAACGCGCTTAAATTCTATGCCTCGGTCCGGCTCGACATCCGCCGCACTGGCCAGATCAAGGATCGCGACGATATCGTTGGCAACACCACGCGCGTGAAGGTGGTCAAGAACAAGGTCGCACCGCCCTTCAAGCAGGTCGAATTCGACATCATGTACGGCGAAGGCATTTCGAAGATCGGCGAGATCCTCGATCTCGGCGTCAAGGCCGGGCTGGTCGAGAAGTCGGGCGCCTGGTTCAGTTATGACTCGGTGCGCATCGGTCAGGGGCGTGAGAACGCCAAGAACTTCCTGCGCGAGAACGCCGATCTTGCCGGTCGTCTCGAAGCAGCGATCCGCGGCCGCACCGCCGAAGTCGCCGAAGGGCTGATGACCGGCGGCAGCGACGCCGAGGACGACGACCTCTAAGTTTCGGCCGTGCCGCGGGCGCCAGCGCGCCCCGGCGGCGGTCGCGGGATTGGTTGATCGCACTTGGCGATTGATCACCCATCGGACGGCCCGGTGCTTGCCCGCACCGGGCCTTTCCGTGCGCAGGGTTCCGTCGACATCTCAATCTGAGCTATCTCCTGGTCAGCTCAGTCGCAGGAGAGCGCGGATGCCGATCATCGTCCATCACCTCGAAAACAGCCGCTCGCAGCGCATCCTCTGGCTGCTCGAAGAGCTTGGCCTCGACTATGACGTCCACCGCTATGCCCGCGACCGCAAGACGATGCTTGCCCCGCCCGACCTCAAGCGCATCCACCCGCTCGGCAAGGCGCCGTTGCTCGAAGACGGCGGCCTGATCCTTGCCGAAACCGGCGCGATTGTCGAATATTGCGTTGCCAAGGCCGATGGCCGGCTCGGTGCACCCGCGCACCGCGACGATGCGCTGCGCTACCGCCATTTCCTCCACTATGCCGAAGGTTCGTTGATGCCGCCGCTGTTCGTGCTGCTCGTGCTCGCTCGCGTACCGCTGCTCGGCAAGACTGCTCGCAAACGCTTCCTGCCAATGGCGACGGTCCATCTCGACTATGTCGAGGGCCAGCTCGCGCAACGACCCTGGTTCGCGGGCGATGATTTCACCGCCGCCGACGTGATGATGAGCTTTCCCCTCGAAGCGGCGCAGTCCCGAGTGGATGACGGTGTGGACCGTCCTGCGACGCGGGCCTGGCTCGCGAAGATCCACGGGCGGCCGGCATATCAGTCTGCCCTTAAGCGCGGGGGGCCTTATGCTTATGCGTGAAGGTGGCCGGTTTCGCGCAGGAATTTGCCGATGAGATTGGCCGTCATGGAGGGCTCTTCCTCCGGGAAGAAGTGACGTGCGGGGATCGCCTGTCCACGCACATTATCGGCCCAACGTCGCCAGAGCCCTAGCGGCCCGCCTGCATCCTCGTACCAATCGGCCAGCGCGCCACGATCACTCCACAGCGCGAGCAAGGGGCAAGCGATCCGCCGACCCGCGTCGAGGTCAGCCTTGTCATGTTCGCGGTCAAGGCCGGCGGCCGCGCGATATTCTTCGCAGATGGCGTGAACGCGTGCGGGATCGCGTATCGCGTCCGCATAGGCTTCGCGCACCCAGCCTGGAAACGTTTGGGGCGCCGAGCCCCATTCAGTCAGCGCATTCTCGATGACGGCTTCCGGTGCGGCACTCACCAAGGTCTCGGGCAGCGGCGAAGGCTGCGCAAGGAAGGAAAAGGGCCAAAACGCAAGTGCCAGGCGCGCGTCGGCGCGTTCCCACACCTCGTAGGTCGGAACAACATCGAGGACGGCTAGGTGCGTGATGCATTGGGGATAGTCGAGAGCAGCGCGATAGGCGACGCGCCCGCCTCGGTCATGGCCGAGGGCGGCAAACCGGTCGTGCCCGGCCGAGCGCATGGCTTCGACGAGGGTGGCAGCCATCTCGCGCTTGGACATGGCGGCGTGGCCGTCGCCGTCTCCAGGACAACTGCTCGCGCCGTAGCCCGGCAGATCGGCGACGACGACGGTGAAGTCATTGGCCAGCAGCGGGGCAACTCCGCGCCACATCAGACCCGTCTCCGGAAAGCCGTGTAGGAGAAGCAAGGCGGGACCGCTTCCTCCTCGATGCGCGAAGATCGATCCTCGACCGGTGTCGATGGAGCCTGACGCGAATCCCGGAATCGTGCGGCCGTCGCTCGCCATTGCCCCACAATGCTCATGGAGCGGCTGCGGGTCCAACGACGGCGACAAAGGCGGCCGTAGAATGCCTCTCGCTTAGAACACATTCCGCCCGGCGCGTACCTCGGCCTTGCTGGTGAACAGCGCGCGCGCGGCCTGCCAGCTGTCACGCAGCACCACAAGCAGCCGGTCGCCCGCCTCGATGCGCTCTTCGCGCCCTGGTCGCGGAATCACCGTGCCACCGCGCGTGATCTGCACGACGAAGATGTTGCCCGCGCGCCGCTCGGCTTCGTCGATCGTCATTCCGCACAGGGTCGCGCCGGTTGCGGCTTCGACTTCCTCGAGTTCGAGCCCGAGCGTCTCGAGATCGCGGCGCGTCTTGGCGAGGTGCGTGTCGGTGGCGATGCCTTCGCTGCGCGGATAGAGGATCATCCGCGCGATCCGCTCGGCGCCGATATGCGTCGGCATCACGACGTGATGCGCGCCGGCGCGCAGCAGCTTTCGTTCGGTACTCGGATGCTCGCCGCGCGCGATCACTTCGATGTTGGGGCTGAGGTTGCGTGCCGAGAGCGTGATGAACACATTCGCGGCGTCGTCGGGCAGCACGGTCGCGAGCACCTTCGCGCGCTGGATGCCGGCGAGAATCAGCGTTTCCTCTTCGGTCGCGTCACCGACGAGGCAGGCATAGCCCGCCGCGGTCGCTTCGGTGAGCCGCTGGTCGCCGCGCTCGATCAGCACGAAATCGATCCCCGCCGCGCTCAGGTCGCGCGCGAGCGTCGCGCCGATCCGCCCATAGCCGCAGATCACGACATGATCCTTCAGTCGGTCGATCCGGTTCTGCATCCGCGAGGCTCCGAAAATCTGGCGCAGCTGCAGCACGGTGAAGAACTGCACGAGTGCGCTGGTCAAGAGGATCATGCCGGTGCAGCCGAGCACCATGAGGCCGACCGTGACGGCGTGGAGATAGGGCGTATCGACCGGCCGCACTTCGCCATAGCCGACCGTATAGATGGTGAGCAGCACCATGTAGCTGGCGTCGGTGAAGCTCCAGCCCGCGAGCATATAGCCAATGATCGCGACGATCACGACCGCGACCATGAACACCAGAATCGTGACCAGGTTGCGGATCGGAGATCCGAGGACCCGTTCCGCGTCGAATGCCCGCCGCATGGACCCGACACTGTCGTGTCGCGCGCCGTCTGTCCAGCCGAGGGAAACAAGCGCGATCTTGTCTCGTTAGGATCTCCGAACTCGATCATTCGGAGCGGCTTGTGCGGAAACCCTTGGCGTTATTGGCGATTATCGGAGGGTTGGCGCTCGGCGGTGCGGCAGGAGGGCAGGACAAGCCGCCGGTCGACCGCAACGTGCTGCACGTGCAGGTGATTCTCGATCACCTCGGCTTCTCGCCGGGCATCCTCGACGGTAGACCGGGTCAGTCGCTCACCACCGCGCTCCGGGGGTTCCAGGAGACGCGTGGTCTCGCCGAGACCGGAGAGATCGACCAGCCGACTCTGCGCGCGCTCTATCCCTATCGCGGCTGGCGTCCGACCAAGACGCTGCGGGTCTCTGCGGCAGTTGTGCAGGGCCCCTTCGCGCCGCTGCCCAAAGATGCCGCCGAACAGGCGAAGCTGCCGGCGCTCGGCTATGCCTCTGCCGAGGAAAAGCTCGCGGAGAAGTTCCACACCACGCCCGAGGTGTTGGCGTCGCTCAATCCGGGCGCGCAGTTCGTCGCCGGCGCGCGGCTGGTGTTTCCCAATGCGCTGCCCACTTCGCGCACCTTTCCCGCCGATCTCAAGCCAGAGTGGCGCGCGACGCTCAACGATCTGAACGTGACGGCGGACGTGCCACTGGCCGACCATATCGTCGTCGACGAATCCGACGGCGTGCTCCGCGTGTTCGATGCCGCGGACACTCTGGTTGCGCAGTTCAGCGCGACGATGGGCAGCCAGCACGATCCGCTCCCGATCGGCACCTGGAAGATCGTCAGCGTCGATACGAACCCCAAGTTTCGCTACAACCCCGATTTGTTCTGGGATGCCAAGCCGAGCGATCGCGAGGTCATGCTGCCAGCTGGTCCTAATGGTCCGGTCGGCGTGGTGTGGCTTGGTCTCGACAAGCCGCATTACGGCATCCACGGGACGCCCGAGCCGCAAACGATCGGCCGGACCGAGAGCCATGGCTGCATCCGCCTCACCAATTGGGACGCCGCGCGGCTGGCGCTGATGGTCAGGACCGGCACGCCGGCGATCTTCCAGGAGTAGAGCCGTGGCGCGGCGCATCACCTTGGCACTGGGGGGATTTGTCGTGCTGCTGTTGGGGGCACTGGCCTCGATGGTTCATTTCGTACCTGCCGACCGGCCGAATGTGTCGCGTGAAAGCCAGCCGGCGGAACCCCGGGCGGCGATGTTGACCGACCTGTCGAACCCATCCGCAGAAGCGCTGATCGTCCCGGTGCTTGGCGTCGAGCGCGCGCAGCTGCGCGACAATTGGGGCGAGAGCCGTGGTGGCGGGACGCGCGAGCACCATGCGCTTGATATTCCCGCCGCGCGCGGCACGCCGGTGCTTGCGGCGGCCGACGGCACTGTCGAAAAGATCTTCGAAAGCGTACCCGGCGGGCACACCATCTATGTCCGACTGCGCGGCGGCGATGTCGTTCATTATTATGCGCATCTCGATGCCTATGCAGCGGGATTGCAGGAGGGCCAGCAGGTTCGTCAGGGCCAGCCGATCGGCACGGTCGGCTCGAGCGGCGACGCCAGCCCCGATGCGCCGCACTTGCATTTCGAAGTCAAGACAGTGCAACCCGGCGAGCGCTGGTGGCAAGGCACCAACGTCAATCCATACCCGCTGCTTGCCGGAAACAGTTCCGGCCGCTAAAGCGCCGCCTCGCTCTTTCTCAGCTACAGGCACACTCCATGAAGATCAGCGGCGTGGACATCCGTCCCGGCAACATCATCGAATATGAAGGCGGCATCTGGCGCGCCGTGAAGATTCAGCACACCCAGCCCGGCAAGGGCGGTGCCTATATGCAGGTCGAGCTCAAGAACCTGCGCGACGGGCGCAAGAACAATGTCCGTTTCCGTTCGGCCGAAACCGTGGAGCGCGTGCGCCTCGACACCAAGGATTTTCAGTTCCTGTTCGCCGACGGCGACCAGCTGACGTTCATGGACAAGGAAACCTACGACCAGATCAGCCTGCCGCGCGATCTGCTCGGCGACGCTGCCGCGTTCCTCCAGGACGGCATGGACGTGGTGATGGAGCTCTATGACGAGGAGCCGATCAACGTGCAGCTGCCCGACCAGATCGAAGCGACGATCGTCGAGGCCGATGCCGTGGTGAAGGGCCAGACCGCATCGTCGAGCTACAAGCCTGCGATCCTCGACAATGGTGTCCGCGTGATGGTGCCGCCGCACATCTCGGCGGGCACGCGCATCGTCGTCGATGTCTACAACCAGGAATATGTCCGGCGCGCGGACTGAGGGGGTGGCGGCGGTTCGCATCCGGCGCGCCGAACCCGGCGACGCTGCTGCGGTCGCCGCGCTGTTCGACGGCTATCGTCAGTTCTACGGTCGGGAATCGGACCTCGACGGCGCGCGGCGTTTCATCGTCGAACGGCTTGCCGCAGGCGATTCGACGGTGCTGCTCGCCGAGGCCGGCGACGAAGCGATCGGCTTCGCGCAGCTCTACCCGAGCTTCACGTCGGTCGGGATGGGTCGGATCTGGGTGCTCAACGACTTGTTCGTGGCGCCAGCACATCGCGGCATCGGCGCGGGCAGGGCGCTGCTCGAAGCCGCGGCTGCGTTCGGGCGCGAGACCGGGGCGCGCCGGCTGACGCTGTCGACTCAGGTCACCAATACGACCGCGCAGGCCGCCTATGAAGCGAGCGGTTGGATGCGCGACTGCGAATTCTATGTCTACAACCTCCAGCTGACGAGTTAGTCCCTTGGTAGCCCATTCCGGCCTCATCACTGTCATCGAGCGCGCCTGCCGCAAGGCGGGGCCGCGCCTGCGCCGCGACTTCAACGAGGTCCAGCACCTCCAGGTCTCGCGCAAGGGGCCCGCGGACTTCGTCTCGATGGCTGACAAACGCGCCGAGGAGACGTTGATCGAGGAGCTGCGCAAGGCGCGGCCCGATTGGGGCTTCCTGGTCGAGGAACAGGGCGAGCTCCCGGGCGATCCCGACAAGCCGCGCTGGATCATCGATCCGCTCGACGGGACTTCGAACTTCCTCCACGGCATCCCGCATTTCGCGATCTCGATCGCGGTCGAGGATCCGCGCGGGAGCCAGGGCAAGCCCGAAATCACGCACGGCTATGTCTATCAGCCGATGACCGACGAGAGCTTCTGGGCCGAGAAGGGGCGCGGCGCCTGGCTGCAGGATCAGCGACTGCGGGTCTCGGCGCGGCGCAATCTCGACGAAGCCTTGATCGCGACGGGTATTCCGTTCCTCGGCCACGGCGATTTCGCGCAGTGGAGCCGGATCTTCGGCGCAATCGCCCCCGAAGTCGCCGGCATCCGTCGCTTCGGTTCGGCGGCGCTCGACCTCGCCTGGGTCGCGGCCGGGCGCTACGACGGCTTCTGGGAAAGCAATCTCCAGCCGTGGGACGTCGCGGCGGGCATGCTGCTGGTCAAGGAAGCCGGCGGCTTCGTCACCGATTTCCGCGGCCAGGATCGCCCGATCGAGCGCAACGAGTTCCTCGCCGCGAACGACACGCTGCACTCAAAGCTGCACAAGCTGCTCGCGAACGCGCTGCGCTAACCCGTACGCCATCTGCCGTCGTCCCCTCGACCCCTCGGGCGACGCTGGCCGCGATCTGCGGCCACCGCTCAATAGCGCCGCAGCAGTCCCGCCAGCTTGCCCTGGATCCGTACCTGGTTCGGCCGATAGCGCTGCGGATCATAGGAGCGGTTGGCCGGATCGAGCCGGACCATCGCGCCTTCGTGGCGGAAATATTTGAGCGTCGCTTCGCTCTCGTCGATTAGCGCCACGACGATCTCGCCGTCGCGCGCGACGTCGGTGCGGCGGATCAGCGCATAGTCGCCATCGAGAATACCGGCTTCGACCATCGAGTCGCCCGACACTTCGAGCGCATAATGTTCACCTGCGCCGAGCAGCGCCGCCGGCACCGGCAGCATCGTCGAACCTTCGAGCGCCTCGATCGGCGTGCCGGCGGCGATGCGGCCGTGCAGCGGGATTTCGACTACGTCGTTTGCCGGCTCGCGCACGCTCGGCGCGGCCTGCGGCTTCGATTTGGGCGCAGCCTTGGCGAGTTCGGGCCGCTCGGGCACGCGCAGCACTTCGAGCGCGCGCGCGCGGTTGGGCAGGCGGCGAATGAAATTGCGCTCCTCGAGCGCCGAGATCAGCCGATGCACGCCCGACTTGGACTTGAGGTCCAGCGCTTCCTTCATTTCCTCGAAGGAGGGCGAAACACCGGTCTCCTTGAGCCGATCGGCGATGAAACAGATGAGCTCGTGCTGCTTGCGCGTGAGCATCCTTACCTCCAGTCTAGAACAGACAAGGAACGTTTACGCAATGTTCCAACTATCTGTCAAGCGAGCGGCAGGATTTCCGCCATTTCCCCGATTTGTGCTGGCGGGGCATGCGGGGCGCGCACGATCAGGCAGCCTGCGCGCGACAGTGTGCGCAGCATCGAGCTGTCCTGCAGCGCGGCGGCATAGGCGCGCCCGTCGCGCAGCTCGGCCCGCATATAGTCGGTGCGCTCGCCGTTCGCCGGGAGCGGATCACCCAGCGGGGCCGAATAGGTTTGCGGCAGCGGATCCGACGCACCGCTCAGCTGCGCGATCAGCGGGCGCGCGAGCAACAGGCAAGTGACGAACACCGACACCGGATTGCCCGGCAGGCCGAGCACGATCGTTTCGCGCATCCGGCCCGCCATCACCGGCTTGCCGGGGCGGAGCGCCGTGCGCCAGAAATCGATCGTCGCGCCGGCGGCCTCGAGCGCGGGCCGCACCAGGTCATGGTCGCCGACCGAGGCGCCGCCGGTGGTAATCAGCAAGTCGGTGTCGCAGCCGGCGAAAGCGGCGCTGAGTACATCGAGGTCGTCTGGCAAGATGCCCAGATCGACGACCTCGACCGGCAGGTCGGCAAGCAGCGCCGTCAACATCGCGCGGTTGGTCTCGGGTAGTTGCGCGTCGCCGAGCACGCCTCCCGGTGCCACGAGTTCGTCGCCTGTGGCAACGAGCGCAACCCGGATGACACGGCGAACGGGGAGCGCAGCATGCCCTGCGGCCCCCGCAAGCGCGAGCCGCGCGGCAGTGATACGCTCGCCGGCCGCGATCAGCGTGTCGTCCTTGGCGAAGTCGAGCCCGCGTGCGCGGACGTTGCGCCCCTCGTAACCGGGGCCCTCGCCGTCGAGTTGCAGCTGGTCACCGTCGCGCGCGGCCTCTTCCTGGACGAGCACCGTGTCGGTACCCGCGGGAAGTGCCGCGCCGGTGAAGATGCGCACCGCCTGGCCGGACTGAAGGACTTCGGGAAACGGCCGCCCCGCGGCGCTTTCGCCGACCACGGTCCATGGCCCCGGCATGTCGGTGAAGCGAATGGCATAACCGTCCATCGCCGAGAGATCGGCCGAGGGCTGGGTCCGCCATGCCGTCACCGGTGCCGATGCCCAATGGCCGAGCGCTTGCGCGAGCGGCAATATCTCGGGTTCGACCGGCGTGGCGAGCGCGAGCAGCCGGGCCTGGGCCTCGGCGACGGGGAGGAGCGAACGATTCATCGACCACCTTTTAGGCGCCGGCACGGCAAAGGCGAGAGAACTTAGTCAAGGTCCTGCGCAGCGCGTTCTAGCGCCGCGGCCGGAGCGGCATCGATGATGTCGCCGTGGCTGGCGATGATCCGCGCGAGTTCGGGTTCGCGCGCCCAGCGCCGGAATTCGCTGGCGAGCGCGGCCGTGTCCTTGACGAACATGCGTTTGCCGATGCGCGGCATGCGCGGTCGCGTGACGCCGAAGCCGAGCAGCCGCGCCATGACGTGTGCGCCAAGCCCGTGCGGGTGGCGGACATTGGCGAGGATGTCGTTGACCACCAGCGTGAGCTGGCCATCACGACGCACCAGCAACGCGGCTTCGCGTTCGCCGACTCCGGCCACGGTCTCGAGCCGGACGTCGGGATCGTCGAGAATATCGGTCACTGCGTCCACCGGCAGCACTTCTTCGACGGCCTTGCGCGCGCCCGGCGGGCAGACCACGCGCGCTTCCGGATAGCGATGCTTCCACGCCTTGACGTCGAGGCGGTGTCCGGTCCCGGGTACGATGAGAAACGCCGGCGTGCCGAGCGCTTCGAGCGCAAGCATCGCGTCGTCGCGCAGCGGTATCGCGCTCCAGATCGCGAGCCGGCCGCGGCGCAGCGCGGCGATCGTCATCCGTCGTGGAAATCGGCCGAGCGGCATCATGATCTCGCCGGCGACCGTGAACAGCCCAGTAGCGACGCGCTCGATCGGACCATGCGGGTCGACGATCCATTCTTCGTGGAACTTCGCCATATTACCGTCGGGGCCTTTCTCGAGACACTAAATTGCCGAAACCGGCTTTCGCTCCATTCGGAGTTTACAATCGCGTTCGCTGCCACTAAGCGCCGCCGCGATGTCCGCCGCGATCAAAAAGATTAGCCCGAAGCCGACCCGTATCCGCGGGGCGACGACGGGTGCGCACGGCCTGAACGCCTAAGCGCCCCGGACAGAGCCCCGCCAGAAGCGCGGGGCCCTTCAGGAAAAGCCCCGCGCCTCCATCAAGAACAGGAGACGCATATGAGTTCGACACTTCCCTCCAATCCCAATGTCGGCATCGTCGGCGCGACCGGCCTGGTCGGCGAG
>Ga0068859_100001904_pt1 | contig 21268 bp, 20 predicted proteins | sample KBSSwiS22_FD_66585 | JGI IMG/M metagenome (GOLD analysis project Ga0068859, IMG submission 66585) | Switchgrass rhizosphere microbial communities from Kellogg Biological Station, Michigan, USA - KBS Switchgrass S2-2 | ecosystem: Host-associated > Plants > Roots > Rhizosphere > Soil ...
ACCTCACGTGATGCTGCGTGTACGCGACGCCGATGGCGAGGAGCAAAGCGAGAAGGGCGCTGGTCACTAAATAAGGTGCGAGGGGCCTGTCCGCCGAAGCGCCGCCAGGCGCGAAGGCGGAAGCACGCCAGGCGCGTGCGGCCAGCACGACGCCGAGCAGAACAAGAGGCCTGGACCAGTCGTGAAGACGCAGTTGAAGGGGACCGAGACCGATGTCGACGCCGCCGAACGCCAGCATCAACAGGAGACAGGCGACGAGCAGCACGACAACAGCGTCGAGCCCTCGCCTAATCACCCCACGACCTGTTCAACAATCGGCGGCTCGGGCAACGGCACCTCGGCACTCGCCACGTACCCGGCATGCGCGAGCCGTTCCTGAAACAGCGAGGTTTCCGAAGCAAAAAAGACCAGTCGCACCCAGAGGCGTGCCAGCAGATAGATCTGCGCGACCGCAAAGCCGAGCCAGACGCGAAGTGAGGTGCCGCCCACGCCAGGCGCGACCAGCGCGTAGACGAGCAGCACCGCCAGAAAGATCACGCCGTTGGTGGCATACAGGCGGGCGACGGCAGAGAAGTTTCGCCGGATAAACCGCAGGCTTGCCGCGATCGCGCCGATCATGCTCCGCCGATCTTCGACGACCGCGCGGACCTTCGCGTAGTCGAACGTCATGTTGGCGGCGATCAACAGGGCGCCGAAGATCGCGTAGAGCCCGAGGCGATAGAAGAAGGCCGTCCGCTCCGCTGTGACATCGCGCGTGAGGCTTCCGTAAATCTCGTTGAACAAAAAAGGATGTACATAGGCGAACAGCACGTAGTACGTCGCGCCGATCACCGGCGCGAGGCGGAGAAAGCGGACGAAGTACACGCCGCACGCGCTGAAAAACTCCCAGGAGCGCGTCGGACGTTTGCGCGCATAGCGATCGAGGATGCCACCCGCGAGGAACAGCCACAGGAGTAGATACGCGGCGCCCAGCCACAGCATGGATGCGGGCCGAGCCTCTTTGTCGGCGAGCGCGCTCAGGTTGTCAAGAACAGCGGCGAAGCCGATGATTGTGGTGCGCAGGGTTCGGCCGAGCTCGCCGGCCTGCGCTTGATACTCGATGAACCACCGGTAGTTGAATCCCCGCGCGGCTTCCTCGGCAGCCAGGCTGTTGCCGAGGTGACTCGCGATCGAATCGCGCATCAACATCGAGAACGGCACCGCCGTCACAAGCGTCGCCAGATAGACGCACCCCAGAATGACAGGTGATTGGGCGACCCTTGCCATCCCATCGAACAACGCGCCGTAGCCAAGGGAAGGCGGCTGCCCTCCGCCCTCTGCTGTTTGCCCTCTGCCCTCTGCCCTCTGCCCTGACATGTTCATACAAAAAATGCCCACGTCAGCAGCTGATCCTGGAGCCACACCATCCACTTCGACGCCCATTTCGCCGCCGCCTGCGATCGCCGCGGCTCGGTCGTAAAACTGTTGTTGGTGATGTTGATGTCGAGCAGCAGAATCTGATCGGGATCGACCTGCGCCGACACGGCGCGGCTGCGATGCGCTATCGAGAACCGCGTCCAGCGTCCGCCGCCGTCCCAGGCTTCGCGGCGAGTGGAGCCGTCGGCGAACGTGATGAGCACTTCGACCGGAAAGATACCATCTCCGTACCGCCTCACCACAATGTCGCTCATGAACGAGTTCGCGCCCTTCGAGATGCTGCTTACATTCTCGACACCGTAGTCGAAGACGGCCGACCCGCGGTACACCTGATCGAAGAAAGGTCCGAGATCTCTGCCGCTCACCTCGTTCGCGACCAGAAAGAAATCTCCCGGCCGCGGATGTTTGAACCGCCACTTCTCGAAGAACGTCTGCAGCATCCGCTGCATCATCGGCCACCCGAGCGCACGCTCGAGGGTATGCAGCCAAAGCGCTGGTTTCGAGTAAGCGAGCGGTCCGGCATCCTTGGGCCACCACTTATACGCCGCTGTGGACTGAATGTCGGTCGTGAGTCCACTCCGATAGCTGGCGATCCCGTCGCCATCGATGACGCGATCCCACCTGACGTCGCCGAACACCCACGGGACAAACCCGCCGAAGAACCGTATCACCTGGCGCCCATGCGCCAACGCTTCCGCGTCTGCGCGGACGTTCGCATACTGATTGATGCCTTCGTCCATCCACGCGTCTTCGAACTCATTGCTGCCGACCATCCCGTACCACCATTGGTGGCCAGCCTCGTGCACGGCGGTGTCTTCGACGTAAATGTCTGCGAGGGGATTCAGCCAGCGGGTTCCGACGGTGAAGAGCGTTGGATACTCCATCCCGCCGGTCTCGCTGTGCCAGGCCGGATCGATGATCGTGATGTGGCCGTAGGGGTACGCGCCGAACCACTCGCCGTAATAACGGAGCGTCGTGCGTGTGCCTTCAAAATGCCGCTCGGCTTGCGCGGCATGCTCGGGCTGCAGCATCAACCGCATCTCGACTGGCGGTAAACCTGGCTGCTCGAATCTCGCCGTCCTTTCCAGAAAGTCCGGGCTCGTCGTCCATGCGAAGTCGTGGACGTCTTCCTGGTAGTACCGATAGGTGGTCGTGGCGTCGGAGTTGTCGCGCCGCTCGCGTTCCACGCCCGTTGCGGCCAGCGGCCATGCGAGCGGGACGGTCATTCTGACGTCGTACACGCCGTAGTCGGCGAAAAACTCCGTCAGCACGTGGAACTGATGGCAGTTCCAGTTGCCGCTTGCGTCGACCACGCCGATTTTCGGGAACCACTGGCCGAGAAAAAAGTAATTGCCGACGACGCCCGTGCGTGCAAATGGACGCGGAATGTTCGAGACCCAGGCGATGTCGAGCGTGATCGTTTCTCCCGGAGCTATCGGGGCGCTCAGCGGGATCGACATCACCGTGCGATCGTCCGTATTGCCGTCATCGGGCGCGATGAACGTCATCCTGGTGGTGAGGTCGGCGGCAGGCAGCGCGCCGCCGGTAATTTTCACGCTCGAAATGTCGATGGATGCAAAATCGCCGGCTTGGAGATCGTCTCTGGGCGGCCACCACTCCGACAGCTTCGCTTCGCGCATCCAGGTGGAATCGCGATTCCGCCACGCGTTGTAATAAAGATGAAACTGCAGCTCGCCGGCCGGCCCTCCGCCGATGTTGGTCCAGGTAAGAGTCTCGCGGCCCGTCAGAGTACGGCGCTGGGCATCGAGCTTCACATCGATTGAGTAGTTGGCGTTCCGAGGTGTCCGCTCCTGACCGCAAACCGGCTCTAGAGTCAGCAGCACGGCGAGGAGCGCGAGACCGACTCGAATCACTGTCGAAATCCTACCCTATAATAATTTTCCAATGATTCGTGTCCTTCTCTATGGCCTTGGCCCCATCGGCGCGATGATGGCGCGGCAGTTGGCGGCGCGTGACGGGTTCCGCATCGTCGGAGCTATCGATGTCGACCCGGCAAAAGTCGGCCGAGACGTCGGAGACCTCGCAGCAGTGGGGCGCCCGCTCCGCATCAAGGTCTCGCCGGATGCCAGGAAAACGCTGAAGCAAACCAAGCCCGATGTCGTGGTGCTGTGCACTTCGTCTTCTATTAAAGCAGTGATGCCGCAGATCGAGGATGTGCTGAAAGCGCGGCTTCCGCTCGTGACGACCACCGAAGAGCTCAGTTATCCGGTTCGCCAGCACGCCTCGCTCGCGAAGAAGATCGACGCGATGGCGAAGAAGGCGAAAGTCGCCGTGCTGTCGACGGGGGTGAACCCCGGGTTTGTGATGGACACGCTGCCGATTGCGCTGACGGCCGTATCGGAGCGCATCGAATCGGTCAGCGTCGATCGCGTGCAGGACGCCCGGTCGCGGCGATTGCCGTTCCAGCAGAAGATTGGCGCCGGTCTCACGCCGGAACAGTTCGAACGGGAAGTGCTGCGAGGCACCATCCGGCACGTAGGGCTGGCGGAGTCGATCACGATGATTGCCGACGCGCTCGGGTGGCCGCTCGATCGCATCACCGACGACATCCGGCCGAAGATTGCGCTCACCACTGTCGCCAGCGAGTATCTCGCGGTCGATGCCGGCTTCGTCAGCGGCATCATTCAGGACGGCGTCGGTTACCGCCGTGGGACGCCGGTGATCAAGCTGCACATGGAGGCCTATCTTGGTGCTCCGGAGTCTTACGATGCCGTTCACATCAAAGGTGTGCCGAACCTCGATATGAAAATCACCGGCGGTGTGCCCGGCGACATTGCAACCGTGTCGGTCGTGATCAACTCGATTCCGAAAGTGATCGCCGCAAGGCCCGGGCTGCAGACCATGCGGCATCTGCCTCTCCCGTCTTACTTCGCGGGCCGCGACACGTAAAACCCCCCTTTCTGTGAAGCGCCGTCGGCTGCACGGCTCTACTATACGAGGATGGCGATCTCGAAAGGCATTCAACGTCATCCCATCTTCAAGCTTGGCAAGGCAAAGGCCCGCCGCGACTCGCGCAATCTCAAGCTGAAGGCAATCCTCCGCGCGCCCGTCAAGGTGCCGAAGGAATACGATTTCGACACGTCGCATAAAGGTGTGCCGACGCCCGTCTTCGCGAACGATCGCTTCGGCGATTGCGTTATCGCGGGGCGTGCGCACCAGACGCTACGATTCGAGCTGATCGAGCAGAAGAAAGTGATCGCCATCACCGACGCGGACGTCGTCACGGAATATTTCATCGAGACCGGCGGCGCCGACGAGGGCCTGGTCGTGCTCGACTCGCTGAAACGGTGGCGCAAAAAAGGATGGAAGGCCGCAGGTGACAGCTACTTCATCACGGCGTTCGCGGAAATCGATCGCGGCGCGGCCAGCGAAGTGAAGCGCACTGTCTTCACCGACCTCGGCGTCGGCCTCGGGCTGGCGCTGCCCATCAGTGCACAGAAGGAGTTCGAAGCGGGGAAGCCATGGCGTATCACTTCGGGCACGGGCTCAACGCCAAACAGCTGGGGCGGGCATTACGTTTATGTCACTGGCTACACCACGCTCGGTCCGACGTGCGTGACCTGGGGCCGGAAGCAGCAAATGTCGTGGGCGTTTTTTGACAAGTATTGCGACGAAGCCTACGCGGTGATCGACGCCATCAACACTGCGAAGAAGCGGCGCGCGCTCGACGCGTCCAAAGTTGCAGCGTTTCTGAACAATGTGTCGGCCGTTGATGCGTAATCCACAGGATTCGGCGTGCTCCGGAGCGGCACCACATTCGCATGGACGGGGCGCATGACTAATTTCTTCGTCTACATGATCGGTGTCCTCCTGGTCGTCGGAGCGCTGGCGTATGGTGCCAGCCTGATGGGCATCAGCTCGACCTGGATCGTTGTGTTCGCGCTGGCCGTCCTCGGTCTCGGTGTGATGGGCGCAATCGTTAAAACAAGGCAGAAAGAGCCGTCGTAGAAACCCCGCCGCCTTCATCCAATAGGGGCATTTGGGGCGGGGCCGCGTGGCCTGGACACACATCGTAGGGTCCCGTCCCCATCAGGAAGTAGTCCTCGTAAACGTTCGAGCTGCCATCTTCGGCGTGTTCCAGCGCGCACTCTGCCGCCGCGCGCAAACCCGAGACTCTGCAGACGCGAACTCTTTCGACATCTGACGGCACCTCGAACCAGTCGGGCTTCTGGCCGGCGGTTGCCTTGATCATGAACTGCGCCCACGCCGGCACGGCCACGGTCGCGGCGAAGCCGCGATTCATGATCTTCTTCTTCGCGTCGTACCCGAACCAGACGCCGGTGATCAAGTGCGGCGTGTAGCCGATGAACCAGGCGTCGCCATAATCATCGGTCGTCCCCGTTTTGCCCGCCGCGGGCAACTTGAACCCGTCGGAGCGCGCGCGAATGCCTGTGCCGTGGTTCATGACATCGCTCATCATGCTCGACATCAGATAGGCAGTGCCTGGGCGAACGGCGCGATACGCTTGGTGCTCCGTCGAGCTTTGCCAGATGATCTGGCCCTTCGCGTCCTCGATACGCGTGATGAGCGTGTGCGGCGCGATCATGCCGCCGTTGGCGAATGCGCTGTATGCCGAGGTGAGATCGGCGAGTGAAACCTCGGCCGTTCCGAGCGCAAGCGACGGTACGCTCGGCAGCGGCGACGTGATGCCGAGCCGTCGCGCGTAAGTCTGAGTCGTGCTGATCCCGACCAACTGCATCAAACGGACAGCGGCGCGGTTACTCGACACGGTGAGGGCGCGGCGGAGCGTATAGCTCTCCGCCTCGTGTTCGCCCGACGGCAGCCACGCGCCTTGCGCCGTGGCAATGGGTGTGTCGAGGCCGGTGATAAGCGAGCTGGGCGAGTATCCCTGTTCGATGGCGGCGGCAAACAGCAGCGGCTTGAAGGCCGATCCGGGCTGGCGCTTTGCCTGAATCGCGCGATTGAATGGGCTTTGATGAAAGTCCCGGCCGCCGACCAGCGCCAGCACCTGGCCGGTTTGCGGATCGAGTGCGACGAGCGCGCCTTCGAGTTGACCGGTTTTGTCGAGTTGATCGAGCCTGGCGCGGACGGCGTCCTCGGCCATCTTCTGCATATTCATGTCGATCGTCGTGTAGATTCTCAGCCCGCCCTGCAGGACATCGGCGGAGCCGTACCGCTGCATCACCTCGCGGCGCACCGCCTCCATGAAGTAGAGCGCGCACGCCTCGCCGTCAACTTTCGTGATGCGGCCGGCATCGAGGTGGGCGGGGGCGTAGCTGTTGTGGCGTTCATCGACGAGCGTGACGGGGGAAGCAACGGCGGCCTCGTACTCGCCTGCCCGCAGAGCGCCCATCGCCAACATACTCTTCAGCACGACGTCTCGATGAGCTTTCGCGACTGCGGGCGCGACGCGCGGCGAGCAGGTGGACGGACATTTGATCAAGCCGGCCAGCGTGGCACCTTCTGCCGCGGACAGCTCCGACGCGGACTTCCCGAAATATCCACGAGCGGCGGCCTCGACGCCGTAGTGCCCGTCGCCAAGATAAATACGATTGAGATACGCCTCGAGAATCTGCTCTTTCTGGAACCGGCGATCGATGCGCAAGGCGAGCAGCGCTTCTCTGATCTTGCGTTCCACCGTACGGTCGCGGGTGAGCGCGACAAGCCGGACCAGCTGCTGGGTGATCGTGCTGCCGCCCTGCTTCGCGGCGCCGGCTCGTAGATCGACCCACGCGGCCCGCGCGAGCCCGTACACGTCGAGCCCTGCGTGTTTGAAGAAGTACCGATCTTCGGCCGCCACAACTGCCGAAACCATGGAGTGCGAGATGTGATCGAGGGCCACGTTCGTCCGATCCTCGCTCGCAAACGAAAACACGACGCGTCCGTTGCGATCGAAGACCAGCGATGCCTGAGGGGCGGTATCTAGTTGCAACTCGCTCGAGACCCGGTTCAGCCCGGTCGCGAAGGTTTGCAGCGATCCAAGACAGAAGACGAGAACCGCCGCGGAGGTCAACCATCCGATATTCCGAACGATTCTTGCGATGCGGGCTGTCGTCGATGCCGATCTCTTCGAGTTCTCCACCGTTTTCTTCCTCAACGAGATGAAGTGCAATCGAAGGGCCAGAGTTTGTACGGCGTCGAAGAGTTGGCATGCGCGTTGCTCTAGGTATGGATGAGATTTAACCGCCTCGTTTCGCTTCCTGCGAAACGGAATTATCCAACCCAATGTGACGGGAGGCTTCGCCTCCCGGCCCACCTCCCTTCAAAAAAAGTCGCGGTGTAACTAGAGAAGTGTGCTCGTGAGAGCCCGCACGATGAGGCTGTCCTGGCGGAAGCGCGTCTCGAGCTCTTTTCGGAATCGGGTCCACCACTCGTGATCGAGGTCCGGCGTCATCACTTCGAAGATGACGATGTCGTCGCGCGTCGTCCCGCCGGCTTCGTCTTTCCACACGCCGCGGGCAGGCGCCCGCGTGTACGCCGTCACACCGCCAAAGCGATCGGCGAGCTCCGCACGCAGCTGGACATAAACGTCAGTTTCGAATGCGTGGCCCGCGTTGTCATAAACAGGCAGGAGAATCTGCACGAGGTACATCGATCGATGTTACTTCGTTGCCGCCACGAGCGACAGAGGATCCACGCGGGCGCCTTGCAGCCGCACGCTCCAATGAAGATGCGCACCGGTCACACGTCCCGTATCGCCGACTAGTCCCACGACCGTGTCGGGCGAGACGGCGTCTCCGCTCTTGACCTTGAACTCGGACAGATGCGCGAACAATGAGTAAAGGCCGCTGCCATAATCAATGATGACCGTGTTGCCGGTGAAGTAGAGCGGCTCGGCGAGCGCGACGACGCCGGTATTTGCGGCACGGACGGGAACGCCGCGCCCGGCCATGAAGTCGACGCCGGCATGAGGCGAGCGGCGCCGGCCGTTGAAGTAACTCCTCGAACCGAAGTTGCTGTTCAGTGCCGCGTCGACTGGCAGAAGAAACGGTCCGCGCCATTTGCGGGCAGTCGTCGTGTGAAAGATCCCTTCCGTGGTTTTCAGTTCGCGCGTAATGCGTTCGATCTCGCCGGCCGGCGGCTCCACGAAAGACGGAGCCACACGTAGACGACGAACGGGGAAATCTTTCGGAAGGACGTGAAGCGATGAAACGGCGCTCCGTCCGCCGCCAGTTTTGATCGTGACGGCGTAAGTGCCCGGCTTGGTGTCCAGGTCGATCCCGATCAGGCCATCGGTCACGTGTTTCCCGAGCACGGTTGCCGAGACGCTCTCGTCGCCCGCGACATCGATACGAACGACATCGCCCGGATGAGATTCAGCTGGAAAGAATTCCACCTGCAGAGGTGAGGGCGACTGCCGGGCCTCGACCGTCGAGTACAGGACCGCAGCAAGAAGCAGCAACGGCAGACGTGGGAGGCGTGCGATCACTGTACCGAATTGTAAACGCGTTATGCTCGCCTCGGAGGACAGTCGTCGCCCGTTCAAACCCGAATTGCTCGAATTTTCGCGAATTGCGGCAGGCATATCCATTGCACAAGGCGCTCGCCATGAAACCACCTAACACCTCACGCCGGGAATTTTGCGTGCATGCTCTTACTTTTGTCACAGTCGGGTCGCTGATTGAAAGCTGCGGCGGGTCTCCCACGTCGCCGAGCTCGACAGCCGCCGCGCTGCCCGTTATCAACACGACGATTGCCAGCGGCATTGTCACCGTCAACATCGATGGGAGCTCGCCGCTCGCCACCGTTGGAAATGCGGCGCTGGTCCAGACATCGAACGGAAATTTCCTTGTTGCCCGGGTGGCGCAGGACACCTTCAACGTGATGACGGCGGTCTGCACCCACGAAGCGTGCACGGTCAACCGCTTTCAGTCCGGCGTCTTTCAGTGCCCGTGCCACGGGTCCGAATACAACACCAGCGGCGCCGTCACCAAAGGACCAGCGTCGCGGCCGCTGCGTCAATTCACGCCGCAGTTCGGGAACAACGTGCTGACGTTCAGCGTGTAGTCCCTGCTGGACAAAGTCGGGGCGACGGAGTACAAAACTCCAAACTATGCTCCGACTGAAGGGCACGTGTGTCGCAACCCTCGTAATGATGGTCGCGCTCGGGTCAGGCGCACATGTCCGTGCGCAGGATCATTCGGGCAACTATCCTCCAATCGACATCGAGAACGGCGCGCTGTTATATGGCGCCAACTGCGCGCAGTGTCACGGAGTCAACGGCGACGGCATGCCGGGCGTCGAGCTGAAAACCGGAACGTACAAGCGCGCGGCGACCGATCAGGACCTGGCCCGGCTGCTTACAACCGGCATTCCCGGCACCGCGATGCCCGCGACCGCCCTCGCGTCCGGCGAGGCCAATGCGCTCGTGGCGTATCTGCGAACCATGCGCGATTTCAATTCGCCGAAGGTAATGGTGGGCGATGCGACGGCCGGGCGCGCGCTGTTCGAAGGAAAGGGCACGTGCACGAGCTGCCATCGCGTGGTTGGGAAAGGCTCGCGCGTCGCCCCCGATCTTAGCGATGTCGGCGCCACGCGCGGCGCGGACTTTCTGTGGCGCAAGCTTCAGGATCCAACGGCCATCATGCGTCCAATCGATCGACCCGTGCATATCGTGTTGAAGAACGGGAGAACGATTGACGGCCGGCGCCTCAATGAAGACACCTATTCGGTGCAGGTGATCGACACGCAGGAGCGGCTGCTGTCGATCATGAAGTCGGACGTCAAGGACTACACGATTTCCAGAACCTCGCCCATGCCTTCTTATAAGGATAAGCTCGCATCTCAGGAGCTTGCCGATCTCGTCAGCTATCTCGTGTCGCTGAAAGGCGGAATGTAGTGACTGGCCGCTCTCTTCGCTCCATCCTCGGGCTGCTGGCGGCTTTCGCGCTAGCCGCGTTCGTTGTCCCGGTCGCGCTGAGGGCCCAGGTGACGTCCGAGCGCCTCATCAACTCCGCTGCGGAGCCGCAAAACTGGCTGACATACAACGGCGGGTATAACGGCCAGCGGCACAGCGCGCTCAAGCAGATCACCGCGGCCAACGCGAAGAACCTCGAGCTCAAGTGGGTGTTCCAGGCGCAATCGCTGCAGACGTTCGAGGCCACGCCGCTCGTGGTCGACGGCATCATGTACACGACTCAGGCGCCAAACGACGTGGTCGCGCTCGATGCGAAGACGGGCCGCGTGTTCTGGATGTATCGCTACACGCTCCCGGCGGAGATCCGGATTTGCTGCGGGCAGATCAATCGCGGCCTCGGCATGCTCGGCGACACGTTGTTCATGGGCACGATCGACGCGCATCTTGTGGCGATCGACGCCAAGAGCGGCCGCCCGCTTTGGAAAACGAAAGTCGCCGACAACGCGCTTGGATACGCGCTGGCCGTGGCGCCGCTCGTCGTCAAGGACAAAGTCATCGTCGGCGTCGCCGGCGGCGAATACGGCATTCGCGGGTTCATGGCGGCGTTCGATGCAAAAACCGGCAAGGAAGTCTGGCGCTTCAAGATCATTCCGGAGCCTGGCGAGAAGGGAAACGAGACCTGGCCCGGCACCACCTGGGAACATGGCGGCGGCTCGGTGTGGGTCACTGGGGCCTACGACCCGGCGCTCAACCTTACGTATTGGGGAACGGGGAATCCCGGGCCCGATTGGAATCCCGACGTCCGGAAGGGCGACAACCTTTATACCGACAGCGTCATCGCGCTCGACGCCGATACCGGCCAGTTGAAGTGGCATTTCCAGTTCACGCCCAACGACGGCTACGACTACGACTCGGTGCAGGTGCCGATACTCGCAGATGCGAGCTGGAACGGCCAGCCGCGCAAGCTGATGTATTGGGCGAATCGAAACGGGTTCTTCTACGTCCTCGATCGCACCGACGGAAAATTTCTGTTCGGGAAGCCGTTCGTGAAGCTGAACTGGGCAAGCGGCCTCGACGCCAACGGGCGGCCGATTCCGACGCGGCAACCTCCGGGGGTAGAAACATACCCAGGACTGGCGGGCGGGACGAACTGGTTTTCTCCTTCGTACAATCCGCGCACCGGACTCTTCTACGTGTCGGTGTGGGAAAACTACCGGAATGTGTTTTCGACCAACGACCAGGTCTATCAGCCGGGTCGGCAATATACAGGCGGGCGAGGCGCGAATCCGATACCGCACGCGCCGAATATCCCGACGCTTCGGCGCGGTCCCATCAACACCTGGACCGAAGAACAGGGCACGGGAGCAGTGATTGCGATCGATCCCAAAACAGGCAATCACGAATGGCGGTTTCCGATGAACGATGTCACCGACAGCGGAGTGTTGACGACGGATTCGGATGTCGTCATCACGGGTAGCCGCGAAGGGCATTTCCACGTGCTCGACGCGCGGGCCGGCAACGTTTTATGGAAGACGAGCCTGGGCGGACCGATTTCTTCGGGGCCGATCACCTACGCGGTGGACGGCAAGCAGTACATCGCCGTCAACGCCGGAAACTCGATGTTCGTGTTCGCGCTGCGCGAGTAGTAATCAGTTTTCTTTGGCTCTAGGCTTGGGACTCTAGACTTTAGGCCTGCTCGGGCTCCAGGCCGAAAGCCCAGAGCCCAAAGCCGGAAGCCCTAGGGAAGCCGGAACGCGATGTACTCCCCAGAGTAATTTCCTCCGCTCACCGCCACGATGATGTACTGGCGTCCATCGACGCTGTACGTCATCGGCGATCCACTCTGCGGCGCTGGAATGTAGACGGCGCCCACTTCCTTGCCGGTCATCTTGTCGTAGGCGCGAAGCATGGCGCCTCGCCGGCCGTTATAGGTCGTCACCTGCGGATCCCCCATCACAACCAGCGTCTTCGTCACCAGCAATCCCACGGCGCCGGTCTGACCCGTCTTCGGAATATTCAGCCCCTTCAGCGCGGGGTTGTTGCGAATGCTGTCGGGTGTGTCGCCGTGGGCGACGCTCCACATCAGCTCGCCGCGATCGAGATTGATCGCCGAGAGCACGCCGTAGGGCGGCTTCACGATGGGCAGGCCATTGACGGTGAGCCCGCCGCCACCACCTGGAGCCGGCGCCGCAGTGAGTGCTGAGGGGAGAGGCGGAGCTTCCGCAGCTGCGGCTTGTGCCGCGGCGCGCGGGGAATCTGCCGCGCAGCAATCCCCCGGCCCGAACACTTCCTGGAACGGCTGACCCGCGACCCCGCGAACGTACCGGATGTCGGAAAACTTTTCCGGAGGCGGCACGAGCGAGTACGCGCCGACACCTGCGTTCGATGCGGGCGCAAAGACGATGTGATTCTCCGGGTCGTAGCCGCCGCCCGGCCAGTTGGTGCCGCCGCCGGCATTGCCGATGTTCAGCGAGCCGAGCAGCCCGTTCACGTTGCCGAGAATCGGCGGGTTGAAGAGCGGCCCGGGCTTGTATCGCTTCAGTTGCTCGAGCGCCTGCGCGCGCATCTCCGGCGTGAAGTCGATGATGTCGTCCGGGATGTTGACGAAGTTACGCGCATACACCGGCGGCTTGGTCGGATACGGCTGCGTTCGCGAGTACTTCTCGCCGGGTACATCGCCCTGCGGCACCGGGCGCTCTTCGATCGGCCACACGGGTTTGCCCGTGACGCGGTCGAAGACGTAGAGCAGGTTCTGCTTGCTCGGGACGGCGACGACCTTCATCGGTTTTCCGTCGACCACGACATCGCCGAGGAGCGGCGTCGACGAGATATCGAGATTCCAGAGAGGATGGTGCACGAACTGGAAGTGCCACTTCCGCACGCCGGTCTTCAAGTCGACCGCGACGAGCGACTCGGCAAACAGATTGTCGCCGGGACGGTGCCCGCCGTAGTGGTCCGATGTCGGCGTCTCGACCGGGAGATATACGAGGCCGAGCTCCTCGTCGACACTGATCTGCGTCCACACGCCCACATTGCCGTTGACCGCCCACGAGTCGTTTTCCCACGTCTCGTTGCCGTATTCGCCAGGACCCGGAATCGTGTTGAAGCGCCAGATTTGTTTTCCCGTCCGCACGTCGAAGGCGCGAACCAGCCCCTTCGTGTTGTTGTGCGTCGACACGGTGGCGCCTTCCCGGAACGACGAGCCGACAATCACGATGTCGCCGGCGATCGTCGGCGTGGAATGGACGCCGATTTCTCCCGTCTCGAGGTCGATCTGCGTGTTCACGCCCTTCACGGCGCCAACTTTCAAATCGAGAATGCCGCCGTTCGCGAACGACGTGACGAGCGACCCATCCTTCGCGTGAAGCTCGACCAGCCGGTAACCCGTCGTGACGTACACAACGCGGTCGTCGCCTCGACCGTCGGTCCAGTACGACACGCCGCGGCCCGACAACTGGCGCGGCGCGACCGCCGCACGCTTTCCCTCGCGCAGACTGTGAGCCCAGTTGAGCTCTCCAGTCGCGGCGTCGAGCGACACGACCGATCGGCGTTGGCCGCCGGTCGTATAAAGGTTGCCGCTGATCACGACCGGCGTGCCTTCGAGCTTGTATTCGGGGCGTGGCCCGAGATTGTCGGTTTTGAAGCGCCACGCCACGCGCAGCGTGTTGAAGTTCGACGCGTTGATCTGATCGAGCGGCGAATAGCGCGTGCCGTTATTGTCGGCCGTGTAGTGCGGCCAGTCGCCACGGGCCGTGCTCGGCTTTGCCGATGGCGATGATTGACCGGACAGCGAAACCATCAACGAACAGATTCCCGCGCCGGCCGACAGAAATACGAGCACGGATCGACGCATGTAACGCGACATCGCCAACCGCCTTTCAGGGTGATGATCTTGTGAACTAGCGACCTAGTGAACTGGTGATCGTGTGGCGGGGATTATAGCGCCGGATCAATCGCGGGAGAACGCGATATACAGGGCCACCGGCGCAAGGATGGCCGACGTCGCCAGCGCGATGACGAGCGGCAACAGCATCCGCAAGGGCAGGCCGTCGAGCGCGAGCGGCGTCCAGGAGCCGAGCGAGAATCGGCTGCCCGCCGACACCAGCAGACCGACGAGCGCGGCAATCGCGACCGCGTGAGTAAAGAGGATGGGCCGGGCCGCCATGCGCGTCGCCTCTTCCCGCGCGCGAAGGCGCGCGCGAAGCCAGACGGCATCGGCCGTCGGGACGTTCGCTTCACGTTGAGCGCGCGAGAAATCGTCGTGGACGAGGGCCGCGACCCGCGCGACCTCGCCGCACGCTGCGCAGCCGTCGGCGTGGGCGCGCAGGCTGTCGGAGAAACAGCCCGCGAGTACCGCCGCAACAACTTCCGGCTCCCGGGAACAGGTGCTCGATTTCATCGGCTCAAAAACTTTACCAGCTTACGCCGCGCTCTGAACAGGAGCGGCTTGATGCTGCCCGTTCGCAATCCCAATGCTCCCGCGATTTCCTGGTGCGAGGAGCCCTGGCCATACGCGAGCCAGACAAGATCGCGTTCGCGCGCTGTAAGTTGTGCCATCGCGCGATCCAGGTCCGCGCGCTGTTGGGTCTGAACAGCCAGGTCTCCGGCCGCAGCCGGCTCGCGTGCATCGTCATCCGGGAGCGGAGCGTTGTCGAGCCTCGGCCGGCGGAATCGATCGTGGACCAGATTGGTCGCGATCCGGAACAGGTAGTGGCGCCGATGATCTTCACCCTCGAAAGTCACGCGCGCGCGAAGCAGCCGGTAATAGCTCTCCTGGAGGAGATCGTCGGCGGCACTCGGATCGCCGGTTGCCCGCGACAAATAGGCCCAGAGCATGCCCGACGTGCGGTGGTAGAAACCCCGGAAGGTGTCTTCATCCATCAGCAGCGTCTCGTCAGGTGCAGCTGCGTCGGCGGGGGCCGTGTCGAAGCTGTCCATAAAAGGAAACGCAAGAGATAGAAGGCGTCGGGTCATGAGCTCAGGTTGTCGCGACTATAGCTCGTTGCCGGCGAAGGAACGAGCCCAAGCCGCTTTGAGAGAAAAAAGGATACCGCCGCCGAGGCGACGAAGCCGATTCCGATGGCGAGGATGACGGCCCCTTGCGCAAAGATGACCTCGCCGATCTCCTCGAAGCGGCGGCTGACGAGAATGGCGCCGAGACCGAGCGCACCGAGGACGATGCCAGCCTGCATCGACCAGAAGATGCGTCCGAGCGGCGCGCTCATGCTGCGCGGGGCGCTCGACTGCGGCAAAGCCGGCATCTCGGTGAGTCCTTTCCCGGCCGGCGACTGCAGATACGCCAGCAGCTCGTCGCTCGACGCAAATCGATCGATGAGCTTCGTGTTCAGTGCCGACTGTGCCCGCCACGCGCGCTGCCAGCGAAGCTGCTCGGCCAGCGTCTTGAGAAGAAAGACGATGCCGCTTGTGATCGTGATGACGATGAACAACACCATGAAGTTTTCAGCGAGGTTCGACAGCGTTCGGTACCCTTCCGTTCGCGGGTTATTTCGATTCTCTTCCTGAATTCGGCTTTCGCCGACGAAATACGCGGGGTTATGCGCAACCTCCGGATGGCGCTCGAGGAAGGACCAGAGCACCGGATACGTCGCCAGATAATCCGCTCGCGTCAGCAGCGACGGATCGATGCGTAGCACTTCACGCACCGAAGGCGGGTACTGTTCCAGCACCTGCCGAAGCCTGTCTCGCGTCTCGCGCGCATCGCGCGTGTCCTGGCCCAGAACAAACGGCGCCGATGGCGGTGATGCAAGCTCCGGCGGTGATTGCGGCCCTCTGGCCGGCTGTGCCGCGCTGGACGGTGCCGGTGGAACCTGTGCACGCTGAGGATTCCCCTGCGCGTGAACCGCCGGTGGGATCAGCAAGAACGCAGCAAGGACCGACAGAGTAAATAGATTTCTCATTACCCGTTAATACGCGGCCAATCGGTGACGGTTAGCAGGCTCCAGGCTCCAGGCTCCGGGCTTCGGGCTCCGCGCTTCCGACCGGGCCAAGAGTCTGAAGTCCGAAGCCTGAAGTCTGAAGCTTGTGCGGTCGGACCTCCCGGGCCGTTGTAAGCAGTGTGGGCGAGGTCGTGAGTTAGCGTGCTCTATTCCAGGAATCTTGTATCGATTTCGAGACACTTTGCACGAATGCTTTACGAGAAAACGGTGGGATCAGGGGCATGACCTTCTGCCAAAGTCTGGCACGCCGGGTGCTATGTAGGGTGGTAGGACTGAGGGCAGAGGGCAGAGGGCAGAGGGCAGAGGGCAGAGGGCAGAAGTTGAGGAAGAGGACGACATGAGAACGGATCTTCGAGGCGAATTTATCAAGCTGGTTTCCACCGTCGTCGGCTTGTCGGTCGGCGTGGGTGTGATGACCGCTACCGTTCTATTGGGAGCAGCTGCGCTGCTCCAGTAGCAAGGCCCGGAGTGGCGGGCGCATAATCGCGCCGCCATTCCGAGCACCGTTTGGCACCGTTGGCCGGTTGTAATTGGCTCGATCTTTCCTGGCGCACAATCCTCAGGGTTCTCGTCGTTGTACTGCACATGGCGCTCGCCGGCTGATTTTTCCGCTCCAACCCAGAGCCACAAAGACACAGAGTTCTCTTTTCTTTATCTGTATCTGTTAAGAAATGACTCCAGGCTCCAGGCTTCTGGCTTCTGACCAGGCCAAGAGCCTGAAGCCCGAAGTCTGAAGCCTGAAGTCCGAAGCGCCGCGGCTTCTTTGACTTTACCGCTAAAGTATAGTAATTCACCGCGTACGGCATCTTGTTTAACCTCACCGGCAAACTCGCCGTCGTCACCGGCAGCGGCTCGGGCATTGGTCAGGCCATTGCGACCGTCTTCAGCCGTCAAGGGGCGCACGTCGTTGCCCTCGACGTGGACAAGGCCGCGGCAGATCGAACAGTGCAAGCGATCCGGGCCGCGGGAGGCAAGGCGGACGGTATTGCGTGCGACGTCGCCGACGCGACGCAGGTTCGCGAGAGGTTTACCGAGATCGATCGCGCGTGGCACCGTCTGGACATTCTGGTGAACAATGCCGGAATCGCACACGTCGGCAACATCGAGCAGACCTCCGAGGAGGACTTCGATCGGCTGTATCGGGTCAACGTCAAAGGCGTGTTCCTGTGCAGCCAGGCGGCGCTGCCCGTGATGCTCCGCGACAACGGAGGCGTGATCCTGAATCTCGCGTCGATCGTGGCGCTCGTCGGTGTGGCCGACCGGTTCGCGTATTCCATGTCGAAGGGTGCCGTGCACACGATGACGAAGTCGATCGCGGTCGACTACGTCAAGCGGAACATCCGCTGCAATTGCATTTGCCCGGCGCGCGTGCATACATCGTTCGTCGACCAGTTCGTGGCGCGTCATTACGCCGGCCGCGAGAAAGAAGTGCTGCAGGAATTGTCGGAGTATCAGCCAATGGGACGGATGGGGACGGCCGAAGAAGTGGCGCATCTCGCCTTGTATCTCTGCTCGGACGAGGCGGCGTTCGTCACAGGACAGGCGTATCCCATCGACGGCGGAGTGCTGAATCAATGACCCGGTACGCCCTGACCGTCAACTTGAAAAACGATCCGTCGGTGATCGAGACCTATCGCCAGTACCACGAGCGCGTGTGGCCGGAAGTGCTCCAAAGCCTTCGCGAGGCTGGAGTGGAGCGCATGGAGATTTATCTGCTTCGCCGGCAGCTGGTGATGTTCGTCGAGCTGAATGACGGGCTCGATTGGCGCCACGTATTTGCCGCGCACATGGCGTCGAGTCCCCGCGTCGCGGAGTGGGAACGCCTGATGACGTCGCTTCAGGAACCATCACCTGACGCGAGGTCCGGCGAGTGGTGGGCGGTGATGGAACCCATATTTCATCTCGACGATCGTCAGCGGGCGGCCCCTCGCGTCGCCGAGCGGTCGACGACCTCCTGATTCAGCTCTCATGATCGAGCCCCGGCAGGCGTGGAATGTGCCGTCCCGTCCCCGGCCGATTGTGATCATCGGCGCCGGCGGCATCATTCGCACTGCTCACCTTCCGGTTTATCAGCGGCTGAGATTTCCGGTGGCCGGTCTCTACGACATCAACTCAGACACCGCTCGCGAGACGGCGTCCCGGTTCGGTGTGGCGACAACCTTCGGCACGCTCGCCGAAGCGACCGCGTTTCCAGAGGCCGTTTTCGACGTGGCCGTGCCTGGCGATCAGATTGCCGGTGTTCTCGAGCAGATCCCCGAAGGCGCACCCGTCCTCATTCAAAAACCCATGGGCGAGAATCTGGCCGGCGCTCGGCGCATTCTTCATATCTGCCGGGATCGGCGGCTGGTTGCGGCAATAAATTTTCAGCTGCGCTTCAGCCCCAACGTGCTCGCGCTTCGAGACATCCTCTCGCGAAAAGAACTGGGCGACCTTGTCGATATCGAAGTGCGGCTGGTCGTCAAGCAACCGTGGCGGCTCTGGAGGTTTCTGGAAGGTGCCCCACGCGTTGAGATTCTTTACCACTCGATCCACTACCTCGACACCATCCGCGCGATCGCCGGAGAACCGCGAGGCGTGTATTGCCGCGCGGTCGCCCATCCCGACACACCGGAATTCCGCGACACGCGCAGTACGACCATTCTTGATTACGGTGACGCGATGCGCTGCTCGCTGATGCTGAACCACACGCACCAGTTCGGGCCCGCTCATCGCTCGTCGATGTTGAAAGTCGAAGGGACCAAAGGCGCGGCCGTGTTGACGATGGGCGTGAACCTCGATTATCCCGATGGCGGACCGGATCGGTTGGAAGTGGCGCCGAACGGCGAGCCCTGGCAGAAGGTCCGACTGCGCGGGTCGTGGTTTATCGAGGCGTTCGAAGGGCCGATGTCGAATCTTCAGCGGTTCGTCGCAGGCGAAGATCCTGCGCTTGTCTCGCCGGTCGAAGACGCGATCAAAACGATGGCGCTGGTGGAGGCGTGCTACCTGTCGAGCGCCGCCGGAGGCGTGGCGATACCTGAATGAAGATCGACGCTCACGTCCACTTCTGGCGATACGACCGCGCGCAGTATGAGTGGATCGACGACTCGATGGCGGCGTTGCGGCGCGATTTTCTGCCGTCGCATCTGAGGCCCGAGATGGATTGCGCAGGCATCGATGCCTGCGTGGCCGTCCAGGCGCGGCAATCACTCGAAGAAACGCGATGGCTGCTCGAGCTTGCCGACGCGCATCCTTTTATTGTTGGTGTTGTCGGCTGGGTCGACCTGCAGGCCGACGATGTCGGCGAACAGATCGATCGGTTCTGCCGGCATCCCAAGTTGGTGGGGCTCCGGCACATCGTCCAGAGCGAGCCGGACGATCGGTTTCTGCTGAAGCCCGGCTTTCGCCGCGGCATCTCGCTTGCCGGCGAACGGGAGCTGGCTTATGACATCCTTATCTATCCGAAACATCTGGCTGTCGCTGCCGAGTTCGTGGGCCGGTTCAAGGGCCAGCGGTTTGTGATCGACCATCTTGCGAAGCCCCAGATTCGCGCATCCGAGATTCGGGAGTGGGAGAACGGGCTGCGGAGGCTGGCCGAGTTTCCGCACGTGTTCTGCAAGCTGTCGGGACTGGTCACCGAGGCGGACTGGCGCGAATGGACGCCAGAGCAGCTGCGGCCGTATCTCGACGTTGCGTTCGACTGTTTCGGACCGGAACGGCTGATCGCGGGATCGGATTGGCCAGTATGCACAGTCGCCGGGGATTACACGCGAACGATGGCCGTCATCGGCGATTATCTCGACGGCAGGCCCGAAAGCGAGCGCGACGCCGTGCTCGGCGGCAACGCGCAGCGGTTCTGGCGCCTCAAGGCAGGAGAGCTTGTGTGAAGAAGATCTTGATCGCGATCGCGATGATGGCGGCGGCGTTGAGTGCGTGCGGCGGACAGAACCGCGGTGACGGCAAGCTGACCATCGCCGTCATTCCCAAAGGCACGTCGCACGTGTTCTGGCAGAGCATTCATGCCGGCGCGGAAAAAGCCGCACAGGAACTTGGGGTCAGTGTGATCTGGCGAGGGCCGCTGCGTGAAGACGACAGGGCATCGCAGATATCGGAAGTCGAAGGCTTCATCACGCGCGGGGTGTCGGGCATCGTGCTGGCGCCGCTCGACGATTCCGCGCTCGTAGTACCGGTCGCCGATGCGACCCGGGCGAAAATTCCTGTCGTGATCATCGACTCGGCGCTGAAGAGCAATGACTATGTCAGCTTCGTCGCGACCGACAACAGGCAGGGCGGAAAGATGGCGGGAGAGGCACTCGCGAATCTGCTCCCAAATGGCGGCAAAATCGTGCTGATCCGCTACGCCGAAGGTTCGGCCAGCACGGCCGAGCGCGAAGAAGGATTTCTCGAGGCGATCAAGGCCAGAGACAACTTCATGATCCTCAGCTCGAACCAGTACGGCGGCGCGGATGTGGAAGGCGCGTACAAGAAGAGCGAAGCGGTCCTGAATCGGTTCAAGGCGGGCGATGGCTCGCTCGCGGTCGACGGTATCTTTGCGCCGAACGAATCGGTAACCCACGGAATGATGCGCGTGCTCGAAGACAACGCGTGGGCAGGAAAGGTGAAGTTCATCGGCTTCGACGCCTCCGACACGCTCGTGAAGGGCCTCGCGGATGGCCACATCCACGGCCTCATCGTGCAGGATCCGATGAAGATGGGATACCTGGGCGTCAAGACCATCGTGTCGCACATCAAGGGAGAGCCGGTCGAGAAAAGAATCGACACAGGCGTGCAGCTGGTCACCCGCGACAAAATGAACGATCCCGCCGTCAAGGAGATTCTTCACCCCGACTTGTCGCGATGGCTGAAGCCGTAGCAGAGCATCCACGTTTTGAAATGATCGGCGTGCGAAAGGCGTTCGGCGCCACAACTGCGCTCGACGGCGTCGATCTCGCGGTGCGGCCTGGAGAAGTGTGCGCGCTCGTCGGCCAGAACGGCGCTGGCAAGAGCACGTTGATGGGCATCCTTGCCGGCGCTCTTCAACCCGATGCGGGGAAGATGACCCTCGATGGCGCACCCTATG
>Ga0068859_100001905_pt1 | contig 21267 bp, 18 predicted proteins | sample KBSSwiS22_FD_66585 | JGI IMG/M metagenome (GOLD analysis project Ga0068859, IMG submission 66585) | Switchgrass rhizosphere microbial communities from Kellogg Biological Station, Michigan, USA - KBS Switchgrass S2-2 | ecosystem: Host-associated > Plants > Roots > Rhizosphere > Soil ...
CGTGCGAGTCACACCCAACAAAAATATAATTCTTCACGGCGAGTTCTCCTTCTCCGGGTTCCCGGTTTAAAAGTTTGGCCAAAACCTTTTTACCAGACCCTGTTGGAGAACTCGCCTTTCTTCTTCTTCTACATAGTGAACTGGCTACCCTCCCTGCACCCCTCCGGGGTGCCTAATTTATAAGCGTGAGATTCGCTTCAACGGCCTGCCCCGGCACCGCACTGATTCTCGTGCTTCGGCTTTCGAATACTCCAAGGAAGGCCGGGTCTTCTTCAGCGCCCTGAGGTGGCGGCCCGGGCAAGGCAAACAACTGGTACTCGCCTGGGGCAAGACCTTGAATCGTGAATTGCCCTCGCGCATCGGTCGTCGTCCTTTTATAGAACGCTGCATTCTTCCGCCGAGGGAAATCGGGAACCGCCACGACCGACGCCGACGCCACGGGTTGGCCCCCACTGTCCCGGACACTTCCCCGGACGATGCCGCCGGGCGTCGCGATTTGAACTTCAAAGGTCTCTTCCGTCACACCGGCAACAAATGCACTGTCTGAAAGTATGCTTCGGTTTCCCAGCCGAATGTTCGAAACGAACGCGTCTGGTGGCAAGCCCTGAACGGAAATCCCGTAGCGTCCGCCGTCGATGAGATTCCGCACCGCAAACTCGCCGTTGCGTGCGACCGCAATTGCACTTCGCGAAAGGTCGGAAACAAGCAGGGGTGGAAAGCTGTCTCTGGAGGGCGTTGCCAGGCGCAGGTTTTCGGGAAGTCTGGACTGCGCGTCCTTCATGACGATTCTTCCGGCAATGCCCACCATCGGCTTCAAGACGATTTTTAGGTCCGAAACATCCCGATCATCAATCCTCACGCTCTCCTTTCCCAGCGAGCCCAGGCCGCGATCCCCGAGTAAAGGATAGAGAATGTAGGCTCCTGCCGGGACGTCATTGAGTTCGAACCGCACTTCCGTGGAACTGACGCGCCGTGAAGACAGCGACACAAGGAAAGGATCTTCCTGCAGCTCCAGGTTATCGTGCGACAGGTAGATCGTGAGCGCACGGCCACCCTCCGATGGGGAATGGATCACGGTTCCGGAAACCTTGAACCGGGGAACATTCGGCAATTGGATGTCGCCGAGAGCGAGATCCTGCTCGCGAAGAGTCAGCCTTTGAGCGCCTGAAGGATCGACGACCCCGGGATAGTAGGCGATGGTCCGGGGCATTTGATGCTCGACGCGGACGTAATAGTCGCCGGAGGGAATCTCGATGAAGCGAAAGTTTCCATCGTTGTCGCTCGTTGCGTTTCGCAGAATTCGCAGCGCCTGCCGGCCGTCAACATACGCCATTGAAAGAAGAGCGACGTTCGCGTCTGCAGAAGGGCCACCGTCTCGATTCACGATTCTTCCTGATACCGTGGCAATCCGTTTAACGGAAATCTCCAGCTTTCTCGTTGTAACAGCGTCCAAAGTTACAAACGCCGGCAAAGACCCTCCCTGCGCCTGAAAGCCCTCGCCGAGTCGGATCGCGTATGAACCGACGCCAAGTGCCGAAAAAATCGCGAGTCCGCGAGGATCAGTGAACACCGTACTGGAAAGACCGGCAGGCTCGTTGGGAACTCGAAGAGTCAGGGTGACGGGAACGCCGGAGACGCCTTCGCGCGTATTTGCATCACGGACCAGGATATCGAGACGACCCGTGCTCTGCAGAGTCAGCATCAGCAGCGTCGCAACCAACACTCTCAACGATTTGCTCCCGGTAAACCGGTGCCAGACCGGTTTACTTCCCCTGCTAAACGGTTAGCAATTTTGATTGACCGCGTTGGCCGGTTGTAATAGCGTGCGGTCACTATGCAAACGTCACACCATACTTTAAGCCGCCGCGAGCGGCAAATTATGGACGTCCTCTATCAAAAGGGTAAAGCGACTGCTCTTGAGGTGCAGGAGAGTCTTCCGGATCCGCCCAGTTACTCGGCAGTCCGGGCGCTGCTTCGAATCCTCGAGGACAAGGGTCATGTCCGACACGAGCAGGATGGACCGCGCTATGTTTTCACCCCAAAACTGCATCGCGACAAGGCTCGCCGTTCCGCGATCCGGCACATGATGGAAACGTTCTTTGAAGGATCCCCCGAACAGGCCGTTGCTGCCCTGCTGGACGTTTCATCGTCCAAGCTGTCTCAGGATGAACTGGACCGCCTCGCTCTGTTAATTGAGAACGCTCGAGGTGAAAGCAAGAAATGAATTTCGCGCTCAGCGTCATCGCGAAGACGACGATTCTGCTGGCCTGTGCCAGCCTGATGACGCTGGGACTTCGTCGCGCATCTGCATCGGTCCGCCATGCTGTTTGGGCGATCGCCCTGCTGAGCGCACTTATCCTTCCGATTGGATCTTCTCTTCTTCCTGAACTCAGCCTTCCCATTCTTCCGGAAGAGACAATGGACGCTGCAAGTCCTCTGTTTCCGTCACAGGACGTCGTATCGACGCCTCGGGGCGAAGCCCCCAGACCCGCCGCACCAAGACCGCCCGCAAAAGCGACTGTCGCCGTTTCGATAGCGAGTCCAGTACAGTCTCGAATTCAGGCCGCACCCGAAAGCGCCGGCAGTTTCTGGTTTCCCGAGGATCAAACGCTCCTCCTGCTCTGGACGATGGGCGCCAGCGTTGTCCTGTTCCGTCTCCTGCTTGGAAGTCTGACCATCCGCCGCCTTCGGCGTCAGTCGGTTCCGATTGAAGGGGCAGACTGGGAGGATGTCGTCGATGATCTCAAGGCGACCCTTTCCCTGCAGAGACCCGTAACGCTTCGCATTTCACATCAGGCAATCCCGCCAATGACGTGGGGGATCTTCAGGCCGGTTGTCCTGCTGCCGGCAACTGCGATGGAGTGGAGTCCGAGCAGAAGAAAACTGGTTCTGGCTCACGAACTTGCTCACGTCAGGCGTGCCGACGGCATTCTTCAGATCCTGCTCCAGGCCGTGTGCAGTCTTTATTGGTTCAACCCGATCGTCTGGTACGCGGCGCGACGCCTGCGCATCGAGCGCGAATGCGCGTGCGACGACCAGGTTTTGAAGCTTGGCGCCGATGCCGACGACTATGCCGATCACCTTCTCCAGGTCGCGAGAACTCTCAATCCCGGTAGCGGCCTTTCTCTAGCCACGGTGGCCATGGCGCACCGATCCCAGCTGGAAACACGTCTGCTTTCGATCCTCGACGACCGAACCCGAAGGCAAACGGTGTCGCGCATGCTGTCCGCGCTGGTGTTGTGCGTGGTGACAGGCCTGACTCTCCTTGTCGCGACACTTCACCTCACGGCAAAGCCGAGCGCTCTCTTCCTCGACCTGGACCCGATGGTGCCCGGCCTGCCGGCGGACTTCCATGCGGCTGCGGATACGCAGCAGGTCCCGGTCACCGTTCATGGATCGATTCGAGAGTTCGGATCCGAAACTCCCATAGCCGGCGTGCTACTGGCTCTAACGCCTCTGGATAATGCGGACCTCGGAAGCGTTCCCAGCTTCGATGTGGAAACACGATCGGATGGGATGTTCGTTCTGCGAGATGTTCCCCCGGGCCAATATCGTTTAAGCATGTCGCACCAGGGTTTTGTGGATATCCACAGCGCTTCGGAACCGCCGCTGTTGACCGTTTTTAACGGACAAACTCCGGAACCCCTTCGCCTTCACCTGATGCGCGGGCCCGCGATCTCCGGCCGCGTCTTCGACGTCGGGGGAATGTCGAAAGCCTCAGCCCACGTTGAACTGCTCCGAATGGATTTCCGGGACGGCCAGCAGACACTTCTGACAACAGACATTTCCATGCTCACCGACGGCAACGGAGAGTACCGCCTTCCCGGACTGACCCCTGGCGAATACTACCTTCGGGTTCGGCCGCGGGCGGGATCCGGGGATTTTCTAGCGGTGTACTTCCCGGGCGTTACGGACTCCAGCTTCGCCACACCCATTACGGTGCGTGACGGCGCAGACATCAGCGGTATCGATCTTTCCCTGACCAGGGGAACTCTTCATTCCGTGCGTTTGACCGTGGAGGTCACTCCCCCGGCCCCCAGCAATCCGGAACTGTCGTTCTACATTACGCCCAAACGGAACGGAGGCACGGCAACGGCGGGCGCGGTCCAATTTCACAGTGCGGGCCGCAACACTTACGTCAGCCCACTGCTGGCCGACGGCTCCTACGAGATCGAGGTTTATCTGCGCGATCCCGATCCCATCCGATGGGCGCACACCACGGTCGAGATTGAAAACCGTGATGTGGATGCCGGCAAGCTGGTGATCGGACCCGGCACCTGGCTCCGCGGTCAGATCACCGCAGCAGAACAACTGCCTGTTGGAGTCCGCCGAAGCCAGCTTCAAGTGACACTGCGCCCGCTTGATGGTTCGATCTTCCTTGTTCCTTCGGCTCAGGTCTCGGACGACGGTTCGTTTGTCATTCCCCGCGTTCCGGAAAGGCGATTCCGGGTTGACCTGACAGGGCTGCCACCGGAAGTCTATTTCTCTTCCGCGCGTTACGGCGGTCGAGAGGTGCTCAACACGGGCTTCATGCTCTCGGCCGATGCCGGCAGTACTCTGGACCTGTCGATTGCCAGTTCCGGAGGCGTGGTGGCCGGCGTGGTCCGAAACGCGAAAGATGAGCCGATCTCTAACGGCACTGTGCTGCTGTATCCGTTCGGGAGCGACAACCCCAAACTCATCCGCACCGCTTTCACGGACCGGTTTGGCGTTTTCTCTATTCCGGGCGTTCCCCCCGGCGAGTACGGTGTTCTCGCCTGGATTGACGGCCGCAGCAAAGCGTACCTGGATCCGGTTTTCCTCAAAGCCGTGGAAAACCAGGCCACGAAGGTGTTCGTTCAGCGAGGTTTCACGAACACCATCAATGTCCGCGCCATCGCGCCGTAGGTTATGGTAGGCTCTCGTCCATTCGATGTCAGATAGAGAGCTCATTATTCACTTCCTTGAGAAGGCCGAGAAACGCCTCCGTTCCAACAAGCGTTTCAACGACATAGCGGTCACGCTGGCCGTTGCACTCGTCTTTCCGGTCGTGTTCAAACTCCTCGATCTCTACTTTCTATTCCGCGGCCGAACTGTCGTGACGGTACTCGGGCTCTGGGCAACCGCGACGATCGTCTGGATCGCTCTCAAACTGCGCGGAAAAAGCCCGCTGAACCAGGTCGCAGGAAACATCGACAGCAAGGCCCGGCTGAACGATCAGCTGAAAACCGCGTACTGGTTCATTAGGAATCCACGCGAATCACAGTGGGTGGATGCCCAGATTCAACACACCGCCAGTGCCACGGGGAAACTGCGCCTCGACATGTTGTTTCCTCGTCGATTCCCTCGTGCTTCGTATCTCGCCGCCGGGCTTCTGGGTTTGATGGTTCTGCTGAACTTCATACCCGTATCGCTCAACTACAACTGGCTTGCGGGTCACGCGGCGCCACCGTTCCGTCTCACGGACACGGAGCGCAAGAGTCTTCAAAACGCGCTCAAACTTCTGGAACAGGCGAAAGCGGCGGAGAATGCGGCGCTTGCCGAGCAGATTCAAAACGTTATTGAAGAACTCGAGCAGGGCACAATTTCAGAGGAAGAAGCAATAAAGCAGCTCGAAGCCCTCCAGCAGGAACTGGAAGAAGGCGAACTCGACGCCGAGAACATGAACAATGGCCTCGCGCAAATGGCGGCGATACTGCGCCAGTCGAAAGCGCTTCAAGCCGCAGCGCAGCAGATGGGCAAAGGGGCGCTTGGGGAAGCCTCATCGCAGATGCAGGTCCTTAATGCGCGCCTGGAAAGCGTGTCGCCGGCGGACCTTCAGGAAATGGCCGAAAAACTCCAGTTGGCATCCGAGCGTCCTCGAAGCGGATTGCAGGATCTGGCGCGCGCCTTTGAAACGACAAGTTCTGCTCTTCTGCGCGGCGATCGTGCAGCAGGCCATTCGGGGCTGGACCGCATCGCTCGCGAGTTGCAAAGCCTTGCAGCGCAGCTTGCCGATCAGGAACTCCGGAGCCAGGCCGGCGATGAAATCGGCGATCTGGTTGAATCACTTCAGGACAGCGACGCGCAAGATACCGCAGGCGAGTCCGGCAAGTCCGGCAAGCCGAACAACCAGAGCAAGTCTGGTCAGCCGGCCGCCGGTGAAGCCGGCGAAACGGCAGAACAGCAATCGGGCGAAGCTCCTGAACAAGCAGCGGAAGGAGAAGTCGGTCAGGGCGGTGAGCAGACCGGCGAAGGTGGTGAAGGCGGCGAAGCGGGGCAAAATCCCGGAGGAGCTTCTGACGAGGCTGCCGATGGAAAAGGCGGCAATTCCTTTGGCGGTTCCACAAAGAGCGCTCCCCTCGAAGGAGATGTCACGACCCTCGACGTCGTCCTGCAGAAAGAAGCACTGAAGATTGAAGCCGGCGAGGGCGGTCAGGAACCCGCTCAGGAAGTCGAAGCCGCCGGCGAGCGCGAACGTTCAAAACTGGACTACCGCAACGCGCCTTCAAACCTCACACCGGCGCAAAAGGATCTGCTCAACCAGGACCGCATTCCCTGGGAGAGCAGGCAGTTGATTAAAAACTACTTCCAGGCCGTCAAGCCGACGACAACACAAACCAAATGAGCGCAGCAATCGAACAACAAGTCGAGGGATTCCAGAAACTCTTCACACGGGTCAAGCAGGAAGTCGCCAAGGTAATTGTCGGATATGACGACATCATCGAGTGCGTGATCATGAGCCTGCTCGCCAACGGCCACGTTCTGCTGGAAGGCGTACCGGGCCTTGGCAAGACGAGGCTGGTCTCCACACTCGCGGACGTGGTTCACCTGAAGTTCTCCCGCATCCAGTTCACTCCCGATCTGATGCCGGCCGACATTACGGGCACGAACATCGTCCAGGAGAATGCCGAGGGTGAGAAGTTCCTGCAGTTCCAGCAGGGCCCAATCTTCGCCAACGTGGTGCTGGCCGACGAAATCAATCGCGCCACGCCGAAAACGCAGTCGGCATTGCTCGAGGCAATGGAAGAGAAGACCGTCTCGGTCGGCAAGGTAACGTACAAGCTGGACCCGCCTTTTTTCGTTCTCGCAACGCAGAACCCCCTGGAGATGGAGGGGACTTACCCGTTGCCCGAAGCGCAACTCGATCGTTTCTTCATGAAGCTCAAGGTGGACTACCCAACGCTGGCCAGCCTTCACACAATTCTGAACCGCACGACGAGGGCTCAGGAGCCGCAGGTGGATCGCGTCCTCGACGGACCGCAGATTCTGGAAATGCGCAAGACCGTCAAGGCGGTACCGATCGCAAGACCCGTGCAGGAATACGCGATCCGCATCATGATGGGAACGCATCCAAACACCGAGTTTGCGCACGCGTTAACGAACAAGTTCGTCCGCCATGGCGCGAGCCCGCGCGGATCACAGGCAATGATCGTGGGCGCGAAAATTCGAGCGCTGTTGAACAATCGGGTTTACGTGTCAACCGACGACATCCGGTCGTGCGCTCTGGGCGCGCTGAGGCATCGCATCATTCTCAGCTTTGAAGGTGAGGCGGAACGGGTTGATCCGGATACGATCCTGAAGGGGATTTTGGAGAGTATTCCCGAACCCAGTTAGGACAGGATTGAGGATCCCTCATCCGGCCCTTCGGGCCACCTTCTCCCGGAGGGAGAAGGACAACGTTTAAAACTGTCCCTCTCCCCTCGGGAGAGGGACGCCCCGAAGGGGCGGGTGAGGGATCCTCAGTTATAGCGACAACGACGATGGCAGCAACGGTTTCCTTATTCGATGACGAGTTTCTTAAGAAGCTCGAGTATCTGAGCATTCTTTCAAAGCGTCTCTTTGCCGGACAGCTCAAGGCGGAGCGACGTGCCATGCGCCGCGGCACAGGACTGGAATTCGCCGACTATCGCCAGTATGTCGCGGGCGACGACTTCCGCCATCTCGACTGGAAAGCCTACCTCCGGCTCAACAAACTGATTCTCCGGTTATTCGAAGAGGAAGAAGACCTGCCGATCTACATGTTCGTGGACGCCAGCCAGTCGATGTCCTACGGTAATCCGACGAAGTTTGATTACGCGCGCCGCGTCGCCGCCGCGCTCTGCTATATCGGGCTTTCGAATCTCGATCGCGTCAATGTGGTTGCTTACGCCAACAAGGTCAAAGGCGAACTGCAGCCGCAGCGCGGCAAAGGCCGCATCTTCCGTGTCTTCCGATTCCTCGAGGAGATAACCACCTCCGGCGAGACCAACGCCCGCGAATCTTTCAAAACCTACTGCACGGAAACAAGACGCCGAGGGCTGTGCGTCGTGATCTCGGATTTCTTCGACACTTCCGGCTTTCAAAGTGGTCTGGATATTCTTCGACACTTCAAGCACGACATCTTCATCCTGCATATCGCCAGCCACGAAGAAGTCGATCCTGCGCTCAAGGGTGAACTTGTACTGGTGGATTCCGAGAACAACGTCAGCCGCGAAGTCACAGTGACACCGTCGCTGCTCGCCTCGTACAAAGCGGAGTATCATCGTTTCTGCACGGAAATCGAGAGTTACTGCAGCAAGTACCAGCTGGGCTATGTCCGCACAGTTACGGATTTTCCGTTCGAAGAGCTTGTCTTGAAAGTCTTCAGGCAGGGCAGATTCCTTAAATGAGGTTTTTAGCGCTCACAGGTCTTCAGGCAGCGCTCCTGGCGCTGATCACGGCGGGCGCGATTGTGGCTCTGTACTTCCTGAAGCTGCGGCACCGCCGGATGGTGATCGCTTCCTCCATGCTCTGGGGCCGCGTCCTCGACGAGCGTCAGGCTCAATCCCTCTGGGAAAAACTGCGCCGGCTGATCTCGATCCTCGCCGCTGTGGTCATTGGGCTTCTCATCGCGCTGGCCATTGCCAGACCCGAGATCCACTGGCTTACCGGTGGGGGCGAACGCACGCTGCTGGTTCTCGATACATCGCCTTCGATGCTCGCACGTACCAGCGACGGGATGACGCGATGGGAGCACGCTGTTGCGGCAGCGCTCAAAACCGTGAATGCCGCTGCTCCGAGCTCGGAGTTCCGCGTGGCAGACACCGCCGGCCGTATCGATGCGGCGCCTACGACGGATCGCCGCGAAATCCGGGAAGCGATCGAACGCATGAAGCCGATCTCCGGAATGTCAAGCTTCCCCGAAAAGGATCCGCAGACCGTACATGTCCATTTCATCACCGATGGAGTTGTTCCGCTGGCAATGCCCAGAGGCACGATCCGCGAATCTGTCTTTGAGGAGGCGGAGAACGTCGCGATTACGGCGTTTGAGATTCGATCGACAGCGTCGTCGGCGCTTGCGTACGAGGCCTATCTGGAGGTCCACAACTACGGAAAGCAGGATCGAGAAGTACGCCTCACGATTGCCGGACCTGGCGGACAGCACATCGAGCGAGCGCTGAACCTCAAGGCAGGCGGAGAGTTCGGTGGGCCATTCGATCTGTCGAAATTCGAGGGAGGCGGCATCCGCGCGACAATTCAGGCGGGCGGCGATGCGCTGTCACTGGACGACACCGCGTTCGCATACCTGCCGATCAATCGAACGGCGAAAACGCTCCTCGTGACAAACGGCAACCCCTATCTGGAAGCATTGCTTCGGCTCGACTCGCTGGTTGACGTCACGGTGATCAAACCCGAGAAGTACCAGCCCGATCCGAGTTTCGACGCGTACATCTTCGACGGCTTTGCTCCGGCAAACGCTCCGCCGCGGCCAACCCTCTTCATCGGCGAAACACCCAACACGACGTGGCTCCCGCAGACGAAGGGCACGCTCTCGAAGCCGAGATTTGCAACCTGGTCGGAAGATCATCCCGTCATGCGTTATGTCTCTCTTCATGACGTGGCGCTGGAGCGGGCGGGCCGCATCGAAAACATAAATATGCAGGTGTTGGCGGAATCCGCTGATCACGCGCCTCTCATCCTCGCTTCCGAGGAAAAACAGCGGCCTCGCTGGGTGCTGACGGCCTTCAGCCTGAAGAACTCCGATTTTCCACTACACAGCGGGTTCCCGTTATTTATCGACAACGCGCTTGGATGGCTCAGCCGCGAATCGCTGGCCCTTCGCCGGCAGCCCGGTGTCATCAGCGTTCCACTCGCTCAGGCCGAAATCAAAGGACTCAACGGCGAGCGCCTGGGTTCCTATTCGCAGGGCGAAACAACAATGTTCGAAGCCGCAGAGCCCGGTCTCTACGTCGCTACTCATGAGGACTCCCGGCAATATGTGGCCGTCAATCTGGCGAGCGCGCAGTATTCGAATGTGAACAAGACGGTATCCACGAAGGATAGACCTGCAGCCGTTACTGCGGGCTGGATGGAACAGGAACTCTGGTTTTACATGATCGGAGCAGCGGCATTGCTGCTCGTGTTCGAATGGTTCACCTATCATCGAGGAATCACGGTGTGAGGTGCCCGGGTCAATGAGTCTGATCTTCGAACACTATTGGCCACTGCTGCTTCTCGGCCTGATCCCGGTGCTCGTGCTGATCCAGCGCAGGTCTGCCGTGGACCTCAGCCCAAAGCATCTGCGGCTTTCCCTGCTTCTTCGATGCGGCCTTATTGTTCTTCTGGCTCTGGCGCTGATGCAACCTACGCTGCTGCGATCATCCGCGCGTGTCGCGGTCGTTTATCTGCTCGACGTCTCACAGAGCGTGAGTCCGAACGCGGTGCAGGATGCACTGGAGTGGATCCGCAAGACCAGCGGAGCTGGAAGTGCTTCGTCTTCGGCATTCCTCGCGTTCGGCGCCAACTCTCTGGCATTCGATACCCCGGAAGCTCTGGCAAAAGTGCCTGTCTCGAGCAAGCCAAAGCCCGGCGCGATCGACCAGAGCAAGACGGCTCTCGCAAGCGCTCTCGATCACGCGGCGCGTTCGTTTCCGCCGGATCACCTGAAGCGCCTTGTCCTGCTGTCCGACGGCAATGGCAATTCAGGAAATCTCAGCGCCGCACTGGAACATCTGAGACTCGACAACGTCCACGTCTACACGCGAATGCTTGCCGCGCGCGCCGCCAAAGACACATGGATTGAGTCGATACTCGCGCCTGCCTCTGTAACTGCGGAGGAGCAGTTCCCGGCAGAGGTTCATGTTTACAGCCAGACCGGCGGGCCCGCGGAAGTTCAGTTAAAGATCGGCGACAAACTCATTGAGAAGAGGAATGTGAAACTGACGCAAGGCTTGAACCGCATCGCATTTGCGACAAACGTGAAGGACGACAGTTCCAGCGTGATTCTGGAAGCCTCCGTGAGCACAGCAGGCGATCCGGAGCCGGCCAACAATGTATTTCGAAAGTCGGCGACGGTTTTTGGCAAGCCTCACATCCTGTACGTGGAAGGCTACGCGCCGAGCGCGCACTACCTCAAAGATGCCCTGAACGTGGAGGGATTTCAGGTCGAAGTGACCAGCGCGGAGAAGTTGCCCGCTACCGCCGACAGACTGGACGCCTATGACTGCATTGTGCTCAGCGACGTCGAGCGAAAAGATCTTAGCGAGCCGCAGATGCAAGCGATCGCGACTTACGTGCGCGACCTTGGCGGCGGCTTCATCCTTGCCGGCGGCGAGAACACCTATGGCAAGGACGGCTACACCGGATCAACGATCGAAGAGGTTCTGCCCGTCACGTTCGAAACGGATAAAGAACGGCAATCGATCTCCATGGTCGTTGTCCTCGATCGATCGGGCAGTATGGCGGGATCGAAAATGGATCTCGCGAAGGAAGCGACGAAGGCGCCGCTTTCGCTGCTGAAGGAAGACGACCGCTTTGGTGTGCTGACCTTCGACTACAACTTCCAATGGGCGCTCAAGATCGCAGAAGTCAAAGACAAGGAATCGATGCGCAGCACGATCAGCAAAATCGTGGCGACCGGAAACACGAACATCTATCCGGCATTGCGCGAGGCCTATGAGCAGCTCAAGGAAACCGAAGGCGAAACCAAGCACATCATTCTGCTCTCGGATGGCCAGACGCCGGCCGAAGACTTCAAGGGCCTGGCGACGGAGATGCAGAGGGACAAGATTACGGTTTCCACGGTGGCCGTTACCGCAGCATCGGACCGGGTCCTGATGGAGAACATCGCCACCTGGGGCGGAGGGCGCGCCTACTACGTCGAGAATCCTCAGAGTGTGCCGCAGATCTTTCAGGATGAAACGGAGTTGGCGGCCGGGAAATCCCTGAAGGAAGAAAATTTCAAACCGACGGTCAAGAAAACCATCGAGGCGTTCAAGGGGATCGATTTTAAGACTGCTCCCGAACTGCTCGGTTATGTAAACACGAAAGGCAAATCCACCGCCGAGGTCATTCTGGAAACGCCGGGGAAGCGGCCGCTGCTGGCGCGATGGCAATACGCGCTGGGCAAGTCTGCAATCTTCACCTCGGATGTGAAGGATCGCTGGGCCGCCGAGTGGTTGAAGTGGAACAACTACTCGAAATTCTGGGCACAACTGCTGCGGGAAACGATGCGCCGCCAGGACAACGATGAGTTTGATCTGCAGGTCACCCGCGATGACGACGAGGCGCTGATCACAATTAACGCCGTGGAAAAAGACGGCCGATTCCGCAATCTGTTGCATCCGAAGCTGCGGATCGTGGATCCCGCGCAGTCCGCTTCGACGGTCGAAGTACCACAGGTCGGTCCGGGCGCATACGAGACTCGGGTGCCGTTGAACCAGGATGGCACGTACGTGTTTCGCACAGTGGGCGATACGTCGGGTGGAACGTCGCGGACTCTGGAGTACTCCTATCCCGACGAGTACCACTTCTATCCGCCCAACTTCCAGGTCCTGCGCGATGTGAGTTCGAGTACCGGCGGAGTGTATCAGCCGGCCGGGCCCGAGATTTTCGATGCCAAAGGCGAGACCGTGAGTGTGCACACGAAGTTGTGGCCGCTGGTGGCGTCAATCGCGCTGGGGTTGTATGTGGTGGATGTGTTCCTGCGAAGATTGCGGTTGTTCGAGGCGTAGTGCAATCCGCCGAAGACAGCCGACTATTTCAGGAAGAATTCTTCAGATAGTCGGCTGTCCGTTAACTGTTGTCCGCTAATAATTTGACCTTGCCGGATTGCAGGTGCTGCTAGGGTTGTTTCGCTCGCTTTGCCACGAACGGCTCATCGGCAAGCTCTGCCACGTTGCGGGAGAACTTGATCTCGTCTCCGGAGATTTTTCCCTTGTAGACGATACGCAGCGGCATCCCTTCATAGACGAGGTTCTCAACGAAGGTGATGTCGTCACCCTTCACGACACCTTCTGTGATTTCGGTTTCTCCGTATTGAGATTTGCACTTGCCGGTCAGTTTCTCGCCTTCGACCTTGAAGGTATAGGTGTAGTTCTGAACACCGATTTGAGTGTCGATGGCTGCTGTCCAGGCACCGTTGAAGTCGGCGGCCAAGACCGTGACGCACAGTGCGACAAGCAGCAGTGAGGACAAAAACAGAGTTCGGGGTTTCATAAGTCCCTCCTCGGGCTTCGGGGTTGGATAAGTCTACACCGTTTGCCGGGGGAGAGTCCTTTTCCCTCCGGGGGTTTTGCGCAACAAATGTCGGTATCGGGCTAAGTGCGGGGATCCTCAAGGCCTGTAAATCCCTCATCTGTCGTTTCGCGACATCCTCTCCCGGAGGGAGAGGGTCCCCCCACCGGCAAATTCAACCTGCCATATCAGAGGGCCCTGTGCTAACTTGACTTACTGAGTCCAATAATTGGAGGTAGTTCGAGCGAGGCACCCGGCAGGCACCGTTCGATGTCATAAGCCTATGCCTGAATTACACCGAAGAGCTTTCCTGAAGACCGGCGCGCTGGCGCTTTTTGCCGCCCCAACGCTGGTTGAAGCGGCAACGACGTCGCCGTCAGGGTTGAAAAACCTCAGTGAACGAACCCTCTCCTTTCTCAACCTCCACACAGGAGAGGCCCTGAAGACGGTCTACTGGCAGACCGGAGCGTATCTTCCGTCGTCCCTGGACGACATAAACCGCGTCCTTCGGGATCACCGCACAAACGAAAAGCACGAGATCGACCCCAAACTCCTGGACCTGCTGTGCGACCTGAGACTCCGCCTGGACACTCGAGAATCCCTGCAGATCATTTCAGGATATCGGTCCCCGTCCACCAATGCCATGCTTCACGCAAACAGCGATGGCGTTGCCACCCGCAGCCTTCACCTGGACGGTAAGGCCGTGGATATTCGCATTCGCGGCAGAGCTCTTTCGCTAGTCCGAAAGACCGCCCTGGCGATGAAGGTTGGAGGCGTAGGCTACTATCCGAGTTCCGACTTTGTGCATGTCGACGTTGGGCGCGTACGCAGCTGGTAAAGGAATCGTTCCGCTGCCAAGTTCCCGTTGTTTCTGATCGTAGCCATACACATCGTCTCGAAACTGCAGGTCACCTTCTGAATCTGTCCACGCGGTCCAGTAGAGCAGGTGAATCGGCATAGGCATCTTCAGCGGCACTCGTTTCTCCTTCTCGGCATGCATGGCTTCTGCGATGAGTTCTGGAGTCCATTCCGGTTGGTCTTGGAGCAGGTAGCCGGCAAGCTCAGCAGGGCGCTCGACACGGACGCATCCATGGCTCAGAGTGCGGGTTAGCCGGTCGAACAGGTTTCCGGACGGCGTGTCATGCAGATAGACATCGTAGCCATTCGGAAAAATGAACTTCACCAGGCCCAGCGCATTCGTGGCTCCAGGCTTCTGACGGAGTTGATATCCCCCCAGGTCCGATTCCTTATGCCAGTTGATTTTTGATGGATCCACAACTTCCACTTTGTCTTTCAAAACCCGGACAACTTCCAGGTTCTCACGCTTGAGGTACGAGAGATCCATCTGGATCTTTGGCAAGAACTCTTTCGTCGCGATGCTGAGAGGAATATTCCAATAGGGGCTGAAGACAAGATATTCCATTGCGTCATCGAGAACTGGCGTGGGACTCTCTGTCGAACCCACAATGGCTCGCATCTCTAGCGGAACCTGATCGCCATCATGCACTGCTAATTGAAAGCCGGGAATGTTGACGCGAATGTGCCGCGACTCGAGCCGCGGCGCGATCCAGCGCATGCGATCCATATTGATTTCGATCTGTTCGATGCGTTGCGCGATGGGAACATTCAACGCGTCCATCGTCTTCTTCCCCAATCGCCCATCCGGCTCCAGTCCGTTTCGTTTCTGAAAATGTCGAATCGCCTCATTGAGTTCTTTTCGTGAGGGAGCTGAACCATCGGATGGGTTCGGCAAGTCCCCGAGCAACGCAAGGGTGCCTGGAAGCTCCGAACCTGGCGGGACAGCGGCAATTTCCCGGTATCGTTTCAAGCTCGATCGCAGTCCCTGGAATTCAGGAATCTTCGGCGAGAGCTGATCTGCCAGCCGCGCGACAGTATTGCCCTCAGCAGCGTCGTTAACGATTCGCGATACATCGCAATTGCTCTGCACCTGCGGCCACTGGGGATCAACGGCTCGCGGATCGATGCGACCCAGGCACAACTGGGACACATAGCGAACCAGTGCATAGGTCAGGTGTGTATCGAATTCGTTCTGGGCTCCCGCGTTCCCGGAAGTCTTAACGGACTCCTGTAGTCGCCGCAGATCACCGACCCCGAAATCCTCCGGCTTCAGCCCCTCGCTCGGCGCATCCTCCAACACCCGCAATGCCGCATCGGCACTCGACCCCACAATCCCTTGTGCCAGCCACGCTGGTCGGAATTGTCGCAGCGCATACACCTGCTTTGTGGATTCCCAGAGGCCGCGACCATAGTCGTCATTTGGCACGAAAGCGGGGACCTTATCGACGTCGATAAGGCTACTGGCATTGGTTTTAGTCGAGGTGAGAGGTGTACCGGAGGAACATGAAGATCCGGCAATCCCGAAAATAAAGACAACAATGGCGAGCGTCTTCTTCTTTTGCACACCCCGGTAACTGCACCCCGGGTTCCAGAGTTCGGGTCAGCTGCCTGACGACCTCGATCCCGGCTTTCCGAGATCTCCATTCCTGATGGCTTTGTGGGCGAGACCCTTGCGGGCGACCTGACCTTGAAGTTGCGAGATTGCAGTCTCCAGATCCTCAACAAGCGAACGAAGGCGGAACAGCGTCGACGTTGCTTCCAGAAGTTCCTGCTTCCGAGCGGCGCCGAGATCCAGAACATAGCTGACCATGTACGACAGTGCGACGGGAGAATCGGGAAGGTCGAGTTGCGGGATTTCCATATCCTTTAACTGCGACGTGAGCTCGGTGGCCTTCCGATAAAGTATGCTGACGCGCTGATAGGCTTCCTGAAGACCTTCCTCCGTCTCCGGATCGTCATCAAAGAACTCCACGTCAGCGGTCCAGTAGGGAGCGCTACCGGTGAATTCGAGAATACGAAAACGGGATTCGCCGGCGCACAGCACGTTGAGCCGGCCTTCGTCGAGTCTGTCAACCTGGACCACACGCGCGGACACGCCGACCCGGAGAATGCTGTCTTCGTTTTCCTGATCGGCTTCTTCGTTCAGCAGGACCAGGCCGAAGATATCGGCCTGGTCGATGCAGCGATTGATCATCAGCTTGTACCGCTCTTCAAAGATGTGAAGAGGGACGGCAACCTGCGGAAAGAGGACCAAATTAGGTAGCGGAAAGAGTGGGATCTCCATTGCTCATATGAACAGCTCTTCGTCCTGATGAGCCTGATCCACCCTGGGCTTCGGACGACGAAGGAAGAGCGCCTCAAGGCCTCGGCCAACTCCCTTCGCGATCGCAGCGATTTCCCGGGCTGGACGCACGACAGACTCCTGAAGAACCAGCGCCGTTCCATTGACACGTTCGACCACGTCGCGCGTTGCGGAATCCAGGCGCGCCAGTTGAGCCTGCAAAACCTCACTGGTGTCGTTGACCATGCCTTCCACGCGCCGGAACTGGTCGCGCGCGGCGATGCCGATCTCCACGATGTTCACAGAAGCCGTGCGCAGGTTTTCTGTGATCGTCTTGATGGGCGCCATCATTTCGCGCGTCTCATTCATGAAGCGTTCCATCTGTTCAGAATGTCGCTTCGATACCATGTAGATCGCAACCAGCACCCCAGCCTGTGTGATTACAGCGATGGCGGTCAGAGCGACGAAGATCGTGAGTAGAATGTCCAAAATCCCCTCCGAAATTACTGTCCGGATTCCTTGCCTTCCTTGTAGGCTGCCTTTCCCGCTTCGAACGCCGCTGTCAGTTGTTCCTTTTGACGAAGCAGAGCGTCCTTACTGCGATCGACGAAGCTGGAGAAATCATCGGTGACCTTGCGAGAAGTGTCGCCGACGAACTGCTTTCCTTCCGTTACTTTATTGCTCAGATAATCGCGGCTATCCGCGGCGGTACGTGCAATGAGTTCCCGCGTTTCCTTCCCCGATTTTGGGGCGAACAGCAAGGCCAGTACTGCACCAATGCCCGCGCCAGCCAGAAAAAATAGAAATTTATCTCCTGTAGAGCTGTGCTCACCCATGATTCTTGACTCCTTTGCAGAGGTTTTCTGCGCAATGTGCCGATAGTAACATACAGTCCAATACAGTCGAACTACTCGCCTTTAAAGTGCTTCCAGACAACTTCAGCCTGCCGGCGGTTCACGACCTCTCCCAGTTGCTCCAGTGAAGCCTCACGCACCTTTGCCAGAGACCCGAAGTGAGACAACAGCCGCTGGCGAGTTCGCGGCCCCACGCCGGCAATCCCGGAGAGTTCCGACGTGAGATGACGCTTTGTCCGTCGGGCGCGGTGGAATGTGATGGCAAAACGATGGCTTTCGTCGCGGATCTGCTGGATTACCTTGAGTACGGGGGAACGGCGGTCGAGGATAATGGGCTCGTCTTCCCTTCCCGCAACGTAAAGAATCTCCTCGCGTTTGGCAATGCTGGCCAGCGGCTGATCGACAATATTCAGCGCATCCAGGGCGGATTGGGCTGCATGAAGCTGGCCGATGCCACCGTCGATCAGGACGAGCCCCGGCATCTTTCCGCCTTCCTCCTGGACCCTCTTGTACCGCCGTGTGACGACTTCCCGCATGCTCTTAAAATCGTCGGGAGCGCCGGTCACGGATCGGATGATGAAGCGGCGGTAGTCGGACTTTTTCATCCGGCCGTCCTCCCAGACCACCATCGATGCGACGATATCGCTGCCTTGAAGATTCGAGATGTCGAAGCACTCGATCCGCCGCGGCGCGCTCTCGAGATCCAGAGCCTCCTCGATTTCCCTGGAAATGGCGGCGGGCGAGAGGTTGGCGGACTTGAAGCGCTGCAGGAAGACAAGCCTGGCGTTGCGATGAACCAGGTCCACCATCTCGCGTTTGCTGCCCCGTTGAGGGGTCCGGATTTCAACGCGACGGCCACGTCGGGTGCTGAGCCATTCTTCCAGGAGCGCCCGGTCTTCGAAGTCCGACGGGATATGAACCTCTGTGGGAATGAATGCGGCATCGAGGTAGTACTGCTTCAGAACGGAACCGAAGAATTCGCCGGGCTCGAAGGTCTCCAGGTCCTCCCAGAAGAGTTCCCTCTTATCGACAACGCGGCCTCCACGCATGTGAAAGATCGAGACCGCGAGCATGGTGTCCTCGCGGTGGTAACCGAAGATGTCCACGTCGTCATAACCCGCGGAAGCCATCTTCTGGTTCTCGGCGAGATGCTCCATCGTTTCGATCGCGTCCCGATAGTGCGCAGCAACTTCGAACTGTTCGCCTTCCGCGGCTTCTTCCATTCGTTGCTGGAGGCGTTTGATGAGATCACCCTTGCGCCCTTCCAGGAACAGCCGGACATCTTTCACGGCCTCCTGATAGTCGGTGGCCGTGGTCAAGCCCTCGACGCACGGGCCAAGGCATCGGTGAATGTAATGCTGCAGGCACGGTCGAGGACGCCTGCCGTCGATGGTGATGGTGCAGTTTCGAATCAGGAAGTAACGCTCGATCAGCCGCAGGGTCTTGCGGGCAAGGCCACCGGGAAAGAACGGTCCGGCATAGTAGGCGCCGTCTTTTCTCACGCGTCGAGTAATCATCGCGCGGGGAAAGGGTTCGTTGATCGTCAGCCTGATATACGGATAGGTTTTGTCGTCACGTAGCAGGATGTTGTAGCGCGGCTTGTGCTGCTTGATGAGATTGTTCTCGAGAGCGAGCGCCTCGCCTTCGGTGTCTGTTATGAAGAATTCGACGTCGTGGATCGAGGTTCGCATCTGCAGGAGCCGCGGGTCGAAATCGCGGGAGTCCTGGAAGTAGGAGCGAACGCGATTACGGAGAGATCGCGCCTTCCCGACGTAAATCGGCATCCCCGCAGTATCTTTGTACATGTAAACACCGGGGCCGGCAGGAATGGATTCGAGTTTGGTTTCGAGGACGGACTTCATGACTTCAAACGGATACTTTGAAGTATAAACCCTGCGGAGTGACGCGCTACGACTCGTTGGCAACAGGGACCAGGAGGTGTAGTTCGGACTGGCTCCGGTAAAACTCGATGGCCGGACGCGACGGATCTCGCGGTACGGCGCTGGCCAGTTTGTCAAAAATCAGCGGGATTTCTTCGGTGTGTTTCGTCCAGTCCTTGAGTTTCACACGCGCATATTTTCCGCCCTGGAGGATGAGGCTGGGAAATCCAAGGGCGGTGACTTCGCTGGGGCCAAGGGGTTCCACTCCGGCGTAGTACGCCGGTCCCGAGGGCTCGTCATACATCAGTCCATAGAACTTTCTGCCTTTTAAGGTGTAAAGCTTCGATTCCAGTTTGTGCCAGGCTGCCTTGATTTCATCAGGACGATCGTCTTCGGCACGACATACGATCAGGCGTATGTCCGGGAGTTCGACAGTTGTCATTTTCGACGCGGAATCCATCTTCCCTCAGAGCCTGGAGCCGAACCTTAAACGTCAGCCTCATTCGCAAGCGATGCATAGAGCGCGAAGCCCGAGGCCTGACTGACCGCTATTCCCGAGCCTTGAGCTGTTCGCGCACCCAGACCAGCCAGGGATCGTTCGGCGAACGAAGTTGTTCGTTTACAGGGCCGAGTGCATACCAGTTTACGGTGTATATTTCGCCGCTCGTGCGCCTCAGGACCAACAGAAACTGGGCTCCCTGACGGTAGGTGTTTGCGTAGCAACTGCCGCTTCTTCCGTTTCGTCGGACCATCGGATATGGCGGTGCCTGATCATTCCAGTCGTCCTGATTGCTCAGATAACCGGGAAGGATAAGTTCCGGTGCCGTGTACGTCCCTTTCTCGACGGACTCGACGCGAAATCGAACACGAGTTTCCGGTACACCGGTCGTCCTCGTATTGCTCGAGGGTGCAATGGAGTAGTCCACCGCGGTCGCACGGAGAATCAGATCTGCTCGGGCAACCATCGCGTCAGCCGACGGGGGATCCGATATCCTGCAAGCGAGGGCAGAAGGAACCGCCCCGACAATCCACAAAACCGGCACAAGAAGACGAAGTGTTCGAAGAGCCATGTTGCCTCCCTTGTCCTCAGGATTCGATGCGGGGCAGCTTACCAAAAATCGCGGTAGCCCCCACCCACCCGTCGATGTAACCGCGATTGTTGCCGATTTGAAAGCGAGGCCCCTGAATCGCCTTCACGATGTGAAGGTACTCAGCACCACGAACCTTGCAAAGGACGATATCCCAGGTTGAAGGCTTTCCGGATCGACCGGAGCTGCCTCTGGGACGAAAGGAGACTGTCTCCCCAGCTTTCAATTTCGCGATGTATCCAGTCGCCCAGCCCATCAGTCCTTCAAATACTTCAGTTGCGCGCCACGATCCCGAACGACGGCCTAAGCCCATCTTACGTTGTGGAGAATCATGAATAATGCGCCGCGATCATGGGGAGACCGATACGCCCCTTCGGCTTTCAGGAGCAAGGCTGCGGCGGCCGTTAGCTCCCATCCATCCGCTTCATCCGCAGCCCAGCGTGCATCGGTCAGTCTCACAAAACCACGCGCTTCGCCAACAGCTCGAACCCTTTTCATTCGTTCTTTCATGGAATCGAGAATCGATTCATTGTCCCAGGACCAGAGCCAGGTGCCCGAAGTTGTCGAAGTAGAGCCAACAACATCAATGTCCGCGATCAGACGCGGAATGCCGTCCGAAGAAAAGGTCAATAAGCCGGTATCCTGGTCATAGTCGTATCGCTCCCACTCGCCAAGACGAAACTCGGACTGCAATTTGTCCTGTTGGTTCTGCAAATACTGCTCGGCTTGCTCAAGAAAGGCAAACCACTCGGGGGACCCATCGAGGTGCACGTTCGGGGTTCGTTCCCACTCCTCCCCGACCGACGCACGCGTCGCGCGCCATCCCAACGGAAGATCAGCGACCTGGCCGATGGACCGATCACGCTCGAAAA
>Ga0068859_100001907_pt1 | contig 21260 bp, 17 predicted proteins | sample KBSSwiS22_FD_66585 | JGI IMG/M metagenome (GOLD analysis project Ga0068859, IMG submission 66585) | Switchgrass rhizosphere microbial communities from Kellogg Biological Station, Michigan, USA - KBS Switchgrass S2-2 | ecosystem: Host-associated > Plants > Roots > Rhizosphere > Soil ...
CCAATCCCACGCAGGCGAACGGCGACGGCGACACGCAGGGCGACGCGTGCGATCCGTGCCCGGCCGACGCCGCAAACGACGCCGACGGCGACGGCCACTGCGCGAACGTGGACAACTGCCCTGCCGTCGCGAACGCCGGCCAGCAGGACGAAGACTCCGATCTCGTCGGCGACGCCTGCGACCCCTGCCCGGGAGATTCCGGGAACGATCCCGACGGGGACGGCCTGTGCGGTGCCGTGGACAACTGTCCCACGGTCCCGAATCCGGGTCAGGGCGACGGCGACGCGGATGGGGACGGAGACGCATGCGACAACTGCGCCTCGATACCGAATCCGGGGCAGGAGAATGCCGACGGCGACGGGACGGGGAACGCGTGCGACCCGTGTCCCCTCCATCCGGCCGACGACAACGACGGCGACGGGCTCTGCGGCAACGTCGACAACTGCCCGGCCGTCGCGAACCCGCTCCAGGAGGATCTCGACCTGGACGGCGCCGGGGATGCCTGCGACGCGGACCGCGACGGCGACCTCGTCGCCGACGCCCAGGACTGCGCGCCGGGAAACCCCGGCGCATCCGCGATTCCCGGCGAGGTCGCGGGGGTGCGCTTCGAGGGCGACAAGGCGACGGTCCGGTGGGACGGAGCCTCCCAGGCTCACGTGTACGCGCTTCTCGCGGGAACGCTCTCGGGCTTCGGGTTCGGGTACGCCCACTCGTGCGCGGAGCCGGTCGTGCCGGCGCGGTCGGTCCAGGTCGGTGCCGTCCCGGTCCCGGGCCAGATCCTCTACTTCCTGGTCGCGGGGCGGAACCAGTGCGGCGTCGGCACCGCCGGCATCGGTACGGACGGCCCGCGCGGCCAGGAGAGCACCTGCGCGGCCGCCGGGGGGGACGGGGACGGCGACGGTGTCGCGGACCTCGCGGACGTCTGCGCCATGACGCCCGATGCGTCGCAGGCCGACGGCGATCGCGACTACGTCGGCGATGCGTGCGACAACTGCCCCGCGGTCGCCAATCCCGATCAGGCCGATTCCGACGGGGACGGCGTCGGCGACGCTTGCGAGACTCCGTAACGGCGAGCCATACTCCCGCACCCTTGGAGGGCTCCCCGCATGCGATCGATCCCGTTCCTGCTCGCCGCCGCTCTGATCTCGGGTGTATCGCTCGCGCAGGAGCCCACGCCGACACCCGTTCCGACACCCGCCCCGACACCGGCGCCCACTCCCGCGCCGACGCCGGTTCCGACCCCGGCTCCGACGCCCGCGCCGGCCTACACGCCTCCTCCGCCACCCTCGCCCCTGATGAAGCGTCTGTTCTTCGGTGGGAGCGTCGGGGCGTCGTTCGGGTCCGTCGACTACATCTCGATCGCGCCCATGGTCGGCTATCGCGTCACGCCGCGCTTCGACGTGGGGCTCCAGCCGTTCTACAGCTACACGAAGTACGACAGCCCCGACTTCTCGGCGAACAACTACGGCGCCGACGTGCTCGCCCGGTTCACCGTGTTCCGCAACTTCTTCCTCGAGGGCCGCGGGGAGTGGATCAGCTACGAGTTCCGCGACATCGACGGTAGCGACGACCGCACGTCGGACTTCTACCCGATGGCCGGCGCCGGTTACGCGATGGGCAAGGGGAACGTCGGCGTCTACTTCTCCGCGCTGTACAATTTCGGCTACGACGACAGCGATCCGTTCCGGCCGTACGACAGCCCGTGGATCTTCTCCGTGGGCGTCGGCGTCGGTTTCTGAGCGAGGTCATCATGAGACGTATCACGCTGAGTGCGCTGATCCTCTTCGCCGGCTCGAGCCTGACGCACGCCGCCGGCATCGATTGCGAGATGACGTTCTCCCTCAAGGGCTGGTCGGCCTTCTACAAGACCGCCAAGGGGGAGGGGACGATCACCTGCGACAACGGCACCTCGTTCCCGGTGACGATCCAGACCAAGGGCGGCGGCATCACCTTCGGCAAGAGCGAGATCAGGAACGGGATCGGGAAGTTCTCCGAGGTCGCCAAGACGGACGACCTGTTCGGCTCCTACGCGCACGCCGAGGCGCACGCGGGCGCCGTGAAGTCCTCCTCCGCCCAGGCCCTCACCAAGGGCGAGGTGTCGCTCGCGCTGTCGGGGACGGGCGAGGGCTGGGACGTCGGGATCGACTTCGGAAAGTTCACGATCAAGAAGAAGTGAGCCCGGCGCACGCGGCGAGCATCGCGAGGTCCTCGACTTCCAGGTCCGGAACGGCGAGGGACGCGGGGGTCGCACCGGCGCCCTCCTTGTCGTGACGCCGGTTGACCCACGCGGTCGCGAGCCCGAGGCGCTTCGCCGGCTCGACGTCGTGGAACAGGCTCTGCGCGACGTGGAGGATCCTGTCGCGCGGCACGCCGATCGTCTCGAGCGCGCGCTCGAAATTCTCGAGGGACGGTTTGTAGGACCGCACCTGCTGTGCCGTGACCACCCACGAGAACGGATCGCCGAGCTGGCGCGAGGAGCCGGCGAACAGATCGTCGTCCACGTTCGAGATCACGCCCAGCCTGTACTTCGTCCCGAGGGCCGCGAGCGACCTCTTCGAGTCCGGAAACGCCGGCCAGGATCCGACCGACGCCGCGAACGAGGCGATCTCCTCGACGGCCGGCTTGAATCCGAGCTCCGCGCCCAGCCCCAGGAGGACGCGGCCCAGGATGGCGCGGTAGGGGACGTAGGGACCGGCTTCCAGCTCGCTCTCGAGCGCACCGAACCGGACGAGCACGGTCTCGGGATCCGCCTCGACGCCGTGCGCGTGGAGGATCGGTCCCAGGGCGCCGGTGAGACCCGTCTCCCAATCGATGAGGGTGCCGTAGCAGTCGAAGGTGAGGACGTCGAAGTCGTCGAGGTCGATCATGCGGGGCGTTTCCTCCGCACCGCCCCGGAGAGGTGCCGGACCTCGTCCGCGGTCAAGGGGCGCGTCGAGCCGATCGGCATCTCGCCGATACGCACGCGGCCGATCGCGATCCGCACCAGCTTCAGGACCTTCGCGTCCAGAGCCTCGATCATGCGCCTCACCTGGCGGTTGCGCCCCTCCGTGATCGTCATCTCGAGCGTCGTGCGGCCGCCCACGTCCTTGACGCGGTGCACCCGTGCGGGGCGTGTCGGACCGTCCTTCAGCTCGACTCCCGAGCGTAGGCGCGCGATCTCCTCGTCGGTGATCAGGCGGGAGGCCTTCAGAAGGTAGGTCTTCGGCACCTCGTGCTCGGGATTCGTCAGGCGCTCGGCGAGCGGCGCGTCGTTGGTCATGACGAGGAGGCCGCTCGTGTCGAGGTCGAGCCGGCCGACCGGGAAGATCCACGGCATCCCCGGCGGCATGAGGTCGTAGACCGTCTTGCGCCCGTCCGGGTCGCCGTACGACGTGAGGTAGCCCTTGGGCTTGTAGAGGAGGAGGTGGACGGGCTTGGGTGTGCTGAGGGGCCGCCCATCCACCGCGACCTTCTGCTTTCTCGGATCGATCCAGGTCTCGGGGTCGGTGACCGTGCGGCCGTTCACCTGGACGCGACGCCCCTTGATGAGACGCGTGGCGTCCGTGCGCGATCCGATCCCGGCTTTCGAGAGCACCCGATCGAGGGTCTTCACTTCAGCTCGAGCCACGCGCGGCAGGCGGGGGGCCGGCCTTCCTTCTCGACGGCTTCCGCGAGGAAGACGCGTTCGGCGGGCACGCCCCCCGAAAGCGTCAGGTAGTCGCGCACGCTGCGCGCGCGCTCGCCCGCGAGCTCGCGGAAGTCGTCCGCGCCGATCGTGATCGACTCGAGGAGCTTCGCCTCCATCTCGGAGGTCGCCTCGGGTGCGACCCCGTCGGGGAACCGCGCGAGGTAGGCGGCGCGCAGCCACTTCGCGTACTCGTCCACCGCCACCGCGGCCGCCGCGGGGTCCCACAGCCTCTTCTGGGCCGATACGAGGCCGGAAAGACGCAGCTTCTTGAGCGCCTCGCCGTCGGCGCCGGGCTCGAAGGCGCCGATGACGTCGAGCGAGAGCTCGGGGCGCTCCGCGAGGGACGTCGCGACCACGTCGAGCTTTTGCTTCTCGGCGTCCGGCAGCTCCGCGGCCCCCGGCGCGAACTCCTGGAAGTCGATGTTCTCGTCCTTCCCGCCGAACGCGTTCGCGAGGAGCCGGAACGGCGACGTCACGATCTTCGTGAGCACGTTGACGATGGCGCGGACGATCACGCGTCCGAGGCGGAACTCGGGGTCGTCGACGCTTCCCTCGGCGGGGACGTCGAGCACGATCTGCCCGTTCCGGTCGCGGAGCACGGCGACGGCGAGCTTCATCGGGACCTTGAGCGCGTCGGGACTCACGACCTTCTCGCCGAGCTGGAATTGGTCGATGGTGAACACGTTCTCCGACTTGAAGCGGCGCTCGGAGATCTTGTACTTGAGCTCGGCGCCCATCTTCCCCCGCGCGAGCGTCCAGCCGACGTACTTCCCGCTGTAGGGGCTGAAGGGCGGGAGGTCGATCCCCTTCACGGTCACGACGAGGTCCGTGAAGTCCTTCCGCGCGATCGGATTGATCTGGCCCGTCATCGCGATCGGGGCGACCCCCTCGAACATCGCGTCGATGTCCACGTCGGCGCGGGCGAGCTCCTTCGAGGAGATCCCCTTGATCGTGCCGTCGATCTTGCGGATCGACGTCGTGACCGCGGGCTCGATCGAGCGGTCGGTGATGCGGATCCCGCCGTTTTGAAGCCGCAGCGTATCGATTGCGAGGTGGGGAAGAGTGTCAGACCCCTTTCCCGCCGCGGAAAGGGGGTCTGACCCTTTTGCGGTCAGCGCTTGCATCAGGTCGATCGACCGGTCGGGGGCCACCCCGATCGAGAGCTGCGGCGCCCCGACCGCGATCTCGCCGATCTCGATCCTCATCGGGTTCAGCTTCACGTCCATCGGCGCGAGCTTGACGACCGCGACCCGCGCGAGCTCGGCCGCGGTCCCCCCGTGGAGGATCGCGACGTCCCGCACGCGCAGGTCCCCCGCGTAGTGGAACTCGAGCTCGCGGTCCGGCGGCATCTCGTAGGTCACGTGCCCCCGGGCGGCGACCTTCCCCGAGGCGATCCTGACGTTCGCGACCGGGGCCACGTACGTGTCGGTCGGCTGGATGTCCACGTCGTGGACCTCCACGTCGAGGTCCCCGGCGTGGAAATCGGGGGAGAACGTCCCCTTCGTCTCGACGCGCCCTTCGGCGCCGAAACGCGCGGACAGCGCGACCGGGCAGCGCGCGTCGCGGGCGGCGGTGTCGATCCCGGTCATCGTCAGCGCCACGTCGTCGGCGCGCACCTTGAACGGCCGCGCGGGCACGAGGTCCTCGGCATCGACCGCGACGTTCGACACGGAGAGCGTCCCGATCTGGATCCGGGGCTTCGCCGGTGGAGCGCCCGCGGCCTGGGTCGTCGGCGCTTCGGCCGGAGCGGCTTCGACGAACGGCCGGATCATCTCGTAGAGGTTGACCTTACCGTCCTCGGCGTGGCGGATGACGATGTGCCCGCCTTCGAGCGCGACGCGGCCGATCGAGGCGGTGAGCGCGAGCGCGTCCACGTCGGCGTCGTCGATCGTGAGCTTGGCGACCTCGATGTCCGGGTCGGCGGCTCCGGGGCGCGCGATCTTGGCATCGCTCAGGACGAGCTTCGCGCCCTGGACGATCAGCTTCTTCTCCGTCTCCGTCCACGCGGCGTCGTACGAGCCCGAGACGTCGATCCTGCCCTCGCGCACCTGGAACGGGCGGTTCGTCTCGTAATAGGGCTTGTACTTCGGGAGGCGGATCCCCTCGATCGAGAGCGTGCCCGACGAGCGCGGCGGGTCGCTCATGATCCGTCCGCTCCACGCGAACGACTCGCCCGACTCGGTCGCGCCGCGGAACGAGTAGGGGCTCTCGGACGACGGGCTCGTGGAGAAGCGGTCGAGCTCGAAGCGGAAGGGCCCCAGCGTGGACTCGAACACCGGCGTCCTCATCCGGTCGGTGAAGCCGATCCGCGCCCCGTCCACGGACATCTTCTCGAAGTTCCACGTCGCGGGCGTGCGCGCCGTGTCCTTCGGCGCTTCGCGGAAGATGCGGAGGAGATCGTCGATGTTGAGGGCGCCGCTCTTCTCGATGACGAACCGGGCGTAGGGCTCCTTCAGGCTCAGCTCGTCGAAGTAGAAATTCCTCGAGAGGAACGACGTGAAGCGGTAATTGACGTACGCCTCCTTCCAGGAGGCGAACACCGCCCCGTCGAGGTCCTTGACGGAGAGGTCGCGGACGCGCGCCGACAGCTCGAGGGGGTTGACGCGGACGCTTCCCACCGCGACCTCGCGCCCCAGCCGCTTCGACATCTCGCGGAGGATCCGGGCCTTCAGGATCGGGGGCCCGAGGAGAAAGCCGGCGGCGACGAGCAGCGAGAAGACGCCGAGGCTCGCGATCAGCAGCTTCGGGCCGAGCCGCCGCAACGTCCCCTTTTCGGCCATGGTGTGGCCGGACGTTACCACGGGTAGACTCCGGCCGTCGGAGGCACGGACCATGACCCTGAGCTGGATCCGCGAGGACACGCCGCGCTGGGACGCGGGAAAGCAGGCCATCGTCGGGGGCGCCCCCGCGGGCGCGCTCGACGTGAGGCGGTTCATCACCGGCGATCTCGTGCCGGGGGAGTGGTTCCGGGTCGAGGACGGGGGGAAGACGGTGGGCTACGGGTGGATGGACTGCACGTGGGGCGACGCGGAGGTCACGCTCGCCGTGGATCCCCGCCGTCAGCGCGCGGGGATCGGCGCGTTCATCGTCGAGCACCTCGGGAGGGAAGCCGCCGCGCGCGGCGTGAACTACCTCTACAACGCCGTGCGCCCGGCCCACCCGGAGCGTGACGCGGTGACGCGTTGGCTGACGGCGCAAGGCTTCGTCCCCAGCGGCGACGGCCTCCTCAAGCGGCGGGTGTCGTGATCGTCCCGGCCCTCCTGCTCGCCGCCGCGGCTTCGGCGTCTCCTTCCCCCGAGGCGATCCCGGCGCCTGCGGAGTCCCCGAGAGTCTTCCACCGCGTCGTGGAGGGCGACGTACCCGCCGTCGGCTCCCCCCGCGCCACGCTCTACGCGTTCCTCAACGACGCCCGGCGGCCGGACTATCTCGCGGCGGCGTCCCACCTCGATTTGCGGGACCTCCCCCCGGACGAGCGCGCCGCCCTTGGACCGGAGCTCGCCCGTCATCTCAAGGTCATCCTCGATCGCAACATCTGGTTCGACCTGAACAAGATCTCCAACCGCCCCGAGGGGAACACCGAGGACGGCCTGCCGCCGGACGTGGAGTCGCTCGGCTCGATCCACGCCGTGGGGGCGCTCGTGGACGTGGTGATGATCCGGCAGGCGAGCGCGACCGGGGAGCTGACGTGGCAGTTCTCGCCCTCGCTGGTCGCGAAGATCCCGGCGCTGTACGCCGAGTTCGGGTTCGGATGGGTCGGGGACCACGCGCCCGCGTGGATGCACCGGATGGGTCCGCTCGGCCTCGAGATCTGGCAGCTCTTGGGCCTCGTGGTCCTGCTGTTCGGTGGGTGGTTCGTCAGCCACGGGGCGACGAGCTCGCTCATCGGCCTCCTCCGGCCCATCGTCAAGCGCACCCGCGCCACCTTCGACGACCGGCTCCTCGAGTCGATGTACCGGCCGTTCCGATTCACGCTCTGGACGATCCTGCTCGCGATCGGCGTCTACCTGCTCCACATCTCGGTCCGCGCCGCGGTCTGGGTCGACCGCTTCCTGCTGGCCTTCGCGTTCGTCGCCGCCGTGCGGGTCGTGGCGGGCTTCTCGGAGGCGTGGGCCCGCGCCGCCCAGCAGCGCCTCGAGCGCGAGGGGCACCGCTCGGGCGCCGGCGTCGTCAACGTCATCAACCGCGTCGTCAAGGCGCTGCTCGGTTGTATCGCGATCATCGGCCTCCTCCAGGCGTTCGGGTTCAACGTCACGGGCCTGCTCGCCGGCCTCGGGATCGGCGGCGTCGCGATCGCGCTCGCGGCGCAAAAGACGATCGAGAACCTGTTCGGCGGCCTCACGGTGATGGCGGACAAGCCGGTGCGCATCGGGGACTTCTGCCGCTTCGGTGACAAGAGCGGATGGGTCGAGGACATCGGCTTCCGCTCGACGCGAATCCGCACGCTCGATCGGACGATCCTGTCGGTCCCGAATTCGGAGTTCTCGACCGTGCAGATCGAAAACCTCGCCGAGCGCGACCGCATGCGCCTCTTCGCGACGATGGGCCTAAGGTACGAAACGACCCCCGACCAGCTCCGCGCGGTCCTCGCGTCGCTCCGGAGGATCCTGATCGGCCATCCGAAGGTGGCGGCGGACCAGCTCCGCGCACGGTTCTCGGCGTTCGGCCCCTCGTCGCTGGACGTCGAGATCAACGCGTACGTCATGACCGCCGACGCCGCGGAGTTCCAGGCGATCCGCGAGGACCTGTACCTCCGGTTCATGGATGCCGTGCTCGCGGCCGGAACGGGTTTCGCGTTCCCGTCCCAGACGGTCTACCTCGCGCGCGACCGCGGCCTCGACCACGAGAAGGCCCGTGCCGCGGAAGCCGCCGTCCAGGTGCTGCGGGCCGAGAGCCGGCTGCCGTTCCCCGAGTTCGGGCCGGAGGAGATCCACGAGCTCACCGACCGCCTGGACTATCCGCCGGAGGGCTCTTCGGGCGCTCTCCCTCCGGTCCCCGCGTCCTGACGCATGCGTCGCGCGCTCGCGACCGCCGTCCTCCTCGCCGCCGCCTCTTCGCTGCCGGCGCCCGGCCTCGCGTCGCGGGCGGGCGATTGGGAGCTGTTGGCGCGCTGGCTCGCCGGCCGGTTCAGCAGCGAGGCGCAATCGCGCGACGACCCGGACTACTTCGACGTCCGCTGCGACGGCCTTCCGCTGTGGAAGGAGCGCGGCGAGCACTGGCTCTACGTCGAGAGGACCGTGCCGGGGCTCCCCGAGTCCCCCTACCGGCAGACGGTCTACCGCTTGGGGGACGATGCCGCCGCAAAGCCGGAGAAGCGCCGCTTCGAGCTCGACGCCTACGCGATCGTCGAGCCGGCCCGCTTCGCCGGCGCGACCTCGGACCCGGCGCGACTCTCGGCGATGACGCCGCAGGACCTCGTCGCGCGTCCGGGGTGCTCGATCGTCCTCGTCCGCGGCGGCGACGACACGTTCACCGGCGGTACGACGGGGAGGAGCTGTCCGGGCGACGCCCCCGGCGTCGCGTATGTAACGTCGGAGTGGACGGTGGCGAGGGACGGGCTCACGCGCTGGGACCGCGGCTTCGACGCCGACGGCCGTCAGGTGTGGGGCGCGACCAAGGGCCCGTATGTCTTCCGTCGAGTCGTGGCATCCTCGTCGGTGGAGGAGGCGCCATGAGGTCCGTCGTCCGGGTCCTGGCCGTCGCCGGCGCCGCGGGGTGCGCGCTCGCCGGCACGCCGCCCGCGGGGTTCACGGACACCGTCGTCGCGAGCGCGAACGCGCCCACCGCGATCGGGTACGAGCCGGGCTCGCAGGCGCTCTACATCCTCGAGAAGGGATCGTCGGGACAGGCGCGGGTCCTGAGAAAGACGCCCGGCACCGCCGAGACGACGGCGCTGACGCTTTCGTGCGTGGACGGCGACGGGGAGCGGGGCTTGCTCGGCATCGGGTTCGACCCGGACTACCTGACCGGGGCCTCGAGCCGCTTCGTCTATCTCTATTACACGCGCCTCGCACCCGCGTCGGGCACGTGCGCGATCCAGGGCACGTCGGGCTCGCGGAACCGCGTCGTGCGGTTCCTCGAGAGCGGGGGAACGCTCTCCGGCGAGGAGCTGCTCCTCGAGGGCCCGGTCCTGAACTTCGCGACCAACCACAACGGGGGCACGCTGCGCTTCGCCCCGGACAAGACGCTGTTCGTCTCGATGGGAGACAACGACACCGACGCGGATGCGAATCCGAGGTCGCGCGATCTGAGCGACCTCCGCGGGAAGATCCTCCGCATCAATCGGAACGGCTCGATCCCCGCGAGCAACCCGTTCGTCGGGCAGGCGGGCCGGCGCGGCGAGATCTGGGCCTGGGGCCTGCGGAATCCCTTCCGCTTCTCGATCGACCCCACGACGGGCATCCCCTGGATCGCCGACGTGGGCGAGAGCCGCTGGGAAGAGATCGACCGCGGCCAGTCGGGCGGCGACTACGGCTATCCGTGCTTCGAGGGACCGGACACGTTCCAGAGCTGCCCCACGCCCCCCGCGAACCCGATCGCCCCGGCCTACGCGTACGGCCACGGTCAGACCCCGCCGGTCACGGGTCATTCGATCACCGGCGGTCCCGTCTATCGCAACGGGAACTTCCCCGCCGCCTACGACGGGAAGATCTTCTTCGGCGACTTCACGGGCTGGTGGATCCGGTACGGGACGATCGACGGCCAGGGACACATCGTCAACGTCCAGATGTTCATGCCCGACGCGTCGGGTGTCGTGGACATCGTGCAGGCGCCGTCCGGCTGCCTCGGGTGGGTGGACATCGGGGAGGGCGAGGTCCACGAAGTCTGCGCCCAGTTGCCCGATACGGACGCCGACGGCGATGGCTTCACGATCGCCCAAGGGGATTGCGACGACGGCGACGCGTCGGTCCACCCCGGGGCTCCCGACATCTGCGACGGCAAGAACAACGACTGCGCGGGTGGGGCCGACGACGCGACCTGCGCGTCGTTCGATCCGACCGGAGCGGTGGATGGGGAGGACCTCGCCGTGCTCGGGCGCGCCTTCGGTCAGTGTGGCGTGGGCGCCCCGCCTTCCGTCGACTACACGCACGACACGTGCACCGACGGGGACGACCTCGCCGTGATGGCCGCGGTCTGGGGATGCCGGGGGACGGTGCCGGTCTGCCCGTGAGCCTCAGCGCTTCTCGAACTTCAGGCTCGCCGAGTTGATGCAGTAGCGGAGTCCCGTCGGCGGGGGCCCATCGGGGAACACGTGTCCCAGGTGCGAGCCGCAGCGGGCGCACAGCACCTCGTCGCGGACCATGCCGTGGCTCTTGTCGGTTTGAACCTCGACCGCGCCGTCGCTCGCCGGGGCGTGATAGCTCGGCCATCCCGTGCCGCTCTCGAACTTCGTCACCGAATCGAAGAGCGGGAGGCCGCACGCGACGCAGACGTAGATGCCGTCCTCGTGGTGGTCCCAGTATTTTCCGGTGAACGCGCGCTCTGTCCCCTTCTCACGGGCGATCCGGAACTCCTCCGGGGTCAGACAACCGCGCCATTCCGTCTCGCTCTTGTCGATTTTGTCGGACATCGGACCTCCCTCGAGCCTCGCTCGGAGGTATTTTCACCCCGTCCGGCCTCGGGGGGGGGAAATGCGGGTCCTGGTCGTCGACGACGAGACGTTTCTGGCCGAGCTCGTCAAGCTCGCGCTCGAGGCGGACGGCCACGTCTGTTATGCCGCCGACTCGATCCGGGATGCGGCGGAAGTCGTCCGGTCCGTCCGCCTGGACCTCGTGGCCCTGGACCTCGTGTCCGGCGGAGAGGACCCGATCGGCTGGATCGAGGGGGTGGTCCTCGAGCTCCCGCAGCTCCATGGCCGGATCGTCGTCCTGACCGCGCGCGAGCTCGTCGACGCCGAGCTGTTGCGCCTGACCGGCTGCGGCGCCCGGGTGATGCCCAAGCCGTTCACCCTACACGGCTTGCGGCGGCTGGTGATGGAGATCGGCGGCACGGAGGGCTCCCCCGGGGTTCCCCTTCCGGCACCGCTCCCCGAAAGGCCGCTGACCGAAGATTCGTGAGACACTGCCCGCGCTCATGTGCACGGTCACTGTCCGGCGCGAGGGCGGCGGACTCCTCCTGACGATGAACCGCGACGAGCGGATGGACCGCGCGGACGAAGAGCCGCCGCGTCGCATCCCCGGCGAGGTGGACCGCCCGTCGTGGATCGCTCCGTTCGACGGCGCGACCGGCGGCACGTGGATCGGCGTGAACGACCGGGGCGTCGCAGCGTGCATCCTGAACGGCTACGGTCCCCTGGACGCCGGGCTGCGCGGCCGGCCCGGCGTGCCGAGCCGCGGGTCGATCATCCCGCGCATCCTCGAGGATCAGGACGGCAGCGGTCCCGTGGCCCTCCGCGACGGGATCGACTTCTCCGCGTACCCCTCCTTCACGCTCCTGGTCGTCGCACCGCGCGGGGGCGAGATCGTGCGCTGGAGCCACGGCGAGGGGATCGCGCGCGAGGCGGTGCCGGAGGGCTGGTCGGTCCTCACGTCGTCGTCCTGGGACGAGCCCCAGGTCGCGCGCTTCCGCCGCGCGGCGTTCGCCTCGTGGCTCGAGGAGGGCGCGCTCGACGTCGAGGGAGTCCCCCTCGTGCACCTCCAGGTTTCGCCCGGGATGGACTACCAGAGCCCTTTCATGACGCGCGACGACAGCGCCACGCGCAGCATCACGCAGGTGCGCGTCGCGTTGGACTCCGGCGAGGCGTCGCTTTCGTGGTGGCCGCGCCCCGGACGAGCCGCGATCGATCCGCACCACCCCGGCGCCGTGCTCACGATCCCGCTCGCGGCGCCCGCCCCGCGATGACCGAAGCGGCCACGGCACGCCGCATCCCCGCCGGGGTGCTCTACGCGGCCTACGCGCTGCTGCTCGCCTGGGCGCTGACCTACCGGATCCCGTACACGGTCGACGTGGTCCGTTTGGCTCGCGACCCGCTCGGGGTCCCGGGGTCGCCGTTCGTCGCGAGCTGGCCGGACCAGAAGATCACCTGGCTGCCCAAGAACATCGCGGAGACGTCGACCCCTCCGCTCGAGAGCGGCGACCGGGTGGTCGCGATCGACGGCGCGCCTTACCGCATCCGAGCCGACGCCGACCGCCGCGTCGCTCGCAAGAAGATCGGCGACACGATCGAGGTCGGCCTCGAGAGGGACGGCACGCCGATCACGTCGCTCGCGAAGATCGGCGCGATCCCCGACATCGGCGGCGTGCTGGCGTTCCGGACCGTGCTCGTCGTCCTCGGCCTCTTCCTGCCGTGGCTGTGCTTCGGCCTCGGCTTCTGGGTCGTGCTCGCGAGGCCCCGCGACCCGCTCGCGTGGCTGGTTCTCCTCATGCTCCTGGGCTTGTCCCATGCCGGTGCGCCGCAGCAGAGCATCTACCACGCCTGGAGCGACCCCCCGAGGATCGCGGGAGGCGCCTACCGATCGTTCTTCGGGAACACGTGGCCCATCTGGTTCCCGCTCTTCGGGGTCTACTTCGCGGAGCGCCTCCCCTTCGAGCAGCGCCACTCCTGGATCAAGTGGACCTTCCTGGGACCCCTCGCCGTCATCACCCTGCGCAGCGTCGCGCTCGTAATCGTCGCGTCGCTCGATCTCCGCGGGGCGTACCCCCCGTTCGAGGCGACCGCGTGGCTCGATCGCGGGTCGACCCCGCTGTCGATGGCGTCGGTCGGCTTCTTCTTCTTCATCATGGGATGGAAGAAGGGGGTCGTCGTCTCCGCCGATGCGCGTCGCCGGATCGGCCTTCTCGTCTGGGGAGGGGCCGTCGCCTTCACCCCGCTCCTCGCCCTGATCCTGACGATGAAGATCGCGGGCACGAAGGACATCAACGAGCTGTCGCCGTGGTTCACGGTGCCGGCGCTCGTCGCGATCGCGGTGTTCCCGATCACGCTCGCGTACGTGATCCTCGTCGATCGCGCCATGGACGTCCGCGTCGCCGTCCGGCAGGGGCTCAAGTACGCCGCGACGCGGGGTGCCATCCGCGTGCTCGTCTTCGTCATCCTCGCGGGCGTGGCCTGGGCCGCCTACCGGCTGGTCAGCGACCCGGCGGCGAACCGCCCGAAGCGGCTCCAGGCGATCGCGTTCGGGATGGCGGCGGTCGTCCTCGTGCCGCGCGCGGCGGAGAGGCTGGTCCGCTGGACCGACCGGCGGTTCTTTCGCGAGGCGTACGACGCGGAGCGCGTCCTGACGGAGCTGTCCGACGAGGTGCGGACGATCTTCGAGACCGCGCCGCTGCTCGACACCGTCCTCGAGCGGATCGGCGCGACGCTCCACGTGGACCGGCTCGCCGTGTACCTGCGCGAGGGGGACGGCTTCGTGCCGAGCCGTTTCCGGGGGTACGACCTGCTCCCGGCGGTCACGGTCAAGCCGCTCGTCGAGAACCTGCGCGCGGTCGCCACCTCGGGAAAGGCGATCCGCGTGCGCCACGACGACCCGGAGAGCCCGATCCGCCGCAGCGCCCTGCAAGAGGAGGTCCGCGGCGCGCTCGACCGGTTGGGCGTCGAGCTTTTGCTCCCGCTGCTCGGCAAGCGCGAGGTGCTCGGGTTCATCACGCTCGGGGGCAAGAAGAGCGAGGAGCCGTACTCCGCGTCGGACGCGAAGCTCCTGGGGTCGGTCGCGGCTCAGACCGGACTCGCCCTCGAGAACAGCCAGCTGACGGCGACCGTCGCGCACGAGATCGCGCGGCGCGAGCGGATGAGCCGCGAGATCGAGATCGCGCGCGACGTGCAGTCGAAGCTTTTCCCCCAGAGGATCCCGAAGCTCGACGGTGTCGATTGCGCGGGGTTCTGCCGTCCCGCGCAGGGCGTCGGGGGGGATTACTATGATTTCTTGGCACTTCCCGGCGGCCGGCTCGGCGTGGCGCTCGGGGACGTCGCGGGGAAGGGCATCCCGGCGGCGCTCCTCATGGCATCGCTCCAAGCTTCGCTGCGCGGGCAGCGTCTCACGGGCCCCTTGGACCTCGCGCACATGATGACGAACATGAACCGCCTGATCTTCGACTCGTCGCCGGACAATCGTTACGCGACGTTCTTCTACGGCGAGCTCGATCCGTCGGCGCGCCGGCTCGACTACGTCAACGCCGGGCACAACGCACCGATGATCTTCCGGAGCTCGGGCGCGCTGGAGCGGTTGAAGGCGAGCGGGCCCGTCATCGGCCTGGTCGACGGCGGGAGCTACGAGCAGCGGAGCACGACGCTCGGCCCGGGGGACCTGCTCGTCGTCTACTCCGACGGGATCAGCGAGGCGATGAATTCGGCCGAGGAGGAATGGGGGGAGGAGCGGCTCGCCGCCTCGGTGCGCGAGCGCCGCGACGGGGTCGCCACGAACCTCATCACGCACCTGTTCGAGCGCGCGGACGCCTTCGTCGCCGGCGCGATCCAGCACGACGACATGACGCTCGTCGTGGTGCGCTGTGACTGACGACCCCATCCACCGCTGGTGGAGGGCCGCGAACTACCTGACGGTCGGACAGATCTACCTGCTCGAAAACCCGCTGCTGCGGGAGCCCTTGACGCGCGAGCACGTCAAGCCGCGCCTGCTCGGGCACTGGGGGACGACGGCGGGGCTCAACTTCATCCACGCCCACCTGAACCGCGCGATCGTGAAGCGCAACCTCGACATGATCTACGTCATGGGCCCCGGGCACGGCGGCCCGGGACCGGTCGCCACCGCGTGGCTCGAGGGGACGTGGTCGGAGCTGTACCCGGATGTCTCCCAGGACGAAGCGGGCATGCTGCGCTTGTTCCGGCAGTTCTCCTTCCCCGGAGGGATCCCGAGCCACGTAGCACCGGAGGTGCCCGGCTCGATCCATGAGGGCGGCGAGCTGGGGTACGCGCTGTCGCACGCCTTCGGCGCGGCGTTCGACAACCCGCGCCTCACGGTCGTCTGCGTCGTCGGCGACGGCGAGGCGGAGACGGGGCCGCTCGCGACGTCGTGGCACTCGAACAAGTTCCTGAACCCGCGGCGCGACGGTACCGTCCTCCCGATCCTCCACCTGAACGGTTACAAGATCGCGAACCCGACGGTGCTCGCGCGCATCCCGCGCGCCGAGCTGACCTCGCTGCTGCGGGGCGCCGGATGGGCACCGGTCTACGTCTCCGGGAGCGATCCCGCGCGCATGCACCGGGCGATGGATCGCGCGCTGTCGTCGTGCCTCGATCGGATCGCCGCGATCAAGAGGGTGAAGACGAAGCGGGTCGCCCGTCCCACGTGGCCGATGATCGTGCTCCAGTCCCCGAAGGGGTGGACGGGGCCCAAGGTCGTGGACGGGAAGCAGGTCGAGGGGACGTGGCGGTCGCACCAGGTTCCGCTCGACGGCGTGCGCGAGAACCCGGAGCACCTGGCCCTCCTCGAGCGCTGGATGCGGAGCTACCGCCCCGAGGAGCTGTTCGACGCGCACGGTCGGCCGATGCCCGACATCCGCGCGTTTTCACCCAAGGGGAAGCGGCGCATGAGCGCGAACCCCCACGCCAACGGGGGCTCGCTGCTGAAAGACCTCGTCGTGCCCGACTTCCGGAGATACGCCGTGAAGGTCCCGGCACCGGGGGCCGAGGACGGCGAGGCGACGCGGGTGCAGGGGACGCTCCTCCGCGACGTGATGAAGCGGAACGCGCGGTCCGCGAACTTCCGTATCTTCTCCCCCGACGAGCTGACGTCCAACCGCTGGAATGCCGTCCTCGACGTCACCGACCGGTGCCTCGTCGCGCGCATCGAGCCGGGGGACGATCACATCGCCGCCGACGGGCGCGTGCTCGAGGTGCTCTCCGAGCACCAGTGCGAGGGATGGCTCGAGGGGTATCTCCTGACCGGACGCCACGGCTTCTTCTCGTGCTACGAGGCCTTCATCCACGTCATCGACTCGATGTTCAACCAGCACGCGAAGTGGCTGGAGAGCTCCCGAAAGATCCCGTGGCGCGCGCCGATCGCCTCGCTCAACATCCTGCTGACGTCGCATGTCTGGCGGCAGGACCACAACGGCTTCTCGCACCAGGACCCCGGCTTCCTCGACGTCGTGGTGAACAAGAAGCCGACCATCGTCCGGGTCTACCTGCCGCCGGATGCCAACACGCTCCTGTCGGTGACCGACCATTGCCTGAAGAGCCGTCACTACGTCAACGTCATCGTCGCCGGGAAGCAGGTCGCACCGCAGTGGCTCTCGGTGGACGCCGCGGCGGCGCACTGCGAGGCGGGGATCGGGATCTGGCCGTGGGCGGGGAGCGGGGACGAAGCGAGGCCGGACGTCGTCATGGGCTGCTGCGGCGACGTTCCGACCCTCGAGACCCTGGCGGCGGTCAGTCTGCTCCGCGAGCATCTCCCCGAGCTCGCCGTGCGCGTCGTCAACGTCGTGGACCTGATGCGCCTCCAGCCTCCCGGGGAGCACCCGCACGGGCTGCCGGACGAGGAATACGATGCGATCTTCCCGCCCGACACGCCGTGCATCTTCGCCTTCCACGGTTATCCGTGGCTCATTCACCGTCTCGCGTACCGCCGCCACCATCACGACCACCTGCACGTCCGCGGCTACAAGGAGGAGGGGACGACGACCACCCCCTTCGACATGACGGTGCTCAACGACATCGACCGGTTTCACCTGGTGCTCGACGTCATCGCGCGCGTCCCCGGCCTCGCCCCGCGCGCGTCCGCGCTCGCCCGCCTCATGCGGGAGAAACGCGAAGCCCACCGTGCCCACGTCCGGGAGCACGGGGAGGACATGCCCGAGGTCCGGAACTGGAGATGGAGCGCGCGATGAAGAAGAAGGACGCGAAGCAACTGGCGCGGCGGTACCGCGTGGACGACGGGAAGAGGTTCCGCCTCGAGGACATGGATCCGGCCGACACGGCGGGACTCGCGCTGAAGGACAAGGCCAAGGAGCTTCTCGGGCGCGGGGTGGAGACGCTTCGCGACCTGCAGGAGAAGCTCTACGCGCAGGACCGGTGGTCGGTGCTCCTCATCTTCCAGGCGATGGACGCCGCCGGGAAGGACGGGACGATCGAGCACGTCATGTCGGGGATCAATCCCCAGGGATGCGAGGTCCACTCCTTCAAGGCGCCGTCGGCGGAGGAGCTGGACCACGACTTCATGTGGCGGACGACGTGCCGTCTTCCCGAGCGCGGACGCATCGGCATCTTCAACCGCTCCTATTACGAGGAGGTCCTGGTCGCACGCGTCCACCCCGAGATCCTGGGGCGGCAGAAGATCCCCGCCGAGTTCAAGACCAAGAAGATCTGGAACGAGCGCTTCGAGGACATCAACGCGTTCGAGCGCTACCTCGCCCGGAACGGAACGCTCATCCGGAAATTCTTCCTCCACGTCTCGAAGGCGGAGCAGAAGCGCCGCTTCCTCAGCCGGCTCGACGAGCCCTCCAAGAATTGGAAGTTCTCGCTCGCCGATGCGAAGGAACGAGGGTTCTGGAAGGACTACATGGAGGCGTACGAGGATGTGATCCGGCACACGAGCACGCCGTGGGCCCCGTGGCACGTCGTTCCGGCGGACAACAAGTGGTTCACCCGCCTCGCGGTGGCGGCGGCCGTCGTGGACGGAATGCAGTCGATCGACCTGCACTTCCCCCGAGTGGATGACGCCCAGAGGGCCGAGCTCGCGAAGGCGCGCGCGGCCCTGATGGCGGAGGGGAAAAAGCGCTAGACTGACCGATCCAAGGGGGTCGTCATGGCAGCCAAGCGGTTCGTCTCCGTCGTCGTCGCCGTCTCTTTCGTCGCCGCGCTCGCGGCCCGAGCCGGCGATACGCAGATCGTCTCCATCGCCTATCCCGAGCGTCAGAAGATCGACCTCGCGTTCACGGGAAGCTCCGCCGCGCCTGCGAAGGCGAAGCTGAAGGGCTCGGTCGAGTACGAGCAGGGGCAAGGCACGGTCGAGGTTTCCTACTCCGGCATGCAGCCGGCCGTCCTGTTCGGAGGCGACATCGCCTCGTACGTCGTGTGGGCGGTCAGCCGCAACGCCGCTCCCGAGAACCTCGGCGAGCTGATCGTCGAGAAGAAGAACGCATCCGGATCGGGCACGTACCGGACGGGCAAGAAGGACTTCGGCATCATGATCACCGCCGAGCCGTACTACCTGGTCTCGCGTCCGTGCGACGTCGTCGTGTTCACCTCGACCCCGGCCGACACCAAGAAGGTGACCGGGCAGTCGTTCATCTTCCAGGACTTCCGGCCGGGCCCGAAGGCGGGGGTGGATTCGATCTCCTCGCTCACGTACGAGGACAAGACTCCCGTGCCGGTGAAGCAAGCGGAATCGGCGCTGGCCCTGATCGACCGCCTCAAGGCGGGGGACGTCAACCCGGAGGCCGTCAAGACCGCCACGATGGCGCTCGGCGAGGCCCAGGCGTCGGCCCGGGCGGGAGGCAGCGCGAAGTCGATCTCGGACGCGGCGCGCCGGTCGATCTCGTCGTCGGCCGAGGCGCTCCGCGCGTGGGGCCAGGCGCGCGACGCGCAGGCCGCCTCCGCCGCCGCCGCCAAGCAGGCCGCCGAGAAGAACGCGCTCGAGGCGAAGGCCGCGGCGGCTCAGGCCGAATCGGCCAAGACCGCCGAGGCGCTGACGGCGACCGAGGCGCAGGCCGCGTCCTTGACCCAGCAGCGTGACGCGCTCGCCCGCGAGCGGGCGGCGATCGCGAAGGAGCGGGACGCGCTCAAGGCGAAGCTGCAAGGCGCGCTCGGCCAGGTCGCCGACACGCGGGACACCGCGCGGGGCACCGTGACGAGCCTGTCGGGGGTCCTCTTCGACACGGGGAAGGCGACGCTCAAGCCCGAGGCGAAGATCACACTGGCGAAGCTCGCGGGGGTGATGCTCGTCTTCGGGAAGACGACGATGCAAGTCGAGGGGTACACGGACAACACCGGCTCCGAGGCGACGAACCTGAAGCTCTCGGACGACCGCGCGAAGGCCGTGCGCGAGTTCCTCGAGTCGCAGGGGATCACCTCGAACCGGCTCACCTCCACGGGGAAGGGGCCGGCCGATCCGGTGGCGCCGAACGACACGCCCGAGGGACGCTCGAAGAACCGCCGCGTCGAGATCGTCAGCTCCGAGCCGGCGCTCTGACACGAGCGTGATCCTGGCGGGGGACATCGGCGGGACCTCGACCCGCATTGCCCTCGCCCACGTCGAAGGGCGGACGCTCTCGCTCGATCCCGTCGAGCGCTATGCGAGCCGCGAGCATCCGGGGTTGGGCGAGATCGTCTCCGACTTTCTCGCCCGCCATCCCGCCCCGGTCGATCGCGCTTGTTTCGGGATCGCGGGGCCGGTCCGGTCGGGCCGGGTCGAGACGCCGAACCTTCCGTGGATCATCGAGGCCGCGGCGCTGTCGCGGGTCCTCCGCTCGGCACCGGTCAAGCTCATCAACGACCTCGAGGCGAACGCCTACGGCGTCTTCACGCTGGGCCCGGACGACTTCGAGGTCCTCAACGCCGGCGATCCGGCCCCCGATGGGAATGCAGCGATCCTCTCCGCGGGGACGGGGCTCGGCGAGGCCGGGTATCACGGGGACGGCCGCGAGCTGCACCCGTTCGCATCCGAGGGCGGGCACGCGGACTTCGCCGCCAGGAGCGATCTCGAGATCGAGCTGTTCCGATGGCTTCTCCCACGGTTCGGTGGACACGTCAGCTACGAGCGCGTCCTCTCCGGACCCGGGCTCGTGAACGTCTACACCTTCCTGCGGGACACCGGCCGCGGCGAGGAGCCGTCGAAGCTCTCGGAGGAGATGCGAACGGGGGATCCCGCCGCGGCGATCTCGACCGCCGCCCTGAGGGCAACCTCTCCTCTGGCGGTCGCCGCGCTCGACCTGTTCGTGTCGATCCTCGGCGCCGAGGCCGGTAACCTCGCGCTGAAGATGAAGGCGACGCGCGGGATCTACCTTGGGGGCGGGATCGCTCCGAAGATCCTGCCGCGTCTGAAGCGCCCGGGATTCCTCGAGGCGTTCGTGGACAAGGGGCGCTTCCGCGCGTTCATGGAGGCGATCCCGGTGAAGGTCATCCTCAACGAGCACACGGCCCTGCGGGGTGCCGCGCTGTGCGCTAGCCTGCCGGCATGAGCGATCGCCGCATCGTCGTCGGGATCACCGGGGCCTCCGGGGTGATCTACGGAATCCGCCTCCTGGAAGTGCTTCGGGGAACCCCCGGCGTCGAGACGCACCTCGTCATGAGCAAGCCCGCGGAGCGGACGATCGTCGAGGAGACCGACCGGGAGATCGCGTCCGTGAAGGCGCTCGCGCACGTCGTCCACCCGATCGCGGACATCGGAGCACCGATCGCGAGCGGGTCGTTTGCGACCGCCGGGATGGCCGTCGTGCCGTGCTCGATCCGGACCGCCGCGGCGATCGCGTACTGCAACGCGGACAACCTGCTCACGAGGGCCGCCGACGTCACGCTGAAGGAGGGGCGCAAGCTCGTGCTCGTCGTGCGGGAGACGCCGCTCCACAAGGGACACCTGAAGGCGCTGCTCGCCGCCGCCGACAACGGGGCGACGATCCTGCCGCCCGTGCCCGCGTTCTATGCGAAGCCCGGAAGCGTCGCCGACATCGTCGATCAGACGGTCGGCCGCATCCTCGACCAGCTCGG
>Ga0068859_100001908_pt1 | contig 21260 bp, 18 predicted proteins | sample KBSSwiS22_FD_66585 | JGI IMG/M metagenome (GOLD analysis project Ga0068859, IMG submission 66585) | Switchgrass rhizosphere microbial communities from Kellogg Biological Station, Michigan, USA - KBS Switchgrass S2-2 | ecosystem: Host-associated > Plants > Roots > Rhizosphere > Soil ...
TCCTGCTGATCGGGCACGAGGGGCATGAGGAGGTTGTCGGGACGTCCGGAGAGGCGCCCGAGCGCATCACCCTTGTCGACGGGCCCGAAGCGGTAGCCGACCTCGAGGTCGAACGCCCCGACAAGCTGATCTGGCTCTCGCAGACCACGCTGTCGGTCGATGAGACCATGCAGACGGTCGACGCGCTGAAGGCGAAGTTCCCGCTGCTGCAGTCGCCGCCCTCGGACGACATCTGCTACGCCACCCAGAACCGGCAGGCCGCGGTCAAGCAGATCGCGCCGCAGGTGGACCTGTTCCTCGTTGTGGGTTCGTCCAACTCGTCCAACTCGGTGCGGATGGTCGAGGTGGCCCTGGCCGCGGGCGCGAAGACGGCGCACCTGGTCGAGAATGCCGACGCGATCGAGCAGGCCTGGCTGGACGGGGTGCTCTCGGTCGGACTCTCCTCCGGCGCGTCGGTGCCCGAGGTCCTGGTGCAGGAGTCGCTCGCCTGGCTGGCCGAGCGCGGCTACGGGGAGGTGGAGGAGGTCAACCACATCGAGGAGCGCCTCACCTTCGCCCTCCCGCAGGAGTTGCGGCGCGCGCTCAAGTAGCTATTTGTGCAGTAGAAGGCGGACGCCGGCGATGATGAGGACGGCGGCGGTGGCCGCGGCGATCGCCGGGAAGCCATAGACGAGCCAGTTCGCGGCCGCGTCGTAGAGGACCTTGCGGTTGCTCAACCCGCCTGATCGCGCGTAGAGCATGACCACGGACGCGCCGGTGTAGACGATCGGCGGCGCGATGATCACGGGGAACATCGCCGAGCGGCGGACGAGCAGCATCGCCACGATCGCCGCGACGATGATGCCGTAGTTGAAGCCGACCCGGCCGTCGTTGTTGCTGATGATGTCGTAGGCGCCGCCGAGACCGGCCAGGACGACGAGGACGAGCAACGCCGCCCAGGCCGGCAGGCCGCTGCCCTTGGGCGCGGCCGCGGTGACCTGCTCGGCCGACCATTGCGAGGTCTGATCCAGGGTCTGACCCGGTGCGGGCTCGGCGACGGTGGCGATGCCGCGGCGATAGGCGGCCTGGGCGTCTCCGGAGGCGCGGGCACTGATCTCGGCCAGGCTCTGCGCCGGAGTCAGGTTGCGGTTCGGCCCGAGCGGGCCCAGCGGTCCACGGGGGTTCGCCGAGGTGTTACCCGCGGGCGCCGAGGACGAGGCCGAGCCCGCCGGGACACGGGTGGCAGGCCCCCAGCCGTCATCGGCGCCCGGTTTTTCCATGCCGCCACCGTACCGGCCCGACCCCTGTGCGGGGGTTATGCGGTGCCGTGAACCCGCGGCACGGCGTCGGTCAGGTGGGTGAGCGGCGCCAGCGAGGCGCCACTGTCGACGACCCCGAGCGTCTGGAACTGGCGCGCCTTCGTCAGCACCCGCTTCTCCATCGAGCCGACCGCGTCGTTGTAGGCCGACACCGCACTGCCCAGGCTGCGGCCCAGCTTGTCGAAGTGGGCGCCGAGGGTCGCCAGGCGTTCGTACAGCTGACGCCCGAGTTCGTGCACCTCGTCGGCGTTCGCCGCGAGTTCCTGCTGTCGCCACGTGTACGCGACCGTGCGCAGCAGTGCCACGAGGGTCGACGGGGTCGCGAGCACCACGTTGCGGCCGAACGCGTCCTCCAGCAGGCCCGGATCCTGGGACAGGGCCGCGTCGAGGAACGCGTCGGCGGGGACGAAGCAGACGACGAACTCCGGCGCCGGCTCGAACTGCTGCCAATACGCCTTCGCCGCGAGCGAATCGACATGCTGCCGTAGGTGCTTGGCATGCGCCCTCATCCGCAGCTTCCGGGTCGGCTCGTCCGGCGCCTGCATCGCCTCGAGATAGCCGCTGAACGCGACCTTGCTATCCACCACGACGCTGCGTCCGTTCGTCAGGTGGACCACCAGATCGGGACGGACGATCGTCCCGTCCGCGTCGCGGGTGACCTGCAGGTCGTAGTCGACGTGCTCGGTCATGCCGGCGGCCTCCAGCACCCGCTCGAGTTGCACCTCGCCCCAGCGGCCGCGGACCTGCGGGGCGCGCAGGGCGGTGACCAGGTGTTCGGAGCTCTGGCGCATCGACAGCACCTGCTCGCGCAGGGCCGAGTCCGAGGCGGCGCGTCCCCGTTCGACTGCCGCGAGTTGGCTCTCGACCTGCTCGAGAGTGTCGCGCAGCGGCGCGACCAGGTCGGCCAGTTCCCCGTTGCGGGTCAGCAGGTCCTCGCGGCCGCGGGCGACCCGGGACGCGCCGAACCAGCCGGCCGCCAGCCCGACGACCAGCCCGATCAGAACCAGTGCGATCTCCATGGCACCGAGACTGGCACGAGGGTCCGACAAGACCCGATCCGTCCCGCGCCCGGCGCGTCCTGCTGCGCCGCGCGCGGGACGGTCGGCCGTGGACGGTCCCTAGACTCAACGCCCGTGAGTCTCACCATCGGCATCGTCGGCCTGCCCAACGTCGGCAAGTCCACGCTGTTCAACGCGCTGACCAAGAACGACGTCCTGGCCGCGAACTACCCGTTCGCGACCATCGACCCCAACGTCGGGGTCGTCGGCGTGCCCGACCCGCGGCTGGCGAAGCTCGCAGAGATCTTCGGATCGCAGAAGATCCTTCCGGCCACGGTCGACTTCGTGGACATCGCCGGCATCGTCCGCGGTGCGAGCGAGGGTGCGGGCCTGGGCAACAAGTTCCTGGCGAACATCCGCGAGGCCGACGCGATCTGTCAGGTGATCCGCGTCTTCACCGACCCCGACGTCGTGCATGTCGACGGCAAGGTCAGCCCCAAGGACGACATCGAGACGATCAACACCGAGCTGATCCTCGCCGACCTACAGACCCTCGAGAAGGCCGTCCCGCGGTTGCAGAAGGAGGCGCGCACCGACAAGTCCAAGGCGCCCGTCCTGGAGGCCGTCGAGCAGGCGCAGAAGGTCCTCGAGGAGGGCACCACCGTCTTCGCCGCTCGTCTCGACCCGGCCCCGCTGCGCGAGCTGCACCTGCTCACGGCCAAGCCGTTTCTCTACGTCTTCAACGTCGACCCCGACGAGCTGGCGAACGACGAGTTGAAGGCCGAGCTATCCGCTCTCGTCGCCCCCGCCGAGGCGATCTTCCTGGACGCCAAGACCGAGTCCGAGCTGATCGAGCTCGAGCCCGAGGAGGCGCTGGAGCTGCTTCGCGAGCTGGGGGTCGAGGAGTCCGGCATCGACCAGCTTGCCCGCGTCGGCTTCAAGACCCTCGGCCTGCAGACATATCTCACAGCCGGCCCCAAGGAGGCCCGCGCCTGGACGATCCCGATCGGCGCCACCGCCCCCCAGGCCGCTGGTGTCATCCACACCGACTTCGAGCGTGGCTTCATCCGCGCCAAGATCACCTCCTTCGACGACCTGGTCAAGGCCAGATCGCTCGCCGAGGCCCAGTCCCGCGGCACGCTGCGCACCGAGGGCAAGGACTACGTCATGCGCGACGGCGACGTCGTCGAATTCCTGTTCAACGTCTAGCCCGGTGGCTGAAGTGGCGAGTGAACTCGCGTTTCTGGAAGTCCGGCTGTTCCCGTGGCGTTTGCGGCCGCGGGTTATGGAGGCCAAGAAGCTGCGCGACGGGACGGACCCGTTCAGCGGGATAGCCGCGTTTGATGATCTGGCTGGCGTCGTCTTCGGTCTGGCGCTCTGGATTGCGGTCCTGATTGCTGCGCCGCTGATCGTGTTGGTCCTCGCTGCTCTGCTCTTCTCGATTGAGCTGCCGCTTCTGATTGTCATCGCACTGCTTCTGGTGATCGCTCGCGTGATCGGCGTGATTCCCTGGGTCGTGGGCGTTGTCGACCAACGCACTGGCTTGGCACGATACGAGCGCACTCGCAGCCTCTTTCGTGCTGTTCGACTGGTGCACGAGGTCAACGGCGAGCACGGAGTACCAGTCCGATGGCACTGGTGGTGAAGCTGCCGCCACAAGCTGACCGCTACGTCGTCGAGTTTCTTCATCGAGCAATGACATGAGACGGGTGGGTAGCTGATGTGAGATCGCCGAGCTACGCCCGCAGTAAGGCGTGACCAACATGAGCGATAACGTCCGGCCGGACTGGTATGCAGAGCGCGCGAACGCGATCGACGCGCTTGCCGCGTTTGCGCGTGAGACGGTCGGCGCCGGAGCGACGGTCGACCGCGGAGAATTTTCCGGCGCCGGTATCCCAACTCTCTCGGTGGCGCCGATCAATCCACATGCACGGAGCGTGGATGTGCTCGGTGAGCAATCCCTGGTCGTTCAACTGGGAGAGAACGGCGGGCGCTGGGAACTGGGGTACGAGTCGGCCGACCTAGCGCTTGCACGAGCGCTGATTGAGTCCGCCGTCGCAGGCCGGATTGTGCAACGCTTTGCCTTGGCGCGATCCCGGGTAACAGCCACACTCGCGGATGGTCGCGTGATCCAACAGACCGGCTACAACGGTTGCCTGAGCGTTCTGGTGCCTCTCCCCGGCTGGACTCGATGGGGGCGGCTCGTCGAATACGAGCCGTATCGCGACACAACGTTGCGATCGTAACTCTATCGAATTCATTCACGGAGCAAGAACAAGCCGGCGGCCGAACACTCTGCTTCGCAAGCCTCTATCCTCCCGCCATGCGGCATGTGCCTGGCGAGAACGAAGCGGACGGACCGCTGTGCGCGGCGTTGGGGGGAATCGTTGCGACGGACTCCGAGCTGTCCGGCGCTAACGTCGTGGGTTGGTACGTGGTCGGGAATTCGAGCGAGGTGAGGACGGCCGGACCTGTCGATCTTCAGATCGACAGGTCCTGACCCCGTGGCAAGCGCTGGGTCTACTGCGGTTTCGCAGCGACCATCGAGCGTTCCGGGATCGTGCAGGACAACGAGGACTGATCGAGTTCCGCCGTAGGCCTGTAGCCCGGTCGAATTCCTGTTCAACGTGTGACGAGGCTCAGGCCGGGATGGCCGCGCACTACGCTTACCGCCATGCCGGCACCGAAGCGGAAGAACGTCGACGACTTCATGGCGAACCTGCAGGCGGAGGCGGTTCCGCACGTCCAGCGGCTTCGTGAGTTGAGCCTGGCTGCCGCCACACCGGCAGGCCTGGCCGAGGAGCTCAAGTGGAACTTCCCGGCCTACACCGACAAGGTGATGGTCTGGACGCTGCAGTGCTTCAAGCACCACTGCTCGATCCGCTTCCCCGTGCCGTTCTTCACCCAGTACCGGGACGAGGCCGCCGCTGCAGGCTACGAGGCCATCGACGGGGCACTCAAGATCCGCTGGGACCAGCCCGTCCCGGAAGCATTGGTCAGCAAGCTGATCGAGGCGCGGATCGCTGACTTCCGGGCCGGCAACACGGCCTGGTCCGAACCCGGCCAGTACGCAGGTAAGAAGAAGAAGTAGCGGCCGCTCGCAACCGTCGGACGCCGGGTGTGGAATCACCAGGTGGGTCGGATGGCTCGGGTCGGCGGCGCCGCCGCGCCGGTGGTGCTGGCGTGCTGTCTTGTCGCCTGCGCATCGGGGGCGGACGGAGGTCGACGGAAGATCTGCGGGACGTACGTCGGCCAGCGAATGAAGCAGGTAGGGCTCACCTGGTACCTCGACGCAACGGAGAAGGACTCCTCCGTCAGCCTGCCGTTCTTAGCGGACGACCCGACCGTTGCGGGCACGTGGCTACGCGTGAGCCGGGATTGTTCAGTCGGCGCCTCGGTCGCGATCTCCGACCATTGCGACGAGTTCCGGAGGGCCGACCGGACAAGCGTGAAGCGCCAGCAGCACATCGCCCGGCGTGTCGCGCTGCAGACGCTTCAGCGTTGCCGCCAACCATCAGAATGCGATTGGTCGCCGAAGCCTCCGGGTAGCCGGACGGCATGGTGAATCAACTGAACGGCAAGCGCGTCGCGTTCCTGACATCGAACGCCGGAGTCGAGGAGATCGAGCTGACCAGCCCGTGGCAGGCGGTCCTCGACGCGGGTGGCCTCCCCGTACTGATCGCACCCGAGGCCGCGACAGTCCACACCGTCAACGGCGACATCAAGCCGGGCGAGGACTACACCGCGGACCTGGCCGTCGCGGACACCAGCCCGAACGACTTCGCCGGGCTCGTCCTGCCCGGAGGCGTCGCGAACCCGGACAAGCTGCGGCTGGTCCCGGAGGCGGTCGAGTTCGTGCGCCGCTTCGCCCTGTCGGGCAAGCCGGTCGCCGCGATCTGCCACGGACCGTGGACCCTCGTGGAGGCGAACGTCGTCCATGGCAAGACCCTGACGAGCTGGCCGAGCCTGCATACCGACATCGCCAACGCGGGAGCCGAGTGGCGGGACGAGGAAGTCTTCACCTGTGACCGTGAGGGCTACACGCTGGTGACGAGCCGGAAGCCGGACGACCTGCCGGCCTTCAACGCCGCGGTCGTCAAGGCGCTCTCCGCCTGACGTCCCATCCCGCTCGCTCGAGCGCGGGCGCGGCAACAAGTTGCCGTGCTCACGCTCAGGTATCGCCCCGTGCGGCCGCACGGCCTACCGTCGATCACGGGGAAGGAGCGGGGTTATGACGGTAGACGAGAAGGTCAGCACGGGGGCGGACGAGCGGACGACCGCCGTTGCGCTGTACAACGGCACCTGGGAGTTGCTGGACCGGACGGAGCGCACCCCCGACGAGATCGACCGGATGATCCATATGGCGCACGCGTCCCGCTACCACTGGGACAACTGCGGCAACGATCAGAACCGGACGATCGGGGAGTGGCAGGTGTCGCGCGTCTACGCCGAACTCGGCCGTGGCGAGCCGGCCGTCTTCCATGCGCTGCGGGCGATCGACTATGCGAACCGCGACGGGGTGGCCGACTGGCTGCCGGCGAGTGCACACGAGGCCCTGGCGCGTGCGTACGCGGCGGCCGGAGATCTCGCGGCGGCCCACGTGGCACGGGACAAGGCGCTCGCGCTCACCGAGGAGATCGGCGACGACGAGGACAAGGCCATCGTCCTGGGCGATATCCAGAGCCTGCCGATCCGCTGACGGACGGCGGCCCGGGCGGAGCAATGACCTCAGGCGGAGAGGGCTTGCTCGAGGAACTCGAACTGGTCGTCGGTCTCGACCTTGGCCGAGTCGATGACAATCTCGAACTTCTCGTCGTTGACGGACTCCGTGCCCGGAACGGCCGTGCGTACACGGTCGGCCGAGTGGCGTCCCTGATAACTCCGGTTCCACATGTGAGGTCCCCTTCCCTTGCCGCCCGGCCCGACTGCTGATGTCGTGCGGGACGACGCCCAGATTGTGCCCAGGTCACGCAAATGTGACGCGCCGTGAGCGCCTGATCTCAGGCAGTTCTCACGCCCCGTCACAGCAGGAGTCCCGGCGGGTGGCGTTGATACCTCTGCCGAGCCGGTAGGCTGGGGCGCAGCTGACGGGCACCATTGCCCGCGATCTCAGCTCCATGCGATGCCGCAGCACCACCGCTGAACGCATCGGGCACGTGCCAGAACTGCGCTCCGCGAGCCGGACGCGACAACGGGGCGAGCCATCCGTCCCGATTGGAATACCCGTGTCCCGCCCTGCCTCTGACAACAGCGCGTCCAGCAGATCTGCCTCGCAGCGCCGCCGTACTCCCCGCCCGCCCCGTCCCGCACACCTGCCGCCGGCCCCGCGCACCCGCGACGCCGCCCGGGCCACCGCCGCCCGCACGCCGCAGCGCGCGCGCTCGATCTGGGACGACCTGCCCGTCCAGATCGTCCCGACCGAGAACCTGCCCTCGTTCGCCGAGCTCGGCCTGCCCGCGTCGCTGGTGAAGGTCCTGTCCGACAAGGGCATCCCGACACCGTTCCCGATCCAGGCCGCCACGATCCCGGACATCCTGACGGGCCGTGACCTGCTCGGTCGCGCCGCCACCGGCGCCGGCAAGACCCTCGCCTTCGGCCTGCCGCTGATCGCCCGCCTCGCCGGTGGCGACAGCGCCCGCCCGCGCCGTCCGCGCGGACTGATCCTCGTCCCGACCCGCGAGCTCGCGATGCAGGTCGTCGACGGCCTCACGGCTTTCGCGCAGTCGCAGGGCCTGTCGATCCGCCTGGTCGCCGGCGGCCTGCCGATCCAGAAGCAGATCCAGTCCCTGGTCAAGGGCGTCGACCTGCTGGTCGCCACCCCCGGACGCCTCGAGGACCTCATCGACCGTCGCGCCTGCGAGCTAGGCAGCGTCGAGATCACCGTCCTGGACGAGGCCGACCACATGGCCGACCTCGGCTTCCTGCCGGTGATGAAGCGCCTGCTCGACCAGACCCCGAACGACGGCCAGCGTCTGCTCTTCTCCGCGACGCTCGACGGCATGGTCTCGACCCTGGTCGACCGGTACCTCACCGACCCGGCGGTCCACGCGGTCTCCTCCGCCGAGGCGAGCGTCGACACGATGACGCACCTCTTGTTCACCGTGCCGTTCGAGGCCAAGGCCGACCTGGTCGCGAACATCGCCGCCCGTGAGGGACGCACGATCCTGTTCGTCCGCACCAAGCACGGTGCCGACCGCATCGCCCGCAACCTAGGCCGCGACGGCGTCAACGCCTCGGCGATCCACGGTGGCCGCACCCAGGCGCAGCGCAACAAGGCCCTGGACGCATTCAAGGACGGCTCGATCCCCGTCCTGGTTGCCACCGACGTCGCCGCCCGCGGCATCCACGTCGACGACGTCTCGCTCGTCCTGCACGTCGACCCGCCGGCCGACCCGAAGGACTACCTGCACCGCTCCGGCCGTACCGCCCGTGCGGGGGAGAGCGGCCTGGTCGTCCTGCTGGCCACCCCGGCCGAGGAGAGGGACGTACGCAAGATGCTGAGCGCCGCCGGCGTCAAGCCGCTGGAGCGCGCGGCCGTCGCCGGCGACCCGATGGTGCACTCGCTGACGGGCGCGCGGATGCCGAGCGGCATCGCGATCCCGAAGCGCACCTCGCTCACACAGTCCGGCGGACGACCGACCCGGGTCGGCCCGTCCGGTAACCCGGTGCGCCGCGGCGGGGGCAAGCGTCCGGGCGAGAACGCCCGCCGCCAGCAGCACTCCCGCAGCGCCTCAGGTCGCTGACACCTTCGTAAACTGGTACCGATTCGACCGAGACAGACAAGGGGTTGCCGCGTGGCGATTCAGAAGCGCGCCGACCTGCGCAACGTGGCCATCGTGGCGCACGTCGACCACGGCAAGACGACGCTGGTCGACGCGATGCTCTGGCAGTCCGGAGCGTTCACCGCCCACCAGGCCGACACCGGCGAGGTCAACGACCGGGTCATGGACTCCAACGATCTCGAGCGTGAGAAGGGCATCACGATCCTCGCCAAGAACACGGCGGTCGACCATAAGACCGCTGCCGGCGAGACGATCACGATCAACATCATCGACACCCCCGGCCACGCCGACTTCGGTGGTGAGGTCGAGCGCGGCCTGTCCATGGTCGACGGTGTCGTGCTGCTGGTCGACGCCTCGGAGGGCCCGCTGCCGCAGACGCGTTTCGTGCTGCGCAAGGCGCTCGAGGCCAAGCTGCCGGTCATCCTCGCGATCAACAAGACCGACCGCTCCGATGCCCGCATCGCCGAGGTCGTCGACGAGACGTACGAGCTGTTCTTGGACCTGGACGCGGACGAGCACCAGATCGAGTTCCCGATCGTCTACGCCTCGGGCAAGGCCGGACGGGCCTCGCTGAACCGGCCGGAGAACGGCACCATGCCCGACTCGGAGAACCTCAAGCCGTTCTTCGAGACGATCCTGACCGCGATCCCCGCGCCGGAGTACGACGACGAGGTGCCGCTGCAGGCGCACGTCACGAACATCGACGCGTCCCCGTATCTGGGTCGTCTGGCGTTGTGCCGCGTGCACAACGGGACGATCAAGAAGGGTGAGCAGGTCGCCTGGTGCAAGCAGGACGGCACCGTCGAGCGGGTCAAGATCACCGAACTGCTGATCACGCACGCTCTCGAGCGCGTCTCGGCCGAGAGCGCCGGGCCCGGCGACATCATCGCGGTCGCCGGCATCGAGAACATCACCATCGGCGAGACGCTCGCCTCGATCGAGGATCCCCAGCCGTTGCCGGTGATCACGATCGACGAGCCGTCCATCTCGATGACGATCGGCATCAATACCTCGCCGCTGGCGGGCAAGTCGGGCGGCACCAAGCTCACCGCCCGCCAGGTGATCAACCGCCTCGAGGCCGAGCTGGTCGGTAACGTCTCGATCCGCGTCAAGCCCACCGAGCGTCCCGACACGTGGGAGGTCCAGGGTCGCGGCGAGCTGCAGCTGGCGATCCTCGTCGAGGTCATGCGCCGCGAAGGCTTCGAGATCACCGTCGGCAAGCCCCAGGTCGTCACGCGCACCATCGACGGCAAGCTGCACGAGCCGATGGAGCGGATGACGATCGACACCCCGGCCGAGTACCAGGGCGTCGTCATCCAGCTGCTCGCCCTGCGCAAGGGCCGTCTCGAGCAGATGGTCGACCACGGCACCGGCTGGATCCGGATGGAGTACATCGTCCCGGCCCGTGGCTTGATCGGCTTCCGCACCGAGTTCCTCACCGAGACGCGCGGGACGGGCCTGCTGCACCACATCCACGAGGGCTACGAGCCGTGGGCCGGCGAGATCCGCACCCGCCCGTCCGGCTCGCTCGTCGCCGACCGCTCCGGGCCGACTACCGGCTTCGCCTTGGCGAACCTGCAGGAGCGCGGCACCATGTTCGTCGGCCCCGGCATCGACGTCTACGAGGGCATGATCGTCGGTGAGAACTCCCGCAGCGACGACATGGACGTCAACCCGACCAAGGAGAAGAAGCTCACCAACATGCGCCAGTCCTCCGGCGACGTGCTGGTGCCGCTGATCCCGCACAGGGTGCTCTCGCTGGAGCAGGCGCTGGAATTCTGCCGCGACGACGAGTGCGTCGAGGTCACGCCGACCATGGTGCGCATCCGCAAGGTCGAACTCAACGCGGCCGATCGCGCCCGCAACCGGGGCCGCGCCAAGAAGTAGCCCGTCTCGTCCCGACTCTGCCCCCGCCAACCGGCCGGATCACGTTCTCCGGATGGTTCCGGGGGACAGAGTCCGGACGACGGCTGACTCTGCCCCCGCAGCCCGTCTTGGTGGGTCGCGAGGCACGGCTCACGGGGACAAGGTCAGCCTGGATTCGCGTTCGATCTGCCAGCGCGTCGGCGGCTCGGTCGGCACCGCCCGCCACAGCCGAGGGCCGGGTGGACGGCACCGAGCACGCGTGAATGCCCGCGCCAGCTTGTCGCGGATCAGCCGGGGATTGTCGATCTCGCTCTTGCCCCAGCGCGTCCCCTCCAGCCCCAGGTCTTCAAGCGCCTCGAACTGTCTGCGCTCGGACCACCACTGCTCGTCAGGATCGTTCTCGTCGTACTTCTCCCGACCGTCTACCTCGCCGAAGACCCCCGGCTCGTCCCAGTACTCGTCCACCCGGCGGATCGGTCGGCCCGACAGGTCGGTGATGAGGACCTGCAGCTGTGGTGCGGGGATTCGTAGCTGGTGGATCCGGAGCCGGCTGACCGACTCCAGCGGCGATTCGCTGAGCGGATCGAACAGTTCCAGCGCCTCTCGCGCACGACGAATCCCGGGCCATCGGTGGCACTCGGCCACGACCTCGGCTAGTTCCTCGCGGTTCGTGAGGTAATGGCGCAACGCCTTGTCCCCGCAGCAGATCGCGTCGTCAAGGCCCTTCTCCCGGGCGATGTCGATGACGGTCCGGGCGGGTATCGTCCGGACGGGGCCGGCGGTACGGAGGATTCGCGCGTCCGGCAGCGTAGCGCGGTGCAGGTGTGCCCCGACCGCGTCGCCGGACGTGCGCGGAGCGACGGTCAGGCACGGTAGTTCGGGGATCTTCCAGGTCGGTAGGAAGTCCAGCATGGCCGCGGAGTCGTGGCTCGCAGCGCTCCCGCTCCAGGCCAGCGTGGCGGCAACCGCCCGGGCGCGGTGGACCGCCCGGCGGCCGCGGGCGGAATCGTCCTCAAGCACGGCGGCCGAGACGTAGAGCCCGTGACGTAGCCGCAGGATCGATCCGCGACGTGCGGCTCCTTCCAACCGTTCCGGCGTCCACCCGACAGCGATGGCCTCGGCAATCGTGAACACGCCATGGCGATGCGGCGCGACGACGGGGAGGGGACGCATGGTGACGAGGGTGGTGCTGTCCTCGGCCTGCCGCAGGGAACAAGGTCGAATTGTGGACGAGCGGTGGGTTATCCCCAGTTCAGCAACCGACCTTGCCCCCGCCAGCCGGGGTTTGCTAACCGCCAGGACGGGTGGCGGGGGCAAAGTCGGGCGTGGGTGGATACGGTGGCGGGGTGACCGGTGTGGGGACGAATCCGTTGGTACCGCGGATGCGGGAGTTCGGGACGACGATCTTCGCGGAGATGTCGGCCCTGGCCGTGCAGACCGGCAGCATCAACCTCGGCCAGGGATTCCCGGACACCGACGGGCCGAGCAGCCTGCTCGAGGCGGCGGTCCGGGCGATCCGGGACGGGCACAACCAGTACCCGCCCGGCATCGGCGTCCCGGCGCTGCGGCACGCGATCAGCGCGCACCAACAGCGCCACTACGCCCTGACGTACGACCCGGACACCGAGGTCCTCGTGACCACCGGCGCCACCGAGGCCATCGCCGCCGCGATCACCGCGCTGGCCGGCCCCGGCGACGAGGTGGTGATGTTCGAGCCCTACTACGACTCGTACTCCGCCATGGTCGCCCTCGCCGGGGCCACCCGGCGCACGGTGACGCTGCGCCATGAAGGACAGGGCTGGACGTTCGACCCGGACGAGCTGCGCCGCGCCATCACCCCGCGGACCAAGGCCCTGATCCTCAACACCCCGCACAACCCGACCGGCAAGGTCTTCACCCCCGACGAGCTGCGGACCATCGCCGGCCTGGCCATCACGCACGAGCTGACCGTGATCGCGGACGAGGTCTACGAGCACCTCACCTTCGACGGCCTGACCCACGTGCCGATCGCGACGCTGCCCGGGATGCGCGAGCGCACCGTGCAGATCTCCAGCGCGGGCAAGACGTTCAGCGTCACCGGCTGGAAGATCGGCTGGATCTGCGCGCCGCCGCCGCTGCTCTCGGCCGTCCGCACCGTCAAGCAGTTTCTCACCTACGTCAGCGGCGCACCCTTCCAGCCCGCCGTCGCGGAGGCGCTCGCCGGCAACGTCACGACGATCCGCGACGATCTGCAGAAGCAGCGCGACCTGTTCTGCGGTGGCCTCACCGACCGCGGGTACGAGGTCATCGCGCCGCAGGCCACCTACTTCGCCACCGTCGACATCAAGTCCGACGCGGTCGCGTTCTGCCGCGACCTGCCGCACAGCAGGGGGGTGGTCGCGATTCCCAGCAGCGTCTTCTACGACAGCAGTGCGGGCGACAGCTACGTCCGCTTCGCCTTCTGCAAGCGCCCTGAGGTCCTGCAGGCCGCGGTGGAGAAGCTGTGAGGGTCGCCGCGGTCCAGCACGACATCATCTGGGAGGACGCCGCCGCCACCCATGCCCACGTCGCCCCGCTCATCGGCGACGCCGCAGCGGGCGGCGCACGGCTGATCGTCCTGTCGGAGATGTTCGCGACCGGGTTCTCGATGCACCCCGAGCGCATCGCCGAACCCGAGGGTGGCCCGTCCGAGCAGTTCCTGCTCGCGCAGGCGGCGCAGCATGACGCGTACCTGATCGCGAGCATCGCCCAGCAGGGGCAGGACGGGCGGTACCGCAACAACGCGGTCGTCGCCGCGCCGGACGGGACGGTGCACCGCTACGCGAAGATCCATCCGTTCAGCTACGCGCGTGAGCACGAGCATTACGCGGCGGGGACGGACTTCGTCACGGTCGAGGTCGACGGGCTCCGCACGAGCCTGTTCGTCTGTTACGACCTGCGCTTCGCGGACGAGTTCTGGGCACGCGCCCGCGACACCGACCTCTACGTCGTGCCGGCGAACTGGCCCGAGCCGCGCCGCGAGCACTGGCGGGCGCTGCTACGGGCGCGGGCCATCGAGAACCAGGCCTACGTCGTGGGGGTCAACCGGGTCGGCGTCGAACCCCGGCGGAACGGCGCGAGCTACGTCGGCGATTCGGCGATCATCGATCCACTCGGTGCGGTGCTGGCCGAACCGGTACCGGGTAGTGAGCAGGTGATCACTGCCGAGGTCGACGCGGGTACGGTCGAGCAGGTGCGGCAGCGGTTTCCCTTCATCGCCGACAGGCGATGATCGGGTCGAATCTTGAACGACAGGCGCTGATCCCAGGCATTGGGAAGTCCGGCCGTGTCCCGCGTGTCGCGGAAATTTCGGCACCCTGCGGCGCTGCGACAGGCTTATTTCCGACGGGTCACGGTTCGTTAACACTTATCCCCGGTGGTCACAAGGTCTAGCACGGCTGTCTAAGGTATTTCGAGGTGCCGTTGAGGGAGTCCCGCTGAAGCGCGGGCACCCGGATGCGGGGCTGCAAGGGCAACCCCCCTGACTCGAACAACTAGACATAGCGGTCACGATCCGGTGTAGATCCGGGACGGACGGCACCGGCCGGTAGCAAGCGGGGCATAACCTCGCTCGCTACGGACTAGTAGTGCGGCGGCAAACCCGCCGGGGACGAAGGAGAGACGGGCTTTATATGGCTGCGCCGATGAGCGACCTCGAGCTGGAGACTTCCTCCGTCGAAGGTGCGCCGGAAGGCGGGGACCCCACAGTCGCCATCCGCGGTCGTTCCCCGCTTCAGCTCGCCTGGCTCCGGCTGCGTCACGACAGGGTCTCGCTCACAGCGATGCTCTTCGTCATCTTCTTCGCCCTCGTCGCGATCATCGCGCCCATCCTGAGCTCGGCCGGGATCATCGACCCGTACACGTTCCACAACACCGGCGCCGACAGCCTGGTCGGCGGCCCGGGCACCGTCCCGAACGGTCCGTGGGGCGGCATTAGCACCGACCACTGGTTCGGGGTCGAGCCCGGGACCGGGCGTGACGTGCTCTCCCGCATCGTGCTAGGCATCGCGTTCTCGCTGATGATCGCTACCGGCTCGGTGATCGTCAGCTGTGTGCTCGGCATGGTCGTCGGCATCATCACCGGCTACATGGGCGGCGTGACCGACTTCTTCTTCGGCCGGTTTATGGACGTCATCCTGTCGTTCCCGCAGTTGCTGATGCTGCTGGCCCTCTCGCCCGTGCTCAAGCAGCGCATCGCCGATCTGATCGGCGAATCGAACCAGGGCGCCGTCAGCGTCAGTGCCATCTACCTGATCGCGGTGCTGGGCTTCTTCGGCTGGCCATACCTCGCCCGCATCATCCGGGGCCAGGTGCTCACCCTGCGAAACCGCGAGTTCGTCGAGGCCGCACGCAGCCTGGGCGCGACCCGGCGCCGCATCTGGTTCCGCGAGCTGCTGCCGAACCTCTGGGCACCGCTGATCGTCTACGCATCCCTCACGCTGCCGCAGTTCATCGGCGCGGAGGCCGCACTCTCCTACCTCGGCGTCGGCATCCAGGCGCCCACGCCGAGTCTGGGCAACATCCTGAACGACGCGGTCAGCTGGTACGACCCCGACCCGGCGTTCTTCTTCCTGCCCGGCATCGTCCTGGTCCTCGTGGTGCTCGCCTTCAACATGTTCGGCGACGGCCTGCGGGACGCCCTCGACCCCAAGTCGGGTCGGTAACACAAGCTCTGCGGGACAGCCCGTCCCGCAGGATGTGCGTCACCTCGGTGGCGCCAGAAGAAAGAGGAAGGTTGCATGGCCACTATCACCAAGCGCGTCGCAGTCGCGACCCTGGGTGCTGCCATCGCGCTGTCCGCGGTTGCCGCGTGCTCCTCCAGCGGTGGAGACGAAAAGACCCCGACCAGCGGGAGCCCGACAGCCCCCACCAGCACTGCGCCGACGTCGAGCAGCACGCCTGCCGGCAAGAAGGGCGGAACGCTCTACTACACGACCGGTACGCGTAGCGCAGAGCACTGGGACCCGCAGCGCATGTACATCGGTCGCGACCTCGCGATCGCGGCGAAGCTGTTCATGCGCAACCTGACCCAGCTCGGTCCGAACAACGAACTGCTCCCCGACCTGGCGACCACCACCGGTGAGGCCAGCACCGACCTGAAGACGTGGAGCTTCACGCTCCGCACCGACGCGAAGTGGGAAGACGGCTCGACCATCACGTGTGAGGACGTCAAGTACGGCGCCTCGCGCACCTACGCGCAGGACATCATCACCGGTGGCCCGACGTACGCCTTCCAGTTCCTGGACATCCCGGCCACGCCGAATGACAAGGCGTTCGCCACGACCTACCACGGCCCGTACACGAAGGTCGGCCAGGCCGACTTCGACAAGGCCGTCAGCTGCGCGGGCGACAAGATCACCTTCAAGCTGAAGAAGCCCGTCGGTGACTTCAACTACGCGGTCTCGACCGCGCTGGGTGAGTTCGCCGCGTTCAAGGCGAGCCAGGACAAGGGTGACAAGTCCAACTTCGCGGTCTTCTCCGCCGGCCCGTACAAGCTCGAGGGCACGTGGGACGTCGCCAAGCACGGCACGTTCGTGCGCAACGACAACTTCGATCCGGCCAGCGACCCGGCCGGTCTGCGCGCCGCCTTCCCGGACAAGATCGTGTTCCTGCCCGAGATGCCGACGGAGACGGTCTACGACCGTCTGCTGAAGGATGCCGGCGAGGACAAGAACCTGATCACGGACCGCAACGCGCCGCCGGCCTACCTGGCCCGCGCCGCAGCCCAGGCGGCCCGCTTCGTGAACAGCAACTCGCCGTACAACTGGTACCTGACGCCGAACTTCAAGACCCTGACGAACCCGAAGGTTCGTGAGGCTCTCGCGAAGTCGACCGACGTCGAGGCCTACATCGCGGCCGAGGGTGGCCCGTCCGTCGCGGTGCCGGCAACCGGCATCGTGAACCCGGGTCTCGGCGAGTCCGGCGGCTACAAGAAGTTCGACCCGGTCCGTCCGGTCCCCGCCGACTTCGAGGGTGCGAAGGCCCTCCTCAAGGAGGCCGGCGTCAAGATCCCGTACCCGATCCACTACACCTACCAGGGTGGCACGCCGACCTCTGACAAGACGGCCGCTGCTCTGAAGGCCGGTTGGGAGAAGGCGGGCTTCGCGGTGACGCTGGAGGGTCTGAGTGACACGTACTACGACGTCATCCAGAAGCCGTCCAACGCCGAGAAGTACGACGTGACGCAGGCTGGTTGGGGTGCTGACTGGCCGAGCGCCTCGACGGTCATCCCGCCCTTGTTCGACAGCCGGGTGAACCTGTCCTCGTCCTCCAACGGGTCGGACTACGGCTGGTACAAGAACGACGCGACCAACGCGGCGATGGATGCCGCGTTCGCCGAGCCCGACCCGGCCAAGGCCGCGGCGGACTGGGCAGCCATTGACGAGTCTCTCGCCAAGGAGGTCGCGTACATCCCGCTCGACATCACCAAGAACATCCGGCTCTACGGGTCGAATGTGAACTACGTCGACAACGACGGGACTAACGGCTTCCCCGACCTCGGTGCGATCAGCCTGAAGTCGTAGTAGCGGCTCGGACCGACTCCATGCCGGTCTAACGAAAGTCGGGGATGCCTCCGGGAGGAGGCATCCCCGACCGCCACGTCACCACTCAGTCGTCAGGAAGAGGCATGTTCCAGTACGCGATCAGGCGGACCATTGGTGCGTTCCTGATGTTGATCGTGATGAGCATCGTCACGTACCTGATCTTCCTGGCGACCCCCGTCGACGCCGCCCGGCTGACCTGTGGCAAGCAGTGCGGCGAGCAGCAGATCCAGATCAACAAGCACGCCCTCGGCTACGACAAGCCGATCTACGAGCAGTACTGGAACTTCGTCAAGGGCCTGGTCGTCGACCGGGACTTTCCGGCCGACCCCGAGCTCAAGAAGACCCACCCCGAGATCATCCGGCACTGTGCCGCGCCGTGTCTGGGCTACTCGGCCAACAAGAACCAACTGATCTGGGACTATCTCAAGCCTCGCGTCCCGGTCACGGTCTACCTCACGCTCGCCGCCTTCGTCATGTGGATGGTCGTGGGCGTGCTGCTGGGCATCTGGGCAGCACTGAGACGCGGCAAGTTCGCCGACCGCATCACCGTCGGGGTCTCGCTGCTGTTCTACTCGTTCCCCACGTTCTTCATCGGCCTGCTGTTGTTCCAGTTGTTCGCGTTCCAATGGGACCTGGTCTCGGTGCCGCAGTACATAGAACCGTCCAACGACTTCGGCCAGTTCCTGGCCAACCTGTTCCTTCCCGCCCTGACCCTTGCCGCGGTCTACGCCGCCGCCTACGTCCGGATCACCCGCACCTACGTGCTCGAGACGATGGGCGAGGACTACCTGCGCACCGCCAAGGCCAAGGGCGTCAAGGGCAGACGGATCGTCTTCAAACACACCCTGCGCGCGGCACTGACCCCGATCGTGACCCTCGCCGGCCTGGACCTCGGCCTGCTGCTGGCCGGCGCGCCGATCACCGAGACGATCTTCAGCTTCCCCGGACTCGGCCAGGCGGCGGTGAACTCGGCCAGCCAGTTCGACCTGCCGATGACGGTCGTCATCGTCCTGATCTCGGCGACCTTCGTCATCGTGGCCAACCTGATCGTCGACCTGCTCTACGCGGTCATCGATCCGCGAGTGCGGTACTGAGAGGAGCGCGGACATGACAGACACACTTGTTCCGCTCACCCCGGCCGAGAGCGAGCCGAAGGCGGGCACCCCGGCCCTGGCCCTGTCCCTCGGGCGCGCCGGGTTGGCGGCCTCCGCCGCACTGGCGCTGGTCAGCGTCTTCGTGCCGTGGTTCAAGCCCGGCGACGCGGATTCGCCGATCCACCCGACGTACTGGGCCTGGCACAAGTGGGTGCCCCTGCTGGCCCCGCTGCTCGTCCTGCTCGGCGGCTTCCTGCTCGCGCTGAAGTACGTGCTGCAGCCGGCGGCACGGCGCGCCGGCCTGAAGGTCCCCGGCTCCCTGCGCTCGGCCGGCAGCTCGCTGCGTTTCCTGCTGCGGGTGCCGCTGCTCGGCTGGCTGCTGCGGCTGTTCGGCCGTATCGGCGGTGGCCTGGCCGGCAAGAACGAGTTCCCCGGCACCGACCGGCTGATCGGCTCACGCGCCGCGGGCGCCGCGATCTGGGCGTTCGCGTTCATCTGGCTCGCCTGGATCCTCTGTGGCCGGTCCGGCATCTCCAAGTGCACGCACACCGAGTTCGGCACGTCCTGCGAGGACTTCGACTTCCACGGCGCCAGCGCCCCATACCACCCGCAGGTGGGCTTCTACCTCGTCATCATCGGCGGCATCGTCGCGATCATCTCCGGCGTCCTGCTCGCCCTCAAGGCCCCCGCCGACGAGAACCCGGAGCGCCGCGCCGTGTGGCAGGTCAGCGAGCCCGGTGGCGCCGCGGTCACCAAGCCGCGGTTCCTCGAGGTCCGCGACCTGAAGGTGCATTTCCCGACCGAGGACGGCCTGGTGAAGTCCGTCGACGGCGTGAGCTTCGGCGTCGAGGAGGGCAAGACCCTCGCCATCGTCGGTGAGTCCGGCTCCGGCAAGTCCGTGACCATGCAGGCCGTCATGGGGCTGCACAGGGGCACCCGCGCACGTATGTCCGGTCAGGTGTGGCTGAACGGCACCGAGCTGATGAGCGCCAGCGACGAGACCGTGCGACGCACCCGCGGCTCGCAGATGTCGATGATCTTCCAGGACCCACTGTCGGCGCTGCACCCGTACTACACGATCGGCAACCAGATCTCCGAGGGCTACCTCGTCCACCACCACGTCTCCAAGTCTGAGGCCCGCAAGCGCACGATCGAGATGCTGGACCGGGTCGGCATCCCGAACGCTGCCCGCCGGGTCGACCAGTACCCGCACGAGTTCTCCGGCGGCATGCGCCAGCGGGCCATGATCGCGATGGCATTGATCAACAATCCGAAGCTGCTGATCGCCGACGAGCCGACCACTGCCCTCGACGTCACCGTGCAGGCGCAGATCCTGGAACTGATGAAGGATCTGCAGCGTGACTTCGGCTCGGCGATCGTCATGATCACCCACGATCTGGGTGTCGTCGCCGACATCGCGGACGACGTGCTGGTCATGTACGGCGGCAAGGCGGTCGAGACGGGTACGGCGTCCGAGGTGTTCTTCGGCGCCAGCCATCCCTATACCTGGGGCCTGCTGAACTCGATGCCACGCCTGGACCGCGAGCGCGCCGAGCGCCTCGACCCGATCCCGGGCACCCCGCCGTCGCTGATCAACCTGCCCACCGGATGCGCGTTCAACCCGCGCTGCGCCTTCAAGGAGACGGTCGACAATAACGATCGGTGCGTGCACGAGCACCCGGACCTCTACCAAGTCAGCCCGGCACACCACTCCCGCTGCTTCCTGGTCGATCAGAACCAGCTGGGCACGCTCCGTGAGAAGGAGAAGGCGTGACGACCCTGCTCGAGGTGGACGGCCTCGCCAAGCACTTCCCGCAGACGACGCAAGGGCTGATCCACCGAGCGTCCGCGCCGGTCAAAGCCGTCGACGGCATCTCGTTCACCCTCGACTCGGGCGAGACCCTCGGCCTGGTGGGCGAGTCGGGCTGCGGTAAGTCCACGGCCGGACGGACGGCGCTGCGGCTGATCGAGCCCACCGGTGGCTCGATCAAGTTCGAGGGCGAGGACATCACCGGCTACCACGCGACCCGCCTGCGCGAGTTCCGCCGCGAGGCGCAGATGGTGTTCCAGGACCCGATCGGGTCGCTGAACCCCCGCCACCCCGTCGGCGCGATCATCGGCGCCCCGTTCAAGATCCAGGGCGTCAAACCGGCCGGCGGCGTCCGGGCCGAGGTGCAGCGCCTCATGGAGCGTGTGGGCCTGAACCCCGAGCACTACAACCGCTACCCGCACGAGTTCTCCGGCGGCCAGCGCCAGCGCATCGGCATTGCCCGGGCCATCGCACTGCAGCCCAAGCTGATCGTCTGCGACGAACCGGTCTCGGCCCTGGACGTCTCCATCCAGGCCCAGGTCGTCAACCTGCTCGAGGACCTGCAGAACGAGTACGGCATCGCGTACGTCTTCATCGCGCACGACCTCTCGGTCGTCCGGCACATCTCCGACCGGGTCGCCGTGATGTACCTCGGCAAGATGATGGAGCTGGCCGACCGCGACACCCTGTACTCCAAGCCGATGCACCCGTACACGCAGGCGCTGATGTCGGCCGTGCCCGTGCCGGATCCGAGCCGTGAGAACAAGCGCGAGCGCATCCTGCTCACCGGTGACCTGCCGAGCCCGATCAACCCGCCGTCCGGCTGCGTGTTCCACACCCGCTGCCCGC
>Ga0068859_100001911_pt1 | contig 21247 bp, 14 predicted proteins | sample KBSSwiS22_FD_66585 | JGI IMG/M metagenome (GOLD analysis project Ga0068859, IMG submission 66585) | Switchgrass rhizosphere microbial communities from Kellogg Biological Station, Michigan, USA - KBS Switchgrass S2-2 | ecosystem: Host-associated > Plants > Roots > Rhizosphere > Soil ...
CGGGCAGCTGCGGGTCCGCGAGCTGAGCACCGGTGCCTGTAACCGGCTCATCAACGCGGTCCGGGAACGGAACGGGGCGGCCGTGGCGAAGGCGACCCGGACGGTGCTGTCGAACATGTGCTCCTACGCGTGTCGCCACGACGCGATGAAAACCAACCCGGTCCGTGAAGTCGCCACGGTCAAGCCCGCGGTGAAGAAGCTGCCGCGGGCGTTGACGGTGGCCCAGTTGCAGCAACTGCGGGCTGCTTTCACGTATGACGATCTGGCGGTCCGCCGTGACATTCCGATGTTGGCCTCGACGATTCTGGCGACGGGGCTGCGGATAGGGGAGTGCCTCGCGATCGTCGAAGACGCGCTCGACGCCGAGGAGGGGTCCCTCGAGGTACGCGGCACGGTGATCTGGATCAAGGGGGAGGGGTTGTTCCTCAAACCGGCGCCGAAGACTGCGGCCGGGTTCCGCCGGCTGCTGTTGCCGGGCTGGTCGGTGGACCTACCGCGAGCCCGGTTCGACGTGACGCGCGCCATCAGCAAACCGGTTCCGATCCTCGGGGGAGGGTTCGAGAACTCACCGTTGGCCTTTCCAAACGCGGTCGGGAAGCTACGCGACGTGTCGAACGTCGAACAGTGGTGGCGCGACGCGGTCGCCGCAGCCGGGCTCGACTGGGTCGTGCCCCACACCTTCCGCAAGACGGTCGCTACCGAGATGGACCGCGCCGGCCGCTCCGCACGGGAGATCGCAGACCATCTCGGACACGCCAACATCAGCCGTGTCCACTCGACCTACCTCGGCCGCAAAACTCGTGACACCGGCGCCGCCGCGGCCCTCGCGGCGCTGGGCCTGGAGCCCTGATGCGGGTCCGACCAGCCAACACCAACTGGCACAGCGAGCACGATCCGACTGTCCTCCCCGATCATGCTGGTGAGAGCGAGGCCTTGCCCGCGCAGTGTAGGCGGCCCGCCGCGCGCACAAACTACATCGCGAACAGTTGACAGGCCGGCGGTTCTCCGCCGGGGCCTCAGCAAGTTTGGTATGAAGCAGGCTGGCGCTGCTTTTTGGTGGGATTGGGTGGCGGGCCGCTGATGCGTGATTGGGGCTCTCGTGGGTGCGGGCACAGCCCCTAGAGATCACGGAGGTTCTACACCGTCCTGATCGCCCCAAGGTGCCATGCCCGCCGCACCAGTATCATCGGCTGCCCCTGTTCTCGATCGGCTGGCGGTCGCCGTCGGCGGCAGCGCCCGTCAGTCGCCGTCACGGGTGGGTCTGCTGGCGGTCTTCAGCAAGCTGTCGGACCTGCGTAAGCCCTGCGGGAGGCGGCACAGCGGCACCGTCCGGCCCGATGATACGAAGTCCGGTCCGAGAACCGTGCCGACGTTCGGGGAGATCTCGTCCAGCCGCAACGGGTTGGCCTTTCGTCAGCGCCGTCATGGAGAGCCCGCCGTACAAGGTAGACGTGGCGAACTGGCTGGGGTCGTCCGTGTGGCGTATCCGAGTGTCAGGTCCTGCGCGGTGATCTGATGGTAGGCGGGAAGATCCGTTCGGGCGATGAGGACGGGGAACGTCGGCTGACGGTGTCCGATCCGAGAGACGGTGGCGGTGGCCAAGGCGGTCACAGGGGAAAGCGCAAGCGCGATCCTCGAAGAGTTGACGCCCGTACATGCGGACGGCTCGCACCGCTCCCACGGGGCTTCTGGTTGTAGCGGCAGGGTCGGGAGGCGTCGATCCGCAGTGGGGTGAACCGCTGTACCCAGCAGAACAGTGTGTGGTGGCCGACGACGACGCCGCGTTCGGCGAGGAGTTCCTCGCCGTTCCGGCAGGACAGGCATAGCGCAGGTACCAGCGGACTGCCAGCACGGTCACGTCCGGTGGGAACCGGAACCCCGCGAACTCCGAGGCCAAAGCTGGCAGACGAATACGACGACGGCGCGTCTGTCGATCACGCCCGACCGGTCACGCCAGGCGCCGCGTCCGGGCGAACGCAACAGTGCCATCGGGATTGATCTCCGGTGAGGCTCGTGACCCGAAGTCTCCTCCGGTTCAGCTCGCAGGAGGGGCGACACCGTGATCATGATCATCGCCGTGCAGCGAGGGCGGGCCTCTCACTTCGGTGGAAGCGGGCTCGACCAGGATGGCCAGTCGGTCGCCGGTCGCGTCGAAGACGGTCGTAGTCGTCTTCTTCCCGCCACTGCAACTGCTGATCTTCGCACCGTCGATGACGATCTGGAGTTCCGACTCCATCGTCTTCCGGATCCGCTGGGAGATGTTCGCGATCACCGCCCCGTTGTGCAGATCCTTCAGCAGCGCCGATGCGGTCATCCACGCCGCGGCCCGGCGAGCCGCCGAAACTATCCAAGCCAGCGCGCCGTGGTCTGAGTAACAGGCGTTCCGCGGCCCCGGAGAGCCCGGATCGAACTGGAAAAGGTCTTTTGACTCGCGACTTTGGAGCCAGAGATGGTTGCTACGTCACGTAGGCCCTGCTAGCCTGTCCCTCGCGCCGAAACACTATTGCCATGACACCTGCCCTGCTATTCGGAGAGCATCGCCGCCCCATTTTCCGTACGGCCGGCCGCCGAGTTCCCGCTCTTTTGGCCTGCCGGTCCCGTAAGCCGAAAGGAACAGCGACCAGGCCGATGGGCATGATAGCCGTTTCGGGAGCGCATTGAATCCGGCACCGCCGGGAAATTGCTCGACGGTGGTCCCGCCGACCGTCTCCCAGAGAGGTTGCGACCATCGGTTCTGTCGACGGTATTGCGGCTTACAAAGATATACGACTTACGGGCGGGCTCGGCGACCGCGCGCACGGGTATCCTACCTTTTGCAGCTTTTGCGCTAGCACCCGGTGGCGTGCGACACGTTTCTAGTGGAAGGGAAGGTGGAGCGATGACCCAGGCTCCGTCCAGTGTCACGAGCCCCATTCCTACTGAGCTCCTCGCCGAATGGGATATCGCCTACGAGGAGGCGCGCGCGCGAATTCTCGACGGGGCACGTGACCACGGAGCACTGCCTGCGACCGTAGAGTACATCTCCGCGATGCGCTTCTACATTCGGTCGCCGTTCCCACTTACGTTGTGGGTCCCCGACCCGACCGTTCGGATGGAACTTACTTGCGACCTGGCGATGCATATCGTGGGCATGAAGCTTCTCGACGATCTGATCGATGGTGACAACGACGTCGACCGATACGACCTGGGCGGGTGCCTTCTCCTCCAGCACCGGGCTGTTCGTGGCTTGACCGCGCGGGCGCAGGAGCCCCGCCACATCCTCGAGGTGCTCGACGACGAATTCGTCACGATTGGTGTGGGAACGCACCGTTCCCGGAGCGAACCAGCGCAGAACCTGGCGCAGTGGCGTGATCGCGCTGAGGCCTATGGTTCAGCCTTTCTTGGCTGTTATGGCACGCTGGCCGCGATCGCGGGCGGAGTCCCGGAGGCGATCGGTCCCGCGAATCTCCTCGGCCGCAGGCTCGGAATGATCGTCACTATTGCCGACGATCTGACCGACTATTACCGCAACGGACAGCGGACAGGGAATCTGGGCCACCTCATCAAGACCGATCAGGTGACCACCACCGAGGTTGCGGAGCTTGTGGAGGAAATGCGCTCGTCGGCTGCTGGCCTCCTTCGCGAGAGTCCACCCGTATACGACGTGACGCCCGTCGTCGACCTGTACGCCGATGACGTTGTCACGCGGATTCTGGCTGGCTACGCAGATCAGGCGGACTCCCGCTGACCGGCCGGTTCACGCGGCCGAAGGTCTGGACGCCGGATCCCGTGCCTGGCTCGACGGCCGTTCACAGGTTGTCCCGCTCCCACGGAGTCGCGGCCAGCGCCACGACCGGGCACAGGACACCCGACGGACCTCACAGGCGCGCTTGGCCTTCGTCGTTGCCTGATCCGAACCGCCGTATCTGGACTGAAGGAGTGCGCGCATGACCCCCGTCTTCGACGTCGCCGTGGTGGGAGCTGGGCCGGCCGGCTCGTCCGCCGCCTACCACCTAGCCAGTCGCGGCCACCGGGTCCTGCTGCTGGAGAAAGCCGCCTTCCCCCGTGACAAAGCATGTGGCGATGGCCTGACGGCGCAGTCCCTGCAGCTTCTCGCCCAGATGGGACTGTCTGACAAGCTCGCTTCGGCACTCAAGATCGCGGGTCTGCGCGTGATCACGGAGCGCGGCGAGCGTGTTCTGCGGTGTGGTCCCGGAGACGCGGATCGGCCAGGCTATGCGGCTGTCCTCCCGAGGATCCAACTGGACCATCTCGTCTGTCAGGCCGCGGTCGACCAGGGCGCGACCCTGTGGGAGCGCAGCAGGGTGGCGGGTTTCCTGACTCGCGACGAGCGGGTCGCCGGCGTCCGGGTCCTCTGTTCTGACCGGGAGGTCGAGGTCTCCGCACGGTATGTCGTTCTCGCCGATGGTGGCTCGTCCCCGCTGGCTCGACAGCTCGGCCTTGGCGGAGTCGACCGTGCCACCAGCGGCTACGCCGTCAGCGGATATTTCACTGGGCTGACGGGGATCGAGCCCCTTTTCGAGATTCATGCTCCGGCGACTGACCCGGAGACCGGGCGGCCCATCGCCGGGTATGGCTGGGTGTTTCCAACGGGCGCTGGAAGCGCGAACATCGGAGTGGGCTACTTTCAGAGCCAGCAAGGTGACCAACGGCTGAACCTGCGGCAGATCGCGGATCACTTTGTCGCGGACCTGCGCGCCAGGGACAGCAGGTTCTCCCAGATGCGCCAGACTTCGTCGTTGCGGGGTGGGCCACTACGCTGCGGCCTGGATCCAGACCGCTGCACCAGGCCTGGCGTCGTCCTCGTAGGGGATGCGGCCGGTCTCGTCGACCCGCTCACGGGTGAGGGCATTGACACGGCGCTGACCTCGGGCGCGCTTGCCGCGCAGTTGCTCGGCCGCCTTCTCGAGCAGTCGGAGAATGTCGATTCCCAGCTCGCCGAGTACGGCCAGCTCCTCGACGAGCGTTACCACGACCGGTTCCAACGAGGCCGGGATTTCATCGGCATCTACATGTTCCTGAGCGCGATCCTCGAGGGATCCGTCGATATCGCCGGTGTGCCCGGTGAGCTTCTGGAGTACGCGTCGGGCGCTGTCGGCGGCGGTGGGGGCGGCAGACGACCCGCGACCGCGGATCTGACGGACATCCAGGCGATCATCCGTAAGGCGATGGCAGCGGTCTGGGCCGAGGTCGCGAAGAGAATGTGAGCATCCACGTCAAGCGCGCGGGTGTGATCGTTTGCCGTCCGCTCACGCTCGACCCGGCAAGCTGGTGCGACGACACGCCCGACCGCGACGCGAGCCGGAGAGCTCGGCTCGGGACGGCGCGGCATGGCCGCGCACCACATCCGGTTTCCCCACGACGGGCCTTCCAAGCTCTGTGGAGCGCACACAGCCCACGCGTGCACCATGCCGAGGAGATGAGCTGATTCATGACTGACGTAATCGGCGCCGGCAACATCGATCAAGCATTCATCTTTAATCCGTTTACCGCAGGCTTCAGCGAGGATCCATATCCCTACTATGCGAAGATGCGCGCCGTGGCACCCGCCCACGAGCACCCCCTCGGATTCTGGATGCTGTCTCGCTACGAGGACGTTTCCAGAATATATCGATCGGAGCATTCGGTCGACGAGCGGCGCCTGAAGAAGGTCAACCCGCATCTCGGCAGGCTCTCGCTACAGCGACTTTCCCTGCTGGACCTAGACCCGCCGGACCACACGAGAATTCGCCGCCTCGTGACGAAGGCATTCAGCCGACGTTCCACCGACGTCCTGGAGCCACTGATCCAGTCGCTGGTCGATGAGGCGCTCGACCGGATCGCCGCCGCCGGCACCGTCGATCTCGTGGCCGAACTCGCCTCGCCCTTCCCGCTCGCGGTGATCTCGAAGCTGCTCGGCATGCCGAGGTTCGAGCACACCCGCGTTCGTGAGCTGACCGAGACGCTGGGTCGCGCAGTCGAGCCGTTCCCTGACCCGAACCTACAGCAGGAGATCCTGTCAGCCAACGACGAGTTGACGGCGATCATCCGCGAGGTCGTCAACTGGAAGAGAACCAATCCCGGCAATGACCTGATCAGCGCCCTCATGGCGGTGGAGGATGACGGCGACGTCCTTGCCGAGGACGAGATGATCGCCCAGATCCTGCTGCTGTATGCCGCCGGACACGAGACGACTGTGAACCTCGTCTCGGGCGGCGTGCTTGCGCTGCTACGCCATCCAGACCAGCTGCGCCTCCTGCAGGAGGATCCGGGACTCATCGTGAACGCCGTCGATGAGCTTCTTCGCTACGACAGCCCGGCACAGTTTGGCAAGCGGATCACTATCGAACCGTTCTATGCGCAGGGGCGCGAGATCCCACCCGGGACGTTCGTCATCACCTGCCTGGGCGCCGCGAACCGGGATCCAGACTTCTGGGGCGCCGACGCCGCCGAGCTCCACCTGGATCGACCTAATGCGCACCAGAGCTTCTCGTTCGGTGGTGGCATACACCGCTGTATCGGTGCCGGGCTCGCTCGGCAGGAGGCCCAGCTGGCTCTTGGCTCATTCGTCCGACGCTTCCGCCAGCCCGCTGTCGAGCGGGTGCGATGGAATGGCCGGATGAACCTCCGTGGCCCGGCGGAACTCGTGGTCTCGGTCCAGTGACGCCTGGCCCGCGGAGGATATGCAGGGCGATGGCGCAGAGCCAGGGCCGACTCGTCGTCTCCGTCACGCTCGAGCCGGCGAGATAGGTCCTTGAACGCGCTCCCCAGGACCATCACGCCGGGCGGGCGGCCGGCCACATCGGCGCTCCCCGACGCTCCAGGCTGGCTGCGCAGGATGTGGGCGTGCCTGCTGCGGCACAAGGCCGCTGTCGTGCTGGCAGTCGTCGGTTCGCTGGGCGGCAGTGGTGCGCAGGCACTCGTCCCGCTGGTCGCACGCGAGATCGTCGACGGCGTCATCGTCCGGCGCGACAGCCCGCTGTGGCCCTGGCTGGTGGTCCTCGCGGCCGTCGCCGCTGCGAACTTCGGCTTCGCGTACGTGCGCCGCTACTTCGGCGGCAAGGCCGCGCTCGCCGTCCAGAACGACCTACGCAATGCCATGCACGATCACGTACTGACCCTGGACCAGGGCACCCTGTCGAGGATGCCCACCGGCCAGCTGGTCGCCCGGGCGAACTCCGACTCCGCTCTCGTCCAGGGCATGCTGATGTTCCTGCCCCTGCTGGTTGGCGACATCCTCGCGACGGTCGCCGCGCTGGCGATCATGTTCGTGCTCGCACCCGGCCTCGCCGTCGTCGGCCTCGTCGTCACTCCGGCCCTCGTCGTCGTCGCCTGTCGGCTGCGCCTGACCGTGTTCCCCGCCAGCTGGAACGCCCAGCAGCGCGAGGGCGACGTCGCCCAGATCGTCGACGAGGACGTCAACGGCGTCCGCGTCGTCAAGGCCTTCGGCCAGGAGGACCGCGAGCTTCGCCGCCTGGCGGCGGCCGCGAGCACCCTCTACGGCGCGCGGATGCGCGCCGTGCGGCTGCGTTCCCGCTATGGCCCGCTTATGCAGGCCGTGCCCGCGCTCGCCCAGGTCGTGGTCCTCGCCATCGGCGGTTACCTCGCCGTCCACGGCTCGATCTCCATCGGCACGTTCCTGGCCTTTTCCACTTACACCGCTCAGTTCACCGCCCCGGCCCGCCAGCTCGCTAGTGTCCTGACGATGGGCCAGCAGGCCCGCGCCGGCGTACAGCGGATCTTCCAGCTGCTCGACACCGCGCCCGCGATCGTCGACGTCCCAGGCGCGGTCGAGCTCGGCGAGCTGCACGGCGAGGTCGCCTTCGAGGATGTCCACTTCTCCTACCCCGACGGGACGGCGCTGCTGCGCGGGTTCGACCTGCGCATCGCGGCCGGCGAGCGGGTCGCGATCATCGGTCCGTCCGGAAGCGGCAAGTCCACCGTCGCCGCGCTCGTCAGCCGCTTCCACGACCCCTGTTCCGGCAGGGTCACCGTCGACGGCCATGACCTGCGCGGCGTCGCTCTCGCCTCGCTGCGCCGGCAGGTCGGGTTCGCCTTCGAGGAGAGCTTCCTGTTCTCCGCGACCGTCCGCGACAACATCGCCTACGGGCAGCCCGACGCAACCGACTCGGCGGTCGAAGCTGCCGCCCGCGCCGCCGGCGCGCACGACTTCATCCGGGCCCTGCCGCTTGGCTACGAGTCCGTCATCGGCGAGCGTGGTCTGACGCTCTCCGGTGGCCAGCGTCAGCGTGTAGCGCTCGCGCGCGCGATTCTCTCCAGCCCTCGCATCCTCGTTCTTGACGACGCGACCAGCGCGGTCGACGCCCGCACCGAGGAGCAGATCCACGATGCCCTGCGCCGCGTCCTGCTTGGCCGGACCACTCTGCTCATTGCCCACCGCGTCTCCACGTTGCGCTTGGCGAACCGGGTCGTCGTCCTCGATGAGGGCCGGATCGCCGACGAGGGCACCCACGACGAGCTCACCGAGCGCTCCGTCCGCTACCGCGCGCTGCTCTCGGGCCTCGGTCCGGTCATCACCGAATCCGTCAGCGACAACGTCGAGGCCTCTGGCACGAGCGCCAGTGTGGACGAGGAGACGGCCGTTTCCGTCCTGGAGGCGCCCCGGCCCCGGCGCCCCACCAACGGCGCGGGAGCGGGCGGTGGCCGACGGACCCCGATCGCCGCCAGCGGTGACCACGGCGTCGGCGGATGGCGGATGGCCCTCGCGCCCACCCCCGACCTGCTCGCCCGCGTCGACGCGTTACCACCGGTCAAGGACTGCGCGCCCGTCGATCTCGCCGCCGAGGCCGCCCCGGAGCCGGCGTTCAGCCTGCCGCGGCTGCTACGCCCCTTCCGCCAACCGATGCTGCTCGGCCTACTGCTCGTCGTCTTCGATGCGGTCGCCGGGCTCGCTGGTCCTATGTTGGTCAAGTCCGGCGTCGACCGGGGGGTCACCGAGGGGTCGATGCGCGCGGTCTGGGTCGCGTCCCTGCTGTTCCTCGCCCTCACGCTCGCTGACTGGGCCGACCAGACCGGGGAGACCTTCGTCACCGGTCGCGTGGCGGAACGCGTCATGCTCTCGCTGCGAATCCGAATCTTCGCCCAGCTCCAGCGCCTCTCACTCGACTACTACGAGCGTGAGATGTCTGGGCGGATCATGACGCGGATGACCACCGACATCGACCAGTTCGAGTCCCTCATCGAGAACGGCCTGCTCGCCGCCCTGGTCGCGTTGGTGACCTTCGTCGGCATCGACGTCGCCCTGCTCGTTCTGAACCTCGAGCTGGGGATTCTCACCCTGACCGTGGTCATCCCGATCGTCGTGGTCACGGTGCCGTTCCGTCGGACGGCTGCCAGGCTGTACGATCTGTCCCGCGAGCGGCTCGCGAACGTCAACGCCGACTTCCAGGAGTCGATCTCCGGCGTCCGCGAGGCGCAGGCCTTCGTCCACGAGGCCCGCGCCGCCGAGCAGTTCCGCGTCCTCGGCCAGGCCTACCTGCGTTCCCGTGTCGCCGCCCAGCGAGTCGTCGCGATCTATTTTCCGTTCGTCCAACTCCTCTCCGCCGCTGCGGACATGATCGTGCTCGGTGTCGGCTCTGCGCTCGTCGCGCACGACCGGCTGACCGCCGGCGCGCTCATCGCGTTCCTGCTCTATACCGACATGTACTTCTCGCCGATCCAGCAGCTCTCGCAGGTCTTCGACGCCTGGCAGCAGACCAGGGTCTCGGTCCACCGGATCGCCGAGCTGATGACGCTGACCTCACTGACCCCACTGGCCGACGAACCCGTCACCCCGCCCCGACTGCGCGGTGAGCTGGTCCTTGAGAACGTCCGCTTCGCCTATCGGGGGAGCGTGCCAGCCGCTGCAGCCGTCCAACAAATGCGCCCGCCGGAGGCGCTACGCGGCATCGATCTGCGCATTTCCGCCGGGGAGACGGTCGCGCTCGTCGGGGAGACGGGCGCCGGCAAGTCGACGGTGATGAAGCTGCTCGCCCGGTTCTATGACCCGGACGTCGGCGCCGTGCGCGTCGACGGCCAGGATGTGCGCCGCCTCGACCTGCCCGCGTTCCGCCGCCAGCTCGGCTACGTCCCGCAGGAGGCGTTCCTGTTCACCGGTAGCATCCGCGAGAACGTTGCCTACGGCCGACCTGAGGCCACCGACGCCGAGGTGGAAGCCGCGGCGCGCGCCGTCGGTGCCCACGAGTTCATCGCCGCGCTCCCTGGCGGTTATCTGCACGAGGTCGCCGAACGCGGCAGGTCGCTGTCCGCCGGTCAGCGCCAGCTCATCGCTCTCGCCCGGGCTGAGCTCGTCGGCCCGGCTATCCTCCTGCTGGACGAGGCCACAGCCAACCTGGATCTCGCCGCCGAGGCGCGGGTCAATGCCGCCATGCGGCAGATCGCCCGGTCCCGGACCACGGTACTCATCGCCCACCGGCTCCAGACAGCGCGCAGTGCCGACCGCATCGTCGTCCTCGACCGCGGCCGCGTTGCCGAGGTCGGCTCCCACGAGGAGCTTCTCGAGGCCGGAGGTACGTACAGTCGGATGTGGCGAACCTTCGAACCGGTCGCCGCGTCCGCCGAGTAGCTGGCGCTCGCCGCCCGCCACCTGGCGATCCGGGCGGCCGGCCGTGATCCTCACCATGACCGGCTCGCGGGCCCCAATTCGCGGCGGAGCGCTTGCGGAAGCCCTCCGACGCCGGCCGGAGCATCGACGCTAGCGTCCCGTGGACGAGGTTCGTCACGCGCAGTTAGGCATGGTTCTCGGTCGACGTCCCCCATCTGACGCGACCGTAGCCACGTTGCGTAACCTCGCTGCCCGGCCAGTCCTCTTGGGCTGCCCGCCACGCCGGCCACCGGCGCACGCTTATCCTGCCTGCCTGCGACGTCGCGACCCAGCTCGACGACGCGAGCGTCGACGTGGACGACACCGCCATCCGACCCCTTTCCAAGCGGTCGTGCGCGGCGCGAGTAGCGGATAGTAGCTGGACATCGCTTTCTCCATTATCCTTTCAATAGCCAGGCCGAAGATTCAGCGCGTTCGAGGCCTACGCTCCGCAATCATCACCATCAGAACTACCCAGATCTCGGGATTCACACGGATCGATCGCGCCCCCCCGAAACTGGCCACGGTCCGCTGGCGCGCGGTAAAATTTTCCGCTCGAAAGCCTCGTCCGGCCCACAGGATCGGACGTCCGTCCTATCGCGGCCGGCAACATGTATCCAGATAACAGGCACAACACGCTTGAGCTACGCTAGTCTCATCTTCCGACGCACTTTCGGGCCAAGCCCGACTGCTGACCATAAGACGACAGCGGGGATGAACGAGTTGCATGATCACTGAAGCGTGGCTAGCCGCACTGCGTCGGGAACTGTCCTGCCGAGGTGTTCCTGCCGACGTGATCGAACAAGCACTGCTGGCGGCTGACACCACTACGCGTCCCGAACGCACCAGCGTCAGGGTTGGCGCCCAGACCAGCTCCGGGACTGATCGCATACGGGACCTCGATACTCCGGACTCTCGCAGGCTCCGGCTCGAGGTGCGAGGCGTATCCAAGCGATACGGCCGACGACTCGTGCTCCAGAACGTCACCGTGTCGGTGTACGCAGGCGAGGTGCTGGCGATCATCGGTGCCAACGGTGCGGGTAAGTCAACGCTTTTGCGGATATGCGCAGGCCTGACTCGCCCAAGCCGCGGCAGCGTCTTCATCGACGGAACCGTAGGGTACTGTCCGCAGGATGGCGGAATCCTAGACTTCCTCACCGCCGACGATCACTTTACCCTGTTCGGGGTTGGTCGCGGTCTGGACCGACGTACAGCCCGACGGATCGGCCGTTCATTGGCATCTGCACTCTCCTGGGAGGCTAACGGAACAGCTCAGGCGCGCCACCTCTCCGGCGGAACTCGGCAAAAACTTGACGTTTCGCTATCCATGATAGGCGATCCAGACATCCTCCTACTGGACGAACCCTACCAAGGATTTGACAAGGGCGCATACTTTGACTTCTGGGAGACTATCTGGAAACTGCGAGACGCAGGTAAGAGCGTCGTAGTGGTCACACACATGCTAAACACGCTAGATCACGCCGACGCCATCCTCGACCTTACACCGACTTCTGCGGCGGTAGCCCGATGAAACGATCTATCGTAGTCATCGAGATGGTCGTTCGCGATATCCTCAGACGTCGGGCAGTGCTGGGTCTACTGTGCCTCGTCCCACTGGCCTTCTATCTCGCGCGGCACGATCTCGCGGGCCAGTCGGTCAGATTCGCCAGTCTGGGTCTAGCGTGGGCTATCAGCACCGCGGCCCTGTTTTCGGGTAACGCGGGAAAGGCCATCGAACCGCGTCTGCGTCTGAGCGGATTCCGTGCGTCTGTCCTCTATTCGGGCCGTTTCGCGGCACTACTGCTCGTCGGCTGGGGTGTAGGGGTGGCGTATTTCGTCCTTATCACCCTCGACCAGGGTCACAACCTGCGGAGACCCGCGGCTCTTGCCCTCGAGCTGGCAATCACTGTCGCGATCGCGGTTCCAGTCGGGCTGACCATCAGCGCTCTTGTCCCGCGCGACTTGGAAGGCATGCTCGTCCTCGCCGCGCTGCTCGGTGTCCAGCTTCTGATTGACCCAGCCCGGCCAGTCGCCAAGCTCCTGCCCTTCTGGTCGACCCGCGAGTTGACGACGTACGCGATTGATCCGGTTGATCTCAGCTACGTAAACAAAGGACTCGGTCATGGCCTTGCGGTCGCCTTCTTTCTGACCGCTGTCACCGCAGCGCTGGTCACAGCGCGTCTCCACCAGGATCGCCACATCGTTCGTCCCGGATAGCCGTACGACACACCGCTCCGCCAGAAGATGACCAGCGCCTTCGCGTGCCTGCGCACCGTTCCGGCCGGGATTGACACGTCTTCAAGACCTGCGTCATCAACCTCCCGCGGGTTCTGGTGGCCGATCTGTGGTTCCTCCGACCGCGCCGTCATCGTGGCCAGTATCTACTCGAAGAACACGTTCGAGCAGCAGAGAATCACGCCTGACCCTCTAGGGAGTGGTGGTAGGTGACTGCAATAGAACTTCCAGGCACTCCGGATCCATCGACGATCATCTCCGCGGTCGACGAGATTCTCTACACTTTTCTCGACAATGAGGAGCGGCGTTCCCCAGCGCCCGAGTTGGTCCTGTTCATCGACCTTCTCCGTGAATTTATAGCCGCCGGCGGAAAGCGTATTCGTCCGATCCTCTGCCTCGCTGGCTGGTCGGCCGTCAGTGAGAGCAGACCGCCGCCGATCATCTTCCGGATGGCCGCCTCACTAGAGCTTTTCCATGTATTCGCCCTGATTCACGACGACATCATGGACAACTCAGCCAGCCGCCGCGGCCGCCCCAGCGCACAACGCACCATCGCCGCCCATTATCCCGACCATCCAGAGAGTCGCGCGCTGGGCGTCAACGCGGCGATCCTCCTCGGTGACATCGCCCTTGGCTGGTCATATGACCTGCTCCTCGCCGACGCTGCCGTACCGGATCAACCGAACGTCCCCTGGTCGCTACTGAACACGATGCGTGCCGAGACGCTGGCCGGTCAGTTCCTCGATCTCGTGAACACGGGATCGGCCGGCGACAACGTGGACACAGCATGGCGAATCACCCGTCTGAAGACGGCAAAGTACACATTCGAGCGGCCCCTTCACCTAGGCGCCACCCTCGCCGGCGCCACCCGTGCCCAGTTAGAGGCCTTGTCGGCCTATGCCCTGCCTATTGGCGAGGCATTCCAGCTGCGAGACGACATCGTAGGAATGTTCGGTGATCCGCTACTAACTGGCAAGCCGGACATCGACGACCTCCGCGAAGGAAAGCGCACCGTTCTGATAACGACCGCCTTTCAACGCGCCACTCCGACCCAGCGGCGAGGCCTACGTGCGAGCCTCGGCAACCCATGTCTCAGCCTGGAGGAGGCCGAGAAAAGCCGCGACATTCTCCGGATGACGGGCGCCGTCGACACGGTTGAGAGCCTGATTGCCGAACGCTACCGGTCAGCTATCGAGAGCCTGGTGGCGGCGCCGATCCGCGCCGCAGCCGCCGACGTCCTTCGTCAAGTGGCTACCGCTGCGACAGCTGACACCATCGTCTTTTCCGAAAAACATTGACACCTTGGTTGGGATTCGTGCCTCGTCCTATGGCAGTGTCGATCAAATTGACCCACGCTGAACGGGAGACCCTGGAGCGGTGGGCGCGGGGAGAGGCAACAGTGAGGGCGCTCATCCTGCGATCCCAGATCGTCCTAGCGTCCGCAGACGGTCGCACCAATACCGATCTCGCCGCGGAACTTGGAGTCAGCCGGTCCATGGTGGCCAAGTGGCGGAGTCGGTTCGCCGACGACCGCTTGGCGGGTCTGTCAGACGAGCCACGGTCAGGCCGGCCACGGGTCCTGTCCGAGACCAAGGTCGCTGAGATCATCAAGCTCGCCCTCGTAGCGAGTCCGCCCGACGGCGACAACCGATGGACGTCTCGCTCCATCGCGATGGCCTCCGGCGTGTCTCAGTCCACGGTGTCCCGGACGTGGCGTGCGTTCGGGCTGCGGACTGCCCCAGTCGAGCCTTACGACCTCACGGTGGATCAGCAGTTCGCTGAAAAGGCTTGGAACGTGGTTGGCTTGTACCTCGGACCGCCCGAGAAGGTGCTCGCCTTCTGCGTCGAGGGCAAGCTGTCACCCGGCGATCCAGAGGCGACCGGGCCTGGGACAGATGCGGTGGCCGACACCTCACCGGACCCACGTCACAACCCCCCCCGCCGGAGCATCAGCAGCCTGTTCGCGCCGTCGAACACGGTCTCGAGCCTGGTCAGCGAAAATTCTTACCGACGCCGGCGCCGTCGCGAATTTCTCGACTTCCTGGAGGTCATCGACTGCCTTGTCCCGGCGGATTGCAGTGCCGATCTGGTGCTCGGAGCCTACCCTGTGCACGAGAGGGAGCCGATCAAGAGCTGGCTCGCCTGCCACCCTCGCTTTCGTACCCATTTCGTGTCGACCTCCGATTCCTGGAACAATTTCGTGGACAGATGGTTCTCGGACCTCGTCGTAGGCGAGTCTGTCGAGCCCGAAAGGGGGCCTGGCATCTGGCTTGAGGGGGCGGTCCGAGCCTGGGCGGACTCCTGGGCACGGAGCCCCACACCGTTCGTATGGACTGCCGGCTCCGAGGAATTTCTTGAAGCTGCCGAATCCCTCGGCGTCATTGAACGGTGAGCCAGGTCTGGGCGGCGACGGTCGTACCAAGGAGGTTCCACGATCTCTGGACGCAGTTTCTTCTGGGCGCCGCCGCCACGAGATTCCGCCCGGCGCCTCGACTAGTCATCAGCAGTTCAACGACGTCCTGCATCAGCGGTACGGCGGCGTTGATGAACGCCCGGCACGGGCCGCCACGGTCGCCTGTACTCCGCCACCGATTGTGACGAAAGCCGTTACAGTGGCATGTGTTGGCCATACTTCGGTGCAGCGCCCTCAGTGAATCAGCAAAGGGAAAAATGGACCAGCCCCAGCGGACTCTCCAACAAGGTAATGACCGCCGACCTCCACAGCCGATTCTTGTCACTGGATCGTCTGGTTTTATCGGCTCGCACCTAGTTGAACACCTCGGGCGGACCGGCCGCCCTGTGATCGGGATCGACCGGCGTAGACCGCTTCACACACCCACCGACCAGGTACCTGCCACGGCGATCCGATACATCCATGACGATCTCCGCTGGATGGACCTCGAGCCGTTGCTTGAAGGGGTCTCGTGCGTGGTGCACCTAGCGGCATTACCAGGTGTCAGGCCCTCGTGGAGACTATTTGACCAGTACGTCGAATCCAACGTCATGGCGACCCACAGGCTACTCCAGGCCGCCACCGCAGCGGGCGTATCCCGCCTGGTGCTCGCGTCTTCATCCAGTGTGTACGGCAACCGGACATCGGGCGCCATGGCCGAGCACGAGGCACCTGCGCCCGTCTCACCGTATGCCGTCACCAAGCTCGCCGCCGAGCAACTCGCCATCGCCTATGCGGCCCGCACAGACAACGCCCTGACGACCACCGTGCTTCGTTTCTTCACGGTGTACGGCCCGAGGCAGCGGTCCGACATGCTGATCTCTCGCCTCATCGTCGCGGCCTGCAATGCTACCGAGATTCGCGTCTTCGGAGATGGTTCACAGCGGCGGGACTTCATCTACGTTGAGGATGTCGTCCACGCCATCGACGCGGCCATCTGTTCTGCCACTTCAGAGGACGTGGTCAACGTGGGCACCGGCAACGCCATCTCGGTCGCCGAGATCATCGCTTTGGTTACCGAACTGGTGGGCCAGGAACCCATGGTGCGAGTGGAGAGCCAGCGGGCGGGCGACGTCGCGCTCACACGTGCTGACGTGCGAAAGGCCTCCGAGCTGCTCGGATTTCGGCCTCGCGTGTCGCTACGCGACGGGCTGCTCCGCCACATCGACTCCACGCGTAGTGAACTCGCCCAAGCCTTGGCATAAAGGGATTCACGAGCACATACAAGGAGTCCGCATGTGTGGCTTCGTCGGATTCATCGACCGGGACATGAGTACGGCAAAAAGGCGGGAGCGGGCGGCCCTCATGCTGACCGCGCTGCGGCACCGCGGGCCCGACAGCGCGACTATCGGCCAGCATGGTCGGCTCACTCTCGGACACTGCGCCCTCCCGTTCACTGACATGCAGCGGGCCGACCAACCCTTTGTCACGGCGTCTGGAAATGTCGCGATCGTGTTCAACGGTGAGATCTATAACCACCGGGAACTGCGGGCGGAGCTACGTGAACGTGGGATACGCCCGCGCACGACTTCGGATACGGAGGTGGTCGCGGAGCTGTTCGAGAGGGCGAGCATGGGTGTCCTCGACCGCATCCGCGGCATGTACGCGTTCGTCGTTCATGATCGTCGTGACGGCCGTACGGTACTCGTGCGGGATCCGTTCGGAAAGAAGCCGCTGTACTACTTCAGGGACCGCGACTGCCCGGTCTTCGCATCAGAGCTCTCGGCTCTGCTACGCCACCCGCGGGCTCCGCGCGAGCCGGATCCGCGGGCCGTCGCCGACTACCTCGTCCTGCAGGCCTTCCCCGCGCCGAGCACCGTGATCCGCAACGTGTACAAGGTCCCGCCGGGAAGTTACATCGAGGTGGTCGACGGACGTTGGCGTGAGGTCATCCACTGGGCGCCAGGCCTGCCACTGCGCCGTAGCCACGTACCGATGGCCGCGGCGGAGCGAGGATTGGAGAAGGAACTGCGCGGCGCCGTGGCTCGCCGTGTCGAGAGCACCGCCGAACCGCTCGGCGTTCTCCTGAGCGGTGGGCTGGACTCCAGCGTCGTCGCGGCTCTCGCCCGGGACGTGACCGGAAGCGCGCCAGCGACGTTCTCGATCGGTTTCGCAGACGCTGCCTTCGATGAGTCGCCAGCCGCTGCGGCGGTAGCGCGCTACCTAGGCACCGCGCATCACACCCTCCGTCTGTCCACGAAGGACTTGGCCGACGGGGTACACCGGTGGTTTGGCAGTGTCGATGAGCCAGTCGCCGACCCGTCACTGTTGCCCACCGTTCTGGCCTGCGCCCTCGCCCGCTCTCAGGTCCGCGCGGTGCTGACGGGTGACGGTGCGGACGAATTGCTCCTCGGCTACCGCTTCTTTGAAGCCGAGCGCCTGTTGGACGGAATCGAGCGCTGCGTGCCGGCAGCGGTGCTCTCGCGCCTGCCGGCGCTGTTGCGCCGACTGCCCGTACACAATGGGAACCTGCCGGCGACCACAGTCGCTCGCAGTCTCGCGAAGGCACTCGGCCTCCCGCCCGAGCGACGGTTCTACGCCGCGAAGGCACCGTTCCAGTCAGCGGAGCTTCGGTCGCTCTTCCATCCGGACGCCTGGGTCGAGGCCTCGACGCACCGGCCGTTCCAGCGGCTCGACGAGATCGCTGTGAACCATCCGCACCTCTCCGGCTTGGAACGGACACAGCTCGCAGTGATCTGCCACTTCCTGGGTGACGTCATCCTCACCAAGCTCGACCGGGCCAGCATGCTCGCCTCTCTGGAGGCACGGTCACCGTTCCTTGACGAGGCGGTGGTGGACTACTGTGCCAGCCTTCCGCAGTCCCTCAAGCTGCGCCGCGGCACCGGCAAGTACCTGCTGCGGCGCATCGCGGCCCGGCTTCTTCCGCCCACGATCGCCCACGGCGTCAAACAGGGATTCCGGGCGCCCGTCTCGGCCTTACTTGCCGGCGAGCTGCGCCCCCTGCTCCTCGACCTGATCACGTCGGAGAACCTGTCGGGACACGGACTGTTCAGGGCGGCGGAGGCCCGAAGCCTCGCAGATGACCATTTTGCCGGCCGGGCCGACAACTCCCGTGGGCTGTGGACCCTGCTGTGTTTCCAGATCTGGTACCACTCTGTGCTCATCAGGGACGCGAGCCCCGAATGCGCAGTCGAAGCGCCTACTCTCGGAGATGACTGATGACCTCCAAACGAATCGTCATAGTGTCGCCGCGGACCTGGGGCCAGTTCGGCAACTACCTCGCGGCGACAAGGCTGGCCGGAGTTCTCCGTGATCGGCTGCCGGGGGCCGAGGTCATCGTCTGGGCCGCCGAGTCCTCCATGCCGTGGGTCGGCGAGATCGGCGCACGCATCGCCGACATCACTCTCACCTCACCGGATCCGGCCACGCGCACGGCCCGGTACCTGCGGTTGATGGCTCAGATCGAGGACGAGCATCCGCAGGGCTTCGAGACCGACCCAGCGAGCACGGTCCTGCCGAAGGTGGATGATCTTTCGGCGGCACTGCGAGCCGCTTCGTGTGACCTCGTGATCGGAACCAAAGGCTTCATCGCGAGGCTCTGCAAGGCCGCTGTAAGCAACGCGGGTCTCGCGATACCCGTCGTCAGCTACGTCACCAATCCCGGGCTGCTCGAGTTGCCCATCCACCGTAGCGCGCTGCTGGACGCGGTTGTGGTCCCGTTCGACTGGGCAAAGGACAGCCTGGTTCGGATGGAAGGTGTCGCGCCCACGACCGTGCACGTGGTGGGTCCGCTTGTCGCCGGTCGCGACATGCGACCGTTCGTCGGCCACACGACGACGGATTCTGGGCAGATGTCGGGCTGGCCGGCGGCCGACGACGTCTGCTCCCGGGCGAAAGTGATCATCTTCAGCAATCGCGGCGGCGATGACTACCTGCGGGTCCTCGAACATCTCTCAGTGCGTTCCGACGATGTCGATGTCGTGTTCGTTGGATACGACGACCCGGAACTCGTCGGCCGGGCAATGGGGGGCCGCCCACCAGCGCGGTGGCGGTTCCACACCCGGCTGACACAGGCCGAATACTTCAGGTATCTTGACGAGGCCGGCGCGGCGCAAGGAGCGTTCCTCATCTCGAAATCCGGTCCCAACACGACCCTGGAATCTGCCTACTTCGGGATCCCAGTGCTAATGCTCGAGTCGGGTCTTCCTATGGAGGCGTGGGTTGGCGGCCTGATCCACGACCGCGGACTGGGTCAATGCTGTGACGGGGCGGACGAGCTCATCTCGGTCCTGGACACCTGGCTAGCCGACCCTGCGTATGTCCAGCGCCACAAGAACGCGTGCCAGAACTTCGCTGTGGGGACGCTGAACCAGACCGTGACGGCCCGCCGTATCGGAGACCTGATGCGCATTCTCCTCGGCCAAGGCACCGGTGGCGCCCAGGCCGCTTGGACGCCGGAGACCACCATGTCCAAGCGGGCATGACAGCGGCGAGACCCGGGATCACACAAATGCCCATGTCAGATCGCTCCAGCACAGGTCGACTACGGCTCGGTCCGCCGATTGGCGCAGATCTGTGCGGCATTCCTTGTGTTACCGGAGAATCAAGTGAACCCTGAGGGAGAACCGTGACTGACGGCATCGGGTCCAGAACGTCCGCGAGCCCCGGCGGAGTGGTCGCTAGTGCTGTTCGGCCACGCGTCGACATCGTAAGCCATCTCATCGAGAACCGTGGTGGTCTCCTTCATGTCGTGGATCCCTTCAAGATCGACCTTGACGAGGCCGTCGAGAAATCGCGGGCCGTCACTGTGGCGGGAATGGCGGCGATACTGTTGGCGAGTACCGACTACACGGATTTCGACGTACATATGCCGGATTATATAGACGCCGTGAAGGCCGCGACCAGCATTCCGACTCTCCTGCACTTCCCGCCGCTGCCCGGCCAGGGATTCCCATGGGTGCCAGCAGCGGACGGGATCGTGCTGCCTGCGTTGCTGAATTCCGATGACTCCTACTACGTGTGGAAGAGCCTCCTCGAGACGTTTGCGCTGAGATATGGGCCGGGCCCCTGCCCCCAACCGCTGCTGTCGGCTGCCCTGACATTCGGGCCCGATGGACGCTCCTACTCGCGGATGGGCACTCGGCCAGTGGAGCCGGACCAACGGTCCGCGGTCGAGTGGGCATCCATCTCTCGTCGGTTCGGCTTCGACTTGATTTACCTCTACTCGCGGCACGGACGCGTAAGCCCACTAACCTGCCGGACGTTTCGGGAGAATCTTTCCCCGCATCAGCTACTTTTCGTCAGTGGCGGAATCCGCACGCCTGAGCACGTTGACGCGCTCCTCGATGCCGGCACGGACTACGTCGTGTTCGCCGGCGCGTTGGAACAGCCAGACTGGCGTTCGACGCTAGCCGACCTCTGCCGCGCTCGTTCGCTGCGCTAGTTCAGGACGTCATTCATCTGGGATGGGAGCTGACATGCGAGTGCAACTACCGGTGGTGAACGACGTGGCGACGGCAGGCGGGCTGCGTCCGTCGGAGGCAGATCCGCGGGCGGCGGCCACAGGCGGGCGGCCGCGTTGGCGGAAGCGCAACCTCCGCATCGCGCTGGTCCGGCATCACGACCTGTGTCTCAACACGCGCCAGATCGGGCAGATTCAACGACGTGCGGGCGTGCTACCACATCTGGGTCTCGGTTACATTCACACCGCTCTCAAGCAGGCCGGGTTCCGCCACGTCATCCAGGTCGACACGCCCGCACTCGGCCTTGATGGCGAGGGGCTGCGGCGCCTGCTCGCGGACTTCGAACCCGACCTGGTCGGTATCAGCACGACAACGCCAGGGCTGCCGGGTGCGATCGAGGCGAGCCGTGCCGCGAAGAGCACTGGGGCGAAGGTCATTCTTGGTGGCCCGCATGCGGAGGTCTACGCCGCGGAGAACCTCCACCACTCGTCGATCGACTACGTCGGCGTCGGCGAGGGCATCACGATCATGGTCGACCTTGCCGAGGCGTTGGAG